>Ga0134121_10000179_pt1 | contig 74434 bp, 68 predicted proteins | sample KB301_FD_96463 | JGI IMG/M metagenome (GOLD analysis project Ga0134121, IMG submission 96463) | Terrestrial soil microbial communities without Nitrogen fertilizer from Kellogg Biological Station, Michigan, USA - KB3-0-1 | ecosystem: Environmental > Terrestrial > Soil > Unclassified ...
CCGATCTCTGAACTACAAGAGATCGGGGTTCGAGTAGCACGGCCCCGAATTCCCCAATTGCACGGCCCCGAATTCCCCAATTCTCATTTGTCATCCGAGCAGATTAGATTCCCGGCGCGATTGCCCTAACCAATAAAAACAGTCCCATCCCCGCGAACACCAGCAACGCCATTTTTACGCCGTGCTCCCGATTCACTTCGGGCATGAGATCGGTCGCCGCAACGTAAAGCGTGCAGCCGGCCGCCAGCGGAAGCGCCTCCGCTTTCGCCCCCGTGACGAAAAACGCGAGGACACCCGCGAGCGTCGCCACGCCAAGGAGCGCGCTCGCTGCGAGCGCCCGCCCGGGACTGTGGCCCGTGCTTCGAACAATGGAGGCGATTGTGAATCCGTCGGGAATCTTGTGCAGGAACATGGCGACGAACACCAGCACGCCCAGTTCTCTCGAAACCGAGAATCCCGATCCAATCGCCACGCCATCGAAGAGTGTGTGAACCAGCATGCCAATGAATGCCGAGACCCCTAGCTTTGGACTCATCTCGTCGTGATGCGTTTCTTCGCCGAAGTGCAGGTGTGATGCGAAGGTGTGTTCGAAGAAATGCACGATCATGTATCCGACGATTAGAAGGAGCGGCCACCCTTTCGCCGTTGCGACGCTTTCGGGAATCATTTCCAGGAAAACAGTTCCGAGCATGAACCCGGAACCTACGGCGATGAAGTATCGGAGGGACTGGTGTGCCCAGGTCTTCCGTGTCACCATAAGTCCGCCGATGATGTTGGCGGCGGCGGCGATGAGCGCAAACAGGAGGGATTGGACCAACAACCTTATCTATCCGCTGTGGCGGATCTCCATGATGTCCCCGTCTTTCACGATGTAGTCTTTTCCTTCAAGACGTAACAGGCCCTTCTCCTTCAAGGCCTGGTGGCTGCCGTGTTTCACGAAGTCGTCGTAGTGGCAAACTTCAGCGCGGATAAAATGATCCTGCAGGTCCGTGTGGATCACGCCGGCCGCACGCTGTGCATTCGTACCGCTCGCGATTGTCCAGGCGCGGCATTCTTCCTCGCCCACGGTGAAGAAAGAAATCAGGCCGAGCAAACGGTATGTCGTGCGGATCAGACGCGCCGATCCGGATTCGGTCAGCTTGTAATCCGCGAGAAACGTCAACAGCTCTTCGGGCGGCAGTTCGGCCATCTCCGCTTCGAGCTTGCCACACACCATCGTGCGATCGGTGTTCGGCGGCAGATCCTGCAGCGTTCCCATTTCAGTGAGGCGAGACAACTGGTCTTCGCCGATATTCTGCACCTCGATCATCGGTTTCTCGGAAAGGAACGCGAAGCCTTTCACGAGTTTTCGCTCCTCCTCATCGACCTGCATTTCACGCAGCGGCTTCTCCGATTCAAGCCAAGCCTTTGCGCGTTCGAGATAACTCTGTTCTTTCGCGAGCGCAGTGGTCTTGCCAAATTTCTTGAAATCTTTCTCTAGCCGCTCCATCCGCTTTTCGATGGAACCGATATCCGCCAGCATCAACTCATAGTTGAGATCGCGTCGATCGCGTTCCGGATCGACGGAGCCTTCAGGATGCGGCACCGATTCGTCCTCGAACGCGCGAACGACATGAATCAGGACATCCACCGTACGAAGCGGCGCCAGCACCACATCCTGTCCGCGGCCGCGCACGAGCGCCGGCACATCCACGAATTCCACAACCGCATAGGTTGTTTTTTCGGGTTTGAAAAGGGAAGAAAGGGTGTCCAGCCGGGTATCGGGAACTTTGACCGCTATGACATTGGCTTCCTGACGGCGGGGCCCCGAACCCGGCGTCGTCGCCCTCCCTTGAGCCAAAATCTGAAAAATTGTGGATTTGCCGCAACCCTGCAGTCCGATGATTCCTGCCTTCATAGGGCTAGAAGTTAGCACATAACTTATTCAAAAATTTAGGTCGAGTCCCAAAATTCTTGTTGACACATTCGGGGCCGACAACTATCTTTGGGTGGCTCAGAGTGGTCCGAAATGGGTTGTTCTGTTCAAATTTGGCTTACTAGGGAACAAAAAGATGTTGCGTGGGAACGCTACAGCGACGATAGACGATAAGGGGCGCTTCAAGCTCCCGTCGCAGTTCCGCGCATACATCGAAGAAACCTGGGGCAGCGACTTCTACGTCACCAGTTTCGAAGGTGAATCGGTCCAGATTTATCCCCTCCCCGTATGGCAAGAAATCGAAGAACGTCTCGCCAAGCTACCTTCCCAAAATCCTACGAAAAAAAAGTTTGTTGATCGAACGAGTTATTTCGGTCAAATGACTGCCCTTGATAAATCTGGCCGCGTTTTGATTCCCGCACTACTTAGGGATTCTGCCAAGATGACGGGAGAAGTCGCTGTCCTCGGTAACCTCACTTTTTTAGACATCTGGAATCATCAACTCTTTTTAACGCGGCTCCACGAACAGGCCGTTACGAACGAAGACAAAGAAATCCTGTCGCAGTTGGGCATCTAAACCGGATGGCCGGGGGGACGAATGACTCATGTATGGGCATCAGGCTGTACTGCTCAACGAAGTCTTGAGTTATCTCGACCCGCTGCCCGGACGGCGCTATATCGACGCGACGTTCGGGGCCGGTGGGCACACCCAGGCCTTGCTGGAGAGGACGGCGCCCGACGGCAGAGTGCTGGCGCTCGATCTGGACGAGGCTGCGCTCGATCTGGGGCGCCAGGCCTTGCAGGCATATGGACCTCGGTTGGTCCTGGAGAAGGCAAACTTCAAGGACATCGCACCTGTTGCGCAAGCTCAGGGATTTATGGACGTGGATGGAATTCTCGCGGACATCGGTGTTTCATCGATGATGCTCGACGACCCGGAAAGGGGATTCTCCTTTATGCGTGAAGGTCCCCTGGAGATGCGGATGGATCGAAGTCAGGAGCTCACGGCATCCGAGATCGTCAATACGTACAGCGAAAAGGAGATTGCCGACATTCTCTATTTGTACGGCGAAGAGCGACGATCGCGGCCGATCGCTCGCTCAATCGTTCGAGCGCGTCCTCTGGCTACAACCATCGATCTCGTGGGTGCGATACAACGCGTCCTCGGACGCCCGCGGTACGGCAAAATTCATCCGGCAACTCGGACTTTTCAGGCACTGCGCATAGCGGTTAACGGTGAGCTTGATAATTTGCAGTTATTTCTGAATTCTGCGCCCGCTTGCCTGAAGCCAGGCGGGCGGCTGGCCGTCATAAGCTTCCATTCTCTTGAAGACCGGATCGTAAAGAACGCCTTCCGATCTTCGGCCTTGAAGGGAAAGCCTGTCACCCGGAAGGTCGTGACCGCCACGCCCGAAGAAGTCCAATCCAATTCGCGCGCACGAAGCGCCAAGCTGCGCGTATGGGAGAAAAGCAATGGCAATTGAAGTTGTTTTTGAAAAGCGGATCAACAATGCGGCCGTTCACCACGATGTCGATAGCGATCAGCGACGGCAGTACTTTCTGCTTGTGGGTCTGGCGGGTCTGTTTATGGTCGGCCTCCTGATTTACGGGTGGCAGCAGTATAAGTGGATTCAGTCGGGATATGAGATCGCAAGCGCGGAGAAGCAGCGGGACGAGCTTGCGGAGTACAGGAAGCAGTTGCTTGTGGAGCGCACGTCGATGGCGCGCGATGAACGGATCGACAAAATTGCGCGTACCACACTGGGTATGACATTTCCAGCTCCAGGCCAGACGGTGATGCTGAGCGCGGATGCCCCGATGACGCTTCCTGTTCCGCCAGCCCCGGAGCCTCCAGCATTGACGGCCTCGAAGAGGTGAGGTGACAGCGGAGAGATTACCCGCGAGGCGCATTCATGTTCTGGTTGCCATCATGGCGATCTGGGGACTTGGGATTGGCGTGCGCCTGTATTTTCTCCAAATCGTCGAATCCTCAGACTATCTCGAGAAGGCCAAGGATCAGCAGCAAGTCACCGTAGAACTCACGCCTCGCCGCGGGGAAATTCTGGATCGGGACGGCAACGCGCTGGCCATCAGCGTGAAGGTTGATTCCGTGTTTGCGCACCCTTACGAAATGAAGGATCCGCAGGAGACTGCAAGAGTGCTCTCGCGCCTGACCGGCGTTCCGTATGAGAAGCTGGCCAGGCAGTTCGATCCCCAGAAGTCGTTCGTCTGGGTGAAGCGCAAGATCAGCGATCGCGAGAAGGCTGCGATCGAGCAGGCCTATCTGACCGGCGTCGGCTTCCAGAAAGAGTTTCGGCGGTTCTATCCATTTCGGGAAATGGCCTCGCACCTTATCGGCTACGTCGATATCGACGAAGAGGGAAAGACCGGACTGGAACGGCGCTACAACGGATCCGTCCACGGGCAGCCGGGAAAGATCCTCATGCTTCGCGATGCGCACGGCAAGAGCTTCCAGCGTGAAGAGCAGGTTCCGCAAGCCGGGGCGAACCTCATCACGACGATCGACAAGAACATCCAGTTCATTGTCGAAAAGGAACTCAAGGTCGTCGCCGACACCACTCAAGCTCAAGCGGTTTCCATCGTTGTTATGGATCCGCATTCGGGTGCGATTCTGGCGATGGCCAATGCACCTACGTTCAATCCCAATGAATATGCCGATTTCAGCCCCTCAACCTGGATCAACCATTCGGTGAGTCTCACCTACGAGCCGGGATCGACTTTCAAGATGGTGACGGTTGCGGCGGCGCTCGAAGAAGGGCTGACAACGCCCGACGAGGTCTTTGATTGCCAGAATGGTTCGATCGTTCTTTTCGGGCGCAAGATCAGCGACCATGATCCCTTCGGTCTGCTCAGCGTCCGGGAAATTATCCAGAACTCCTCGAATGTGGGAACGATCAAGATCGCATTGCGCGTCGGTGAAGAACGCCTCGCAGGCTACATCCAACGGATGGGTTTTGGTCAGCGCACGTCCATTGATCTTCCGGCTGAAGTCGGCGGTCTGGTGCGGGACACCAAGGACTGGGGTAAAACGTCGATCGGGTCGATTGCAATTGGCCAGGAAGTCAGCGTCACGCCGGTGCAGATCGTGAGCCTCTTGGCGGCGGTTGCGAACGGCGGGATTCTCTACAAGCCATACGTCGTTCAGAAGATCCAGGACCCCTCAAGTGGGACAACGGAAGTGAAGCCGGCGGGCCGCCGAATCATGTCCGAGAAGACCGCGCAGCAGCTTCAGGAAATGCTTGAAGGCGTGGTGGAAGAAGGGACTGCAAAGGGTTCCAAGCTCGAAGGCTATCGCGCCGCGGGCAAGACGGGTACTGCGCAAAAGGCAGAACCCGGGAAGGGGTATTCCGGCAGAAAGTTCGTTTCGTCGTTTGTCGGTTTCGCCCCGGCATCGAGCCCTCAGCTTGCCATTGCAGTGGTTGTGGACGAGCCCAAGGGGCAGCATTTCGGCGCGCAGATCGCCGCACCGGCATTCAAGCACATCGCGGAGCAGGTGCTGCGTTCAAAGGCCGTGGTGCCCGACATTCCAAACTACGCGCCGAAATATTCGGCAACACCCGAGAAAAAGAGCAAAGCCGCGCCCAGACTTCCTGGAGTCGAAGTTTCGGAATTCAAAGTGCTCGATGCAGCGCTGGCATCCCGCGGGAATGCATCAGGGGACACGTTGCAACTGGGAGAGATTCTGGTGCCGGATTTTTCAGGCGAGTCGTTCCGTCAGGCACTGGTGGAGGTTGGAAAGCTGGGACTCACCCCCATTATCACGGGATCAGGCCGTGTCATCGCCCAGAACCCCGCGGCCGGTTCACACGTGGGGCCGGGTGCGCGGATTCAGCTGAAGCTTTCGCCGAGGTAGAGATGAGCGGCTGCGCATGAGCGGAGCGAATGTGAGCCCGGTAGGGCGAAACCATTAAGTAATGCAAGCCCGCGCGAAGCGTGAGCGCGGTAGCGCGAAACCCCCGGGATAGGGCGCAGCCATTATGAAGATGTTATTGAGCGCGGTGCTGAGCGGGTGCAGCGTCGTGCACACGCGCGGCGAAGTGAACCTGGAGGTTTCGGGAATCACGTTGGACTCCCGGACGGTGGCGCCAGGATTTGTCTTTGTCGCGATCCGTGGCCTGAAGACGGACGGCAACCGGTTTGTGCCGCAGGCGATTGCTCGGGGAGCAGCCGCCATCGTTTCTGTGCTGCCTGGCGAAGGGTATCCGGGAACGACATGGATTCAGGTAGCGGACGAGCGCGCAGCCCTGGCCGCCCTCGCCGCCAATTTTAACGGGCGGCCTGCAGAAAAGCTGCACGCGATCGGAATTACAGGAACGAACGGAAAAACAACGACGAGCTGCGTGGTCGAAGCGATTCTCCACAGTGCCGGATTTCCGTGCGCCGTGTTCGGCACGATCGAATATCGCGGACCCGGCTTCCGGCTGACAGCCGAGCGCACAACGCCTGAAGCGCCCGAACTGCAGGCTCTGTTCAAGCGTGTTGTCGATGGGGGGTGGAAGTACGCCGTGATGGAAGTGTCCTCACACGCCATCGAGTTGAAGAGAGTCGAGGGTCTGCGTTTCGAAGTCGGCGTTTTCACGAACCTCACTCGCGATCACCTCGATCTCCATAACGACATGCGTTCCTACTTCCTCGCGAAAAAGAAGCTTTTCACGGGACTTGACCGAACGGTTCCCCGGGTTCTGGTCCTCAATAGGGACGATCCTCACTTCGACGAGCTCAAGGCGATCGCTCCATCTCGTGTTGTTTCTTACGGCCTGAATCTTGCGGCCGACATCTGTCCGACCCGTCATGCACCTGCCGCCGATTTGAAAGGCATGGATGTTGCCTACAAATCCCCCTTGGGAGAGCTGCAAATGCAGACGGGCCTGATCGGCAAACCGAACCTGTACAACATTGGCGCGGCAATCGGAGTTGCGGTGGGCTTTGGGCTGTCGGCGGAGGCCACACGACAGGGCGTCGCTCAATTGCAAAACGTTCCGGGCCGATTTGAGCTGGTGCAAGCCGAGCAGGCCTTTCGAGTTGTTGTGGACTATGCCCACACCGACGATGCTCTTGCGCGACTCCTGGAGACCGCCCGGGAAATCACGCCAGGACACGTTTTTGTGGTTTTTGGATGCGGCGGAGATCGCGATCGGACGAAGCGGCCCCTGATGGGCGAGGTAGCGGCGCGAGCAAGCGACTTCGCCGTCGCCACTTCCGACAATCCTCGCGGCGAAGACCCCATGGCGATCCTGCGGGACGTTGAGCCCGGTCTGCAGCGCGCTGGAGGCGTTGAAGGAAAAACGTACCGGATGATTCCCGACCGGCGGGAAGCCATTCGCTTCGTATTGAAGTTGGCACGGCCTGGAGACACGGTGCTCCTCGCTGGCAAAGGGCATGAGACGTACCAGATTATCGGCAATGAAGCCTTGCCGTTCGACGATCGCGCTGTAGCACGGGAACTGCTGGATGAACTTGCAACTGGACGAAATCGCTAAGGCCGTGGGCGGCACACTCGAGGGTCCCTCGAACGTGAAGGTTCGGGGCTACTCCATCGATACACGCACGCTGAATCCAGGCGAATTGTTTTTCGCGGTAAGAGGGCCGCGATTCGACGGGCATGCGTTTCTGAACCAGGCCATGGAGAAGAAGGCTTCGGGGGCGGTTGTGGCGGGCGATGCCGGGGTGTCGTCTGCGAACTTCAGCGTGGTGCGCGTCGGCTCGACCCTCGACGCACTGCAGAATCTCGCCAGAGCGGTAAGGCGCAAATGGGGACAGCCTATCGTCGGTGTGACGGGCAGCGCCGGCAAGACGACCACAAAGGAAATAATCGCCTCGGTGCTCGGGAAGAAGTACACCGTGTTGCGATCGATCGGAAATCTCAATAACGAGTTCGGCCTGCCGTTATGTCTCCTGCGCGTCGAGCGCTACCAGACGATGGGTGTTCTGGAGATGGGAATGTCTGCGAAAGGCGAGATTCGGAAGCTGGCCTCCATCGCCGAACCCAACGAGGGCGTAATCACCAACGTCAATCCCGTGCATCTCGAGTTTTTTGATTCGATCGACGGTATCGCTGAGGCGAAGGCCGAACTGCTGGAAGGCCTCATCGAACCGAAAGTCGCATATCTCAACAATGACGATTCGCGAGTCCGCGCTATGGCGCGGAAATTCTCCGGGAAAATCGTGACCTACGGCGTCAAGTCCGTTGCGGCATTCAAGGTCCGGCAGATTGAGGATCTCGGCCTGGGAGGAAGCGCCTTCACCGTGCATCACGGACGACGGGACGTGAATTTTGTTCTTCCCTTGCTCGGCACGCACAACGTCGCCAATGCCTTGGCCGCCATCGCCGTCGGCGTCTCCCACGAAATTCCGTGGGAAGACATCCGGGCTTCGGTTGCCGAGATGAAGCCGGAAAAAATGCGCGGAGCAGTGATCAAGTTTCGGGAAGGATTCGCCGTAATCGATGACTCCTACAACTCAAACCCGAAAGCCCTTACGGAAATGATCCGGTTTCTCGGGAGGCTTCAGGAGTATTCCCGAAAGATCATTGTTGCCGGTGAAATGCTGGAGCTTGGACCGGAGAGCGGCGAACTCCATCGGGCATGCGGAAAGGAAGCCGCGAAGATCGATGCGGCCCAGATCGTCGGTGTACAGGGCGAGGCGCGATCTTTGCTGGACGGAGCGCGGGAGGCCGGTGTGCAGGAAGATCGATTGCAGTTTGTTCCGGACGCCGTACAGGCTGCCGAATTCCTGGCCCGCACCGTCAAGAGTGGCGATGTCGTGTTGATCAAGGGGTCTCGCGGAGTGAAGCTGGAGCAAGCGCTGAATTTGCTGCGCGCCACGTTTTCGAGCATGGAGCCGTAATGCTGTATCACCTGCTTTACGAATTCCTGTTTCCGATGAGCAAGTACTGGTCGCCGTTGAAGGTTCTTAACGTCGTTCAGTACGTGACCTTCCGAACAGTGTCTGCGAGCATGACTGCCTTGATGTTCAGTCTGTTGCTGGGGCCCTGGTTTATCCGGCGCTTGCAGCAGTTCCAGATCGGCCAGCATATACGTGAGGACGGTCCGCAGTCGCATCACGCGAAAGCGGGAACGCCGACGATGGGCGGCGTTCTCATTGTCGTGTCGATTGTCCTGCCGACGCTCCTCTGGACAAATCTGAGAAATCCTTTCGTTTGGTTGCTGATTCTCTCGTTGCTGGCGTATGGCGGAATTGGCTTTGCCGACGACTACATCAAGATCCGAAAGAAGCGGAATCTTGGTCTGACGACTCGCGAAAAGCTCGCGTTCCAATTCATCGTAAGTTTCGCAGTTGGCACGTTCCTGCTCTATCTGGCGAACCGCCATTTGTATTCCACAAAGCTCACGGTGCCGTTCCTGAAGTTTTTGCAGCCCGATCTCGTCGTGGACTCCCTGCTGTCTAAGCCGATGTTTTTTTTCGGCTATCTGCCGTTTCTGGTGTTCGTCATGCTTCTGATCGTTTTCTCCTCGAATGCCGTAAACCTGACCGACGGCCTGGATGGACTGGCGATTGGTTGCACATTAGTTGCTGCGACCGCTCTTACGGCGCTTACCTACGTCTCCGGTCACAAAACGTTGTCGCAATACCTCGATATTCAGTACATCTCCGGTGTGTCTGAGGTCACGATTTTTTGCGGCTCGCTGGTTGGCGCCAGTCTGGGCTTTCTCTGGTACAACGCCCATCCGGCCGAGGTCTTCATGGGGGATGTGGGCTCGCTCGCCCTTGGCGGCGCGATCGGTACGGTGGCCGTCGTGATCAAGCAGGAACTCCTCCTGCCGTTCATCGGAGGTGTTTTCATCATTGAAGCCCTGTCGGTAATGATCCAGGTGGCATCGTTCAAGCTGACTGGAAAACGCGTTTTCAAAATGGCTCCTATCCACCATCACTGCGAATTGATGGGCTGGAAGGAGTCGAAGGTGATCATTCGATTCTGGATTGCAGCGCTGATTTTCGCGCTGTTCAGTCTATCGACCCTGAAGTTGAGATGATTGTTGTGGTAGGCATGGCACGCAGCGGTTTGGCAGCAGCACGGCTTCTTCAAAGCCGCGGAGAAGACGTGTTTGTTTCCGACGCGGGGTCGCCGAAGTCAACGGCGGAGCTCGATGCGCTGGGGATTCCCTGGGAATCGGGAAAGCACACCGTCGAGCGCTTTCTTGCCGCCGATGAAATTGTCGTGAGCCCCGGCGTACCCTCGGATATTTCACCGCTCGTGGCGGCTCGCTCAAAAGGGCTTCCCATTGTGAGTGAACTGGAGGTCGCGTCGCGCTACTTAAAAGGCGAGGTTTTCGCCATCACTGGTTCCAATGGCAAGACGACAACGACCACTCTTGTCGGGCAGATTCTAAAGAAATCCGGAGGCCACGTGCAGGTGGGAGGAAACATCGGGACGGCCATGTGCAGCCTGGTCGACACCTCGACCATGGACACCGTCAATGTGATCGAGGTCAGTAGTTTCCAGCTCGATGGCATTCGGAAGTTTCGACCTCACGTCGCAGCATTACTCAACATCACGCCCGATCACCTCGATCGGTATCCGGACTTCGCAGCGTACCGCGCGTCGAAGTTCCGGATTTTCGAGAACCAGCGAGAGCAGGATGTCGCTGTTCTGAACGCAGACGATCCTCAGGTGTCCCCGCCGCCGGTTCAGATTCGTGCGCGCCGGCAACGTTTCTTCAGCCGCAAGCAACGCACGGAAAGTGGAGCGTTTCGGGCCGGCGGAACGCTTTATCTAAATGGCGAGCCTGTGATGCCGGAGGCCGACGTTCGCTTGCGGGGCCAGCACAATATCGAGAACGTGCTTGCAGCCATGGCGATCACGGCGGATTACGGTGTTTCCACGGATGCCCTCGCCTCGGCGATTCGTGAGTTCCGTGGAGTCGAACATCGTATCGAGTTCGTGGCGGTCGTGAATGGCATCGAATTCTTCAACGATTCGAAGGCGACCAATGTCGATTCGGCCATCAAAGCGGTGGAGTCCTTCGAGCGCGGTCTCATTTTGATTCTCGGTGGCAAGGACAAGGGCGCGCCTTACGATCCCCTGATCGAAGCGATGCAAGGCAAGGTCAAACACGTGCTGCTAATTGGCGAAGCTTCAGAAAAGATCGCCGCAGCGATTGGAAAGAGGTTCCCGTATTCCCGTGCTGTATCGATGGATGACGCTGTCAAGCGCGCTGACGACGCTGCAACTACGGGCGATGTGGTTCTGCTGTCGCCCGCCTGCGCCAGCTTCGACATGTTCGAGAACTACGAGCACCGCGGCCGTGAATTCAAAAAAGCAGTTCAGGAGCTGATACTCAATGCCTAGAACACTAAAACCCGATCATGCGCTTTTTCTGACCACGCTCGCGCTTGTCGTGCTGGGCGTCATCATGGTCTTCAGTTCGTCGGCTGTGATTGCGAAAGCGAGATACGGAGATGCGACGTTTTTCTCCTTCAGACAGCTTATGGCCGGTTCGCTGGGGCTCGCGGCGATGTTCGTCCTCATGAAGGTGGACTATCACGTCTATAAAAAGCCCGCGTTTGTGTTTTCCGCCCTCGCGTTGGTCGTTGGCCTGTGTTTGTTTGTTTTCTTTCTGCCCGCGACACGCAACACCCATCGTTGGATTCAACTGCCGGGCCTCTCTTTCCAGCCCTCAGAGCTGGCGAAGCTTGTGCTGATTGTTTTCCTCGCGTACTTCCTCGAGAGGCGCAAGGGCCGCATCAACGAGTTTTTCACCCTCGCCCCGGTGGGTGTCATTGTGGGATTGCTGGCGGGTTTGATCGTGCTTCAAAAGGACCTCGGCACCGCATTGGCGCTGGTGATGACCACGACGGTGCTGATGTACGTTTCGGGACTCAATATGAAATGGATCGGTATTGGGACCCTGTTCGCCATTCCGCTGGGGTCCATCGCATTTTACTTCCTGGTGTTTCTCGAGGATTTCCGATGGAAGCGCATTCTGGCGTTCGTGAATCCGGAAGCGGACCCGCTGGGGTATGGATTTCAGATTCTGCAGTCCCTTACAGCCGTGGGGACGGGCGGCCTCAGCGGTCTTGGATACATGGAAGGACGACAAAAACTCTTCTACCTTCCCGATGCTCACACGGATTTCATTTTTGCCGTGATTGGCGAGGAACTCGGTTTGATCGGAACTATAACGGTGCTGCTCTTGTTTGGCCTGTTCCTGTGGCGGGGATTGCGTGCCTCTATGAACGCGCCGGATCTGTTCGGTTTCTACCTTGCGCTGGGGATCACGATGACGATCTGTGTGCAGGCCTTCATCAACATGAGCGTGGTGCTGGGGATAGTTCCGAACAAGGGAATACCGCTGCCTTTCCTGAGCTACGGCGGGAGCTCTTTTGTCGTGATGCTCATTTCAGTGGGAATTTTGTTGAATGTTTCTCTGCAATCTCGACGCGTGGGGCCCTGATCTGGGAATCATGCGGGCAATCATTGCGGGCGGTGGGACAGGCGGGCATCTCTTTCCGGGTATTGCGGTGGCGCGCGAGATCCAGCGGCGGGATCAGAAGGCCGAGATTCTTTTTGTGGGAACGGAGCGCGGGATTGAAGCGCGGCTCGTGCCCCAGGAAGGTTTCCCACTGCGATGTCTGCCTGCAGGCAGCATGAAAGGCGTCGGGTGGGGCGCTCGAGCCCGGAACCTGGCGGCCACAGTGAGAGGAATTTTGGGGGCTAGGCGAATACTTGGAGATTTCCGTCCCGCGATCGTTATCGGCGTCGGCGGCTACGCATCATTCCCGATGTTGAGCGCGGCGATCTTGAAAGGCTATCCGCGTCTGATCATGGAGCAGAACGCTGTGCCGGGTCTCGCAAACCGCGTGCTGGGCCGATGGATGGATTTCGCCGCGGTGACCGATCCACGCACTCACTCCTACTTTGGCGATCGTACCGTGGTCACCGGCAATCCCGTACGTCCACAATTCAAAGGAATTCCCGTGAAGACTCATCGGCCTCCGTTCCAGGTTCTCGTTTTTGGCGGGAGCCAGGGCGCGAAGTCCATCAACGAAGCGGTGAAGGCGAGCTTGCCGTTCCTTTCCGAATGGAAGGACAGGCTGCGTTTCGTCCACCAGACGGGCGAGACCCAGGTGAATGAGATTCGCGGCGCTTATACCGCTGCCGGATTCGATGCCGATGTTCGCGCGTTCTTTAACGGGTTTCACGAACAATACGCCGCTGCGGACTTGATTGTTTCACGGGCCGGGGCAACCACAGTGGCCGAGATCAAGGCCGCGGGGCGCGCCGCGATTCTGGTGCCGTTTCCGTTCGCCGCAGACGATCACCAGACGCACAACGCGCAGTCCATGGTCGAGGATGGTGCGGCGCTCATGATTGCAAACGCGGAACTGACGGGGGAGCGGCTGGCCGGGACGATTCAGTCACTGTTGGGGGATCTGCCGAGGCTGGAACAACTGGAGCGCAATGCGCGAAAGATCGCGGTACTCGATGCGGAGCAGCGGATTGTCGATTTGGCGGAAAAGGCTGTGATGCAGAGGGCAGGATGAGGGTAAACGTATCAATCGCGGTTGTTCCTGCCCCTGGCCAGGAGGTTTTGCACAAAAAGCCCTGCATGTGTTCGCGCGGGCCCGCTCGAAAACAGTTCTCGACCTTCTGTGCAAAGCCCCAGGAGGGGCAGGCTGCCCGCCTGTACGTGTGAACCCCCATGTTTAAGCGCATCAAACACGTGCACTTCGTCGGGATCGGCGGCATCGGCATGAGCGGTATCGCCGAAGTGTTGCTGAACCTCGGCTACCAGGTTTCCGGCTCAGATCTCCGCTCAACACCAATCACCGAAGGTCTCGAGCGCCTGGGGGCGAAGGTCTTCTACAGTCACGCGGCCGACAATATCGGCCAGGCCCACGTTGTCGTTATCTCCTCCGCTGTGCGCCGCGACAATCCCGAAATCATGGCCGCCGAGCGGCGTAAAACTCCGGTGATTCCCCGCGCGGAAATGCTCGCCGAGCTGGCCCGGCTAAAATACAGCATTGCGGTTGCCGGTACACACGGCAAGACGACAACGACCTCGATGGTCGCAACCATCCTGGATCGCGGCGGCTATGACCCGACCGTCGTCGTGGGGGGCCTCCTGAATACCATCGGCAGCAACGCGCGCCTGGGCAAGGGCGACTACATCGCGCTGGAGGCCGACGAGAGCGATGGCTCATTCCTGTTGCTGTCTCCAACGATTGCCGTCGTCACCAATATCGAGGCTGATCACCTCGACCATTACAAGGATCTGACGGCGATCAAGGAAGCCTTTCTGTCGTTTGTGAACAAAGTTCCCTTTTACGGTTGCGCGATCCTCTGTCTCGACGATCCCGCAGTGCAGTCCCTGATTCCGTGGATGAAGCGAAGATTCGTCACTTTCGGCACCGGTGCTCAGGCCGATGTGTCGATCGTGGAGGTTGCAGCCGAAGGCATGGGTTCCGACTTTACGCTGCGCTTCAACGGCGGAACGACGCAGCGCATCGAACTTCGCGTGCCCGGCATGCACAACGTGCTCAACGCGGCGGCGGCCTTCGCGGCGACTCGTGATATGGGAGTGGAGCCTTCAGTTATTGCTGCCGCACTGCGCGATTTTCAGGGCGTGGATCGCCGATTCCAGATCAAGAGCCGGACCCCGATCGTCGTGGTCGACGACTATGCGCACCATCCCACCGAGATTCGCGCCACGCTCAGCGCGGCAAAGTCCGCAGGCTTCCGCCGCATCTTTGCGGTGTTCCAGCCGCATCGCTATACGCGGACGATGCACTTTATGGAAGACTTCGCCCGGGCTTTCAATCTCGCCGACGTGGTTCTTGTTCTCGACATTTATGCTGCGGGCGAATCTCCGATCGAAGGCGTGACCGCTTCGGCGTTGGTCGAGCAGGTCAAAAGTTTTGGTCATAAGAACGCAATTCACGCCCCCGACTACGAGTCCATCGAGTCCTACATCACGGCCAACGCGGTGGATGGGGATGCTGTGATTGTCATGGGAGCCGGCAGCGTTACGAAGCTGTCGGATTTGCTTGCGACGAAGTTGTCGCGGACATGAGCGGCTGCGAATGCAAGCCCGGTAGGGCGCAGCCATCAAGAAAACGGAGCGGCTGCGAATGCAAGCCCGGGCGAAGCGTGAGCGCGATAGCGCGAAACCGCAGGCAACGCGCGCAGCCATCAAGAAAACGGAGCGGCTGCGAATGCAAGCCCGGGCGAAGCGTGAGCGCGATAGCGCGAAACCGTAGGCAACGGGCGCAGCCATCAAGAATTGGAGCTGCATGAAAGCCAAAATTTGGAAGACGCTGCAAGTCATCACGATCATTGCCGCCCTGAGTCTGCTCGGTGGCGCCACCTACACGACCGTGAAATACCTTCGACTGTCTCCACGCTTTGAGGTCAAGAAAGTACTGGTGCTGGGATGGAAGCGCGTGACCGAAACTCAAGTGCTCACGCAGGCAGACGTTCCGAACAACGCCAATGTATTCACCGTCGATCTCGCGGCCATCCGCGAACGCGTGGAGCGCATGCAGTGGATTCGTTATGCCGTCGTACAGCGCGTCTTCCCGGATACGATCACGATCAAGATTGTCGAGCGCGAACCGGTTGGCCTGGCGAGGATTCACGGCCAGATCTTTCAATTCGACACGGACGCAGTTGTCCTCGACTACGACGCGAGCACGGGCGTGAACTTCCCCATTCTTGACGGGCTCCAACCGAAGGACCGCGCGGGCAATCTTCGCCGCGCGAACCTTTATTCCAGGGTCCTTAAAGAACTGCAGAGTCAGAACGAGGTGTCCGAGATTCACATCAACGAGGCCGACGAAGTAGCTGTCGTATTGTCGGACGAGCCTATCGTCGTCAACCTCGGTGTGAGTGATTTTCATTCCAGATGGATTCGCTACCTCGAATTGAGATCCCAGATCCATGAGCAGTATCCGGAAACTGTTGAAGTGGATCTCCGTTTTCAGAACCAGACCATTTTGAAACCGCGGACAGATGCTCGTGACGACGAGAAGGTGATATGGGACGCAGAGAAAAAATCGTTGTAGGTCTCGATATCGGTTCCACCAAGGTCTGTACCCTGGTTGGCGCCGTACGTGATGCCGGACTCGAGCCCATAGGCTTCGGTGTGGCGGAGTCCAAAGGGCTCAAGCGCGGTTCAATCGTGAATATTGAGGCGGTTGTCGAGTCCATCAAGAAGAGCGTTGCGGAAGCGGAGGCGATGGCGAAGTGCGAAATCGAACGCGTGTACGTCGGCCTCGCCGGCCCGCACATCAAGAGTTCGAACAGCAGGGGCGTCACTCCCATCGCAACCCGGGCGCGGGAAATCAACGGTGAAGACGTGAAGCGCGTCATTGAAACGGCGCGCGCCGTGGCTCTGTCCCCCGACCGCGAAATTATTCACATCATTCCTCAGGAATTCACAGTCGACGACCAGACCGGAATCGCGGACCCCCTTGGGATGACCGGCACACGACTCGAGGTCAATGTTCATATCGTGACAAGTTCCACGACCGCTGCACAGACCGTCGTGACCGCGGTGAACCGAAGCGGCTTGCTGGCCGAGGATACAGTGCTTGATCCGATTGCCGCCGCCGAGGCCGTTCTCAGCGACGACGAGAAGGAACTGGGCACCGTCCTCGTCGATATCGGAGGAGGCAAGACCAGCGTGGCGATCTATCACCACGGCGCGGTCCGCCACTCGGTAGTGTTGCCGATCGGCGGCGAACATTTCAGCAACGATATTGCGGTGGGGCTCCGCACTTCGATCCCCGAAGCCGAACGTCTTAAGCGCGAACAGGGCTGCGCGATTGCGTCGATGACGGATCAGGACAACGTCTTTGAGATTGTCGGTATGGGCGCTCGGCAGCCCCGCGCGATAGCCCAGCAGGTGCTGAGCGACATTCTTCAGCCGCGTGCAGAGGAAATCATTCATTTTGTGCGCAACGAAATTCGAAGCGCAGGCTATGAGCGCCAGGCGGGTGCGGGCGTGGTGATGACCGGCGGCGGCGCGATGCTCAAAGGTCTTATCGAATTGGCGGAGGAGATTCTTGATTTGCCCGTTCGGATCGGTATCTCCTCAGGAATGTTCGCAACAAAAGATTCGCATGTTTCTGCGTTGCAGGGACCTGAGTTTGCCACTGTTACAGGTTTAGTGTTGTACGGGGAACGTCGCCGAAGACGGCACGATTTTCATGAGAACTCGGGCTCGGGACTGCGGAAGCTGGTCTCGAAGTTAAGAACTTTTATTTAGCCCTTGAGGGCGCGGTGAGGGAGCATGTCGGAAAAAAGAGGAACGTTACTAACGGAAAGCCTTCCAGAGTCGAATATCCGCTTCTTGTTTGACGAAGGGTTGCGCACCGGCGCCTGCATCAAAGTGGTCGGGGTTGGAGGCGGCGGTTCCAACGCGGTCAACCGAATGATTGCGTCGGGCCTTGGCGGCGTGGAGTTCCTGGTCGCGAACACCGACGTGCAGGCGCTCAAGCAATCGAAAGCCCCGGTGAAGATCCAGATTGGCGCGAAGCTTACCAAGGGACTTGGCGCCGGGGCCAATCCCGATATAGGCCGCCAGGCTGCGCTCGAAGACACCGACAAGATCATCGAGGCCCTCGAGGGTGCGGACATGGTCTTCGTCACGACCGGCATGGGTGGCGGAACGGGAACAGGCGCCGCTCCGATTGTCGCCAGTCTTGCTGCCGAGTTGAATGCTCTGACGGTTGCGGTCGTCACGAAGCCCTTTGCTTTCGAAGGCAAGAAACGTCTTGCCCAGGCCGACCGCGGTCTCCAGGAACTTAAGGACTGCGTCGACACGGTGATCACCATTCCCAACGAGCGGTTACTTGCCACACTCGAGCGCGGGACGAGTCTCTTCGATGCATTCCATATTGCCGACGACATCCTGCGCCAGGCCGTTCAGGGCATTTCGGATCTCATCATCGTGCCCGGCCTGATCAACCTGGACTTCGCGGACGTGAAGACGGTGATGTCCGGCATGGGCATGGCTCTCATGGGGACCGGCACGGCGACCGGCGAGAACCGTGCCGTCGAAGCGGCCAGGCGCGCGATCTCGAGCCGGTTGCTCGAAGATGGATCGATTCAAGGCGCCCGCGGTGTGCTGATCAATATCACCGGGGGCCATGATCTCGGGCTGCACGAAGTGAGTGAAGCATCCAGCATCATTCACGATGCTGCCGATACCGATGCCAACATCATCTTTGGAGCGGTCCTCGATGAACGCATGAAGGACGAAGTCAAGATCACTGTGATCGCGACCGGCTTCGATAGAAAAGGCGAGTCCGCCGCAGCCATGGCTGTCTCTGGAGGCGGATCGATTTCGGCCTTGCCCAAGGCTGCTCAGCAGATGCCGGACCTGGAAATCCCCACGTTCTTACGCCGCCAGCGGTGAGAAGAGATTAGCCACGGACGGACGGGGAATTAGCGGGGGACACGGATGAATTCGGGGCCGTGCTACTCGAACCCCAAACTCGCATTGCAGAGTTTGGGGTTCGAGTAGCACGGCCCCGAATTCATCCCGGCCCCATGATTTGGGGTCAGACTACTCGAACCCCAAATTCCGTACTACGAATTTGGGGTTCGAGTAGTCTGACCCCAAATTATGGCCCCGAATTCATCCGGGTATTCGCAAACCGCTCGGCTAATTGCTCTCTGTCCCTAATCCTAAGTCACTTCTTGTAAAAACTCGTAAATCCCGTAACCCATACAATCTATAGTCGTATCTATGGTTGTGAGCCAAAAATCAATTCTCCTTGGCGGCCTTTTTCTTTTTGCCGGCGCCGCCTTTCTGGGCGCGCAGCAACAGCAAACTACTCCACGTGCCGGCGCGCCCACACAGCAGACGGCGGCTCCGAACCTCGCGACCCAACAGCCGAAGGCCAAAATCTCGGGAACCGTGACCAAGGCGGGATCTGGCGAGCCTGTGCGCAAGGCGTCCGTGACGCTAATGCCAAATGCCGGCGGTGGAGGTCAGGGGAATCGCGCCCAGGGTGCGGGACAGATACCACAAGCAGGCCAACCGCAAGGCCAACAAGGTCAGCAAGGACAGCAGCGCGGGCAACAGCAGAATCAGCCGGGGCAAACGGACCAGGCTCAGAATAGCCAGCAGGCACAGCAGCGCGGCGCCGGGGCTGGCAGCGTGCGCAGCGTCGTTACGGGCGACGACGGGTCGTTCGTATTCCCCGACATCGCTGGGGGAACCTATCGCGTACGCGTGGACCGGGACGGATTCCTCTCGCAGGAGTATGGACAGCGCAGCTGGACGGCCACCGGTCTTCCGGTCACCGTTCAGGCCGGCCAGACATTATCCACGGTGAATTTCCAACTGGTGCAGGGCGGGACGATCGTCGGACGAATCCTTGACGAGAATCTCGAACCCGTCACAGGCATCCAGGTGCAGGCTCTGACCTATAGCTACCAAAACGGGAGCCGCAGCCTGGTTACCGAGCGGCAGGTTCAGACCAATGACCTGGGCGAGTATCGTCTCTATTGGCTGACGCCAGGTGATCATTACGTCAGCGCGATTCCGAATTCCCGGCGCGGCGGTCTTGTCCAGGGTAACGCACAGCAATTCCAGCAGCGCGGCGGGCGTGGCGGGGGCGGCGGACAGGTTCCTGCGGTACCCGGCGCGCAGGATGCTCCTGAAGAAACCTACGCCGCCACGTTTTATCCGGGCGGCATCGAACCCGAAACCGCGACTTCCATTCGAGTGGCAGCCGCAACAGAGGTTCGCGGTATCGATTTCGTCCTGCGCCCGACTCCCACCGCAAGAATCAGCGGCCGCGTCGTGGGCATGGATGTCACGCCTACGGCACAGCAACTCCAGCAACAAGCGCAACAGCAAGCGCAGCAAGGCCGTGGCGGCCGTGGCGGTGGCGGGAACAACAATAACAACAACGGCGGCGGCCGGGGCGGTCGTGGCGGCGGCTTTGGGGGTGCGGGTATTCAGGTTCTGCTCTCCCGGATTGGATCCAGCACGGGCGGCGGTCGAGGCGGTGGCGGTCGCGGTGGTGGTGGCGGCCGCGGCGGCCTGGGAGGAGTCGAGTCTCTGGCGCAGGTGAATCCGGACGGAACGTTTGAGATTTCGAACGTCATTCCCGGGTCGTACAACCTCATGGCTGTCCAGCAGGCGCAGGGGCAGGTCTATTCCACACGTGCCCGCCTCGATGTAGGGCCGGGCGGAATTTCAGGGATCAATCTTGCCGTTCGTCCTGGCGTTGAGATTCCTGGACAGGTCTATGTGGAAGGAACGGCGCCCACAAATTTCCAAATGAACAGGCTGCGCGTCAGTCTCACCTCCCAGGACAACCTTCCCCTGGGAAACACTGTCGCTCAAGTGGATGCGAACGGCAAGTTCGCCCTCGCCAATGTGCCCGCAATGTCGTACCGCGTGGCCGTTCAGGGAATGCCAAGTGGCGCGTACCTGATTGCCGGACGATTTGGAAGCACCGACGCGCTGGGCGACACCCTTCAGGTGGATTCCACCGGCACGCTTTCCTTGCAGATTGGTTTCAGCCCCGGCACGGTCACCGGCACCGTCACGGACAATAGAGGACAACCGTTCCTCAGCGCGATAACAGTTCTGATTCCGGCCGCGAGGAACCGTCAGGATCTTTTCAAGACGACGAACAGCGATCAGTTCGGCAATGTGAACTTCACGAACGTTGCACCCGGTGACTACAAAGTGATCGCCTGGGAAGACGTTCCCCAGGGTGCTTATCTCAATGCAGACTTCGTCCAGCCGTTCGAAGATCGCGCGCAGTCGGTACATGTGGATCGCAACACATCCCCGTCCGTGCAGTTGAAAGTCATTGCCCGAAATGAGCAGTAACCAGGTTAAAGGAAACCACGTTCGAGAGGCCCAGCCTGTTCCTCAGTCTGACCTGTACTGATCCGTTGACACTTCCCCCTGCGATGCTGAACGGCAATCGAAGCAGGCTCAAACTGCCGTACGCGGTATTGCCTGCAAACCAGGTGGCGAACATGGCGCTGACATCGAAAGTCATGGTCGTGCCGTCGATGGAGCATCCGGCCGCCGCGCCACAACTGAGTTTGACCTGCGGCGTGATGTTGTTGAAGTTCAGATCCAGTCCCGTCACTTCGCGCAGTGTGGAAAAGAGCAGAATCGATGCTACAAAGCCGCCCTGGGTGCTCGTCTCGATACTCTTGATGAAAGGCGCTTGCTGAGAAATTACCGGGGCGTTGCTGCCGACTGGCGGCGAGAAAGTTCCCTGAATACTTCCCGCGGTAAACGTTCCATTGAAGAGCAACCGGCCGGCCACGGTTCCCGTCTGGAACCCGAGCGGAGTGGTGTCCGTCGCAGAACCGAAACGGGCTTGTGTGCCGTTTGCCGGTATCACAAACGTCACGCTTCTGCCGCCGGTGGCGAACTGTATGGCTGGATCGTCGACCGCAATCAACGTGCTGGGAACAAACGTGAGTGTGACGGTGCCCGCTACATCGTGCGGAAACGTCGATGGAACCGTGATTGTGACGGTTGCCTGCTCTCCAGCTACCAGAGGGGACGGATTGAAGACGAACGTTGGGGTTGGCGTTGGCGCGACTATCGTCACGTCTGTCGCTGAATCATGGGCCGCATTGACATCCCCGGCTGTGGCAACGGAAACCGTGTGATTGACGACCGCCGCTGCCGTCGTGCCGACTGCAACGGTGAGCGTATAGCTTGACGGCGCGCCTGCGGCAAGAATACCTGGATTTGTACAGGTGACGGTCTGCCCCGCGGCGGAACACGACCAACCGTTCCCCGTGCCTGAAACAAAAGTCAGCCCGGGCGGCAGCACGTCCGTGACGGTTGTCGTTCCTGAAGTTGGACGAGCGCCCACGTTGGTTACAGCCACGTTATAGGCCTCGTTGAAGCCAACTCCGAATTTCCCGGAATGAGAACTCGTGATGGATAGATCGGGGAAGGGATCGGCAACCGTAAACGTCAGCGCATTGGTCGTGCCGAGGCCGGTCGTTACCGTCACGTTTCGAGGGCCGAGCGTAGCATTCGCGTCTACTGCAAAGGTCGCCGTGAGGGTTATTGCGTTTACCACTACCGGGTTGGTGATTGTGATTCCGGCAATGCTGTTCACCGCCGTGTTGCCGGCCGTAAGATTGGTTCCCGAAATGGTGACGCTGACCGAGGATCCTCTAACTCCGATGGCCGGGGCAATACTTGTCAACGTCGGCGCGGCTGTCACCACGGTGAAGGCGATAGGCGACGAAGTGCCGCCGGCCGTCGTGACCGTAACGTCGCGAGGTCCGAGCGGTGCATTGGCTTCAACCGTGAACAGTGCGGTCCCTGTTGTCCCGCTGGTTACGAAGACATTGGGAGGCGCTTTCACTCCCGTGCCGCTTATTGCAATCGTGGGATCGAACAAGTTTGTTCCCGTCAGCGTGACAAGGAAGCTTCGATCGAGATTGCCCTGAACGACGGAGGCCGGGCTGATGCGCGTCAGCGTCGGTGGAAGCGGTATGACCGAGAAGAGGGCTGCTGACGTGGAGCCACCAGGAGTCGAGATTGTCGTATTCAGCAAACCCGGTGTGGCGCCCGATCCGATGGTGAAGGTCGCCGTCGCCGATGTCGGGTCGACTATATTGATGCTGCTGACCGCGATATCTGTTGCAAATGTGATGGTCATTGGAGCGTAGAAGTTCGTTCCGGTCAGGGTGACAGCGACTGCTGTACCCACCACGCCGGATGCAGGATCTATGGCTGACAGCGTTGGCGCGGGCGGCAGCACCGTGAATCGAATGGCCCCGCTGGTTCCGCCCGGCGTGGTAACTCGAACATCGCGTGGCCCCAGGTCTGCGGCTGCGTCGATGGTGAACGTCGCCGTGGCGCTCAGGGAATTCGTCACAGCGATGCTGGTGATCGTGATCCCGGCGGAAGCATCGACGGACATTCCAGTCGTGAAGTTACTTCCCGTCAGCACCACATTGACTGTCGCTCCTGGAGGCCCTCCGGAGGGGCTGATCCCCGTGAGCGCGGGAGGAACCATCACGACGTCGAATTCCGTTGCTCCGCTGGTTCCTCCCGCGGTCGTTACCGTGACTCTGCGTGGGCCCAGGGATGCGTCTGCCGCTATGGTGAAGATTGCAGTAGCCGTCGTGGAGTTCACGACATTCACGCTGCTGACGGTAATCCCATCGACGGCGTCGACTGACAGTCCGGAGATGAAATTAGTTCCAATTAGCGTGACGCTGACGGTTGAATCCAGAACTCCCACCGCGGGACTGATGCCGGTAAAAGTTGGCGGAGGCGGCGCCACGACATCAAAGATTCGCACTTCGCTCGTGCCGCCGGACGTCGTGACGGTGAAATCGTGCGGGCCCAACACAGCGGTTGAAGCGATCGTGAGGGTTGCGGCGGCCGTGGAGGAGTTGAGCACGCTGAGACCGCGGACCGTGAAGTCCGTCCCGGCGTTGAGAATAAGTCCGGAAACGAAATTTGTTCCGAATAGCGTGACATTGATTGTGGCCCCGAGACTTCCGCCGACTGGAGTTATTCCACTGAAGGTCGGAGCAGGCGGTACGACGGTGAAGACTTTGGTGACGCTGGTTCCGCCGCTGGTCGTTACCGCTACATTGTGCTGGCCCAGGCTTGCGGTGTCTGCTATGGCGAAGTTCGCCGTAACCGTTGTGGAGTTCGTGACAACGATGCCGGTGATGGCAATGTTGTCACCGGCGGTGATGGTGAGCCCGCTTTCGAAATCAGTGCCTGTCAACGTTACGCTGACGGTGCTGCCACGGGCGCCGGACTCCGGACTGATTGCCGTGAGAGTGGGGACTGCGGCGACGGCGGTAGCGCTCGCAGCGCCCTGTGCAAACTGCGATGTGAGTACGAATAACAGAATTGCGAGTTTGAATAGTCTCATTGATTTTCGGGGCTGGGGGGCACAAATACGATGCGGTCGCCGGTCGTGCCGGCTTCCAGGAGGTAGAGGGTTCGATCGGTCCGGTCTGAGAGCCGGTAGAGCGAATCCTTCAGTGGAAACAGTCCTGCAACTTCGCAGCCGCAGTGCTGAGTCCGAAGCAAGAGCCCGGCGGAATCCAGGACCACGATGGTATCCGAGCCGGCATTGGCAATATAGATCTGGCCCGCATTGGACACGGTGATGTTCGTTGGATTCGAAATACCGCTCCTGTCGTCTCCCAAAAAGAGCCGCGCGGCAGCGCCCTTCGGATCCGCGATCAAAAAGACCTCGCTTGCCCTGACGTCGGATACAACCGCATCGCCGCTGGAAGTGAGTGCAATGTCCGAGATGGAGTCACTCGTGGTAAGCAGTCGACTGCCGGATGCCGGCGTCCAGCTATAGAGAGCATCGCGCGCGTCTTGAGACGTGGAATAGAGAAGAAGGCTCCCGTCATCGCTGACGGCCATCCTCGACAACGCGTCGCCATCAAGTGAGACGTCGACACTGTGAGTGACCTTCGGAGTTGAGGGAAGCCCGGTCACCACCAGCACTCTCTGCTGCTCGGCATAATAGAACGCCGCGGCTGTTCCTGCTCTGCTTCCCGCAGCTCGGGACGGACCTGCGGGAGCGTCCGCGATCTCCGTTATCGATGCAGGGACCACCGCGGCATTGATGGAGACAAGCGCGGCACTCGCATCGGTTGAAGCCAGAAAGTGCCGTCCGTCGAGGGCGAGAGCCTGGGAGATCACAAAGCCAAGATCCTGGGCTTTGCCGATTGTTGTGTTGCCGGGTATACCCACCAATGGATGCAGCATCCCGTCACTGGGGCTCCACATGTAACCGAGAGTCGGTCCCGACAATGTTCCGGATAATTGGCCGGCGGACGCCAGGGCTGCAGAGGAAAGCAGCGCGAATGCGAGCAGCAGGAGTCTGGATTTCATTGGGGGTTCCCTACCGTCGGGCCGCCAACCGTGACCACAGGCTCGGGTGTCTTCCTGGTCTTTATGAGGAGGACTGCTGCGGCGCCCACTGCCGCAATGCCGATCCACATCCACTTCTTGAATCGACGATGGCCCGATTGCGTCTTCGTTGGGGCTGGAGTGGGTTCCGGAACGGCATCCGGCGGCGCCGGATTCTGATTCTGCGCTTCAACGATTCCCGGACTGCTTTCTGTGCCTTTGCCGAAGGCGCGGGGTTCAAGCTGTGTGATCACTATGCAAACGGCGACGAGCACACTCATCGCCAACTTCCAACTCGCGTTTATGCGCATTCGGTTCCTTGGATTTTTGGAAACTGCTATCGGAACAGACTGTCTTCCATTGCTGCCATAGGTTGATCGCAGGCGAGGTGAACACGGGGGCGCCTTCCTCGTCCTATCGGTCTGGCGACAGCAAACAGGATTTTGACAGACATCCGTGCGTTTTGGTAGCGGTTGCGGAGGTGTTAAGTTTTTTAACGGTTAAAATTTGTTAAAAATTGAAGAGCGGCATGCTACGGCGCCTGCATTGCATTGACCTTGTAAGACGCAATCTGAGCGGGCGTGAACAGTTTTAGTATGGAATCGGTCATCGCCTTCTCGAGCACCGCGCGCTGTACGGACACCTTTGGAAGCACCTGGGCCACGACCTGCTGCGCCTGAGGATTGTTATTCACACTATTCTGTCCGACGGGATTCTGAGGAGTTGGCTGACTCGGCGGCGGGGCTGGCGGCAAACTCGCAAGCACGGTCTGAGACTGTTGCATCGCGAACTGCCGTACTGCCTGGTTCTCGGCGTTAAAGAGGCCTTGAATCTGGGTGAGCTGTGCAGCAGTAAGAGGAGTGCCTTCTTCCTCCAGAATGGCTCGATATTTCTCAGTGCCGCCGCGAGCCTTGATCTGATCGTATTTGTACTTCTTGATGACAGCTTGCTGCGCGGGCTTGAGCATCGCGATGACTTTATCGAGCGAATTCTCGCTTCGCTTCTGGATTTCAGCCTGGGGATTGACGTTGTTGCCTCGATTGGCCCCGCCGCGGTTACCGAAGTTCGCGTTATTGTTGGGCAAACCAACTTGATTCATGATCGTGTTCACGATCCCGTTCAGCAGCAGCTGAGGATTGTTCTGAAGGTTTGCGATGTTGGGAATGTTTCGAATTTGAGTGAAGAAGTTGGCCGGTAAGCCCTGCTCCTTGCCTTCCTGCTCCATCAGCGCTAGCCGGGCTTCGATCAACGACGTAAACTCCTTCTCCTGATCCGCAGTCAAAGGCTTCTTACCCTTGGAGAGAACGTCGGCCAACGGCGTCAAACGCTGCGCCACAGTGGATTCTGCGCTGGTGCAACTCTGCCGGTTCGGAAGTTCAAAGCCGCCTCCGCCTGGGAACCCGCCCCCGCCTGGAAAGGCCCCGCCGCCAGGGAAGTCGCCGCCCCCAAAGCCCCCGCCAAACCCGCCTCCGCCAAAACCCCCGCCTCCACCGCCGCCAAATCCAGCCGCGAGGTTTCCCAGCTGCTGGAAATTGATGAGGTCCAGCATCACAAGGCAAACCTTCTTGTCCTTTTCGGCCCTGGTGACCAGGGCCAGCTGATCAGGGTTAAGATCTGCTTTCACTTGCGTGAGCAACTCGGCGTTGTGTTTCGTGACCAGGGTATCGATTCTGGCGATGGGATTGCCTTGGGCGAAGTTCCCGGGGTTGTTTCCTGGGGGATTGAGCTGGGACTCCATGAATGCCCGGAGGGCTTTGCTTTCGTCATCCAGCAGCTTCTGCAGTGATTTTTCCTGGTTCTTATCCAGCGGTACTTTCTTGTCCTTGAGCCTGTCCTTCAACTGAAGAAACAACCCAGCGGGATCGGCGACCAGATTCTGCGTGTTGTTGCCGCGGTTGCCCCCACGGCCCCCTCCCAGCAGCGCGTTCATCTCCGATTGACTCAGGGTGCCGCCCAAAACGACATCATCCTGCGCAAATGCACAGGGCGCCGATATGACGATCGTCATCAACAAAAAAAGTCTTTTCATACAGTCCTGCGTCCGATCCTACTTCTTGACGGGTTCTTTCTTTACGACGAACTCCATGGGCATTCCCAACATATCGGCGGTCATTTTGATCTGATCGCCCGCCAAGACACCCTTATAGGGGATGGTAAAGGGCATTCCGCCAAAATCGATAGTGACGGTGAACGAGACGTTGGCCCCGTCTATCTTGCCATCCTTGATTTGAATCTCAGTTCCATCCGGTCCGGTCGTTGTGCCGGTCAGCTTGGCCCCGTCTGCCTTGAGCGTAAATCCGACCTCGAAGTCTCCGCCCGGAGTGGTGAGGGAACCCGACCATTTCCCATCAATGTCGGCGGCAAAAACCGGAACGGCAAACAACAACACTGCAATTGCGATTACGCTGAACTTCATGCGAATCCTCCCTGGAATCATAGAGTGACCTAAACCGGGTTCGGCGTCAGTTAAGTTTTGTAAAGAATGAGGCTGGATGGACTGCGCGTCTGGCAGGTGTTGTAATAATCAAGCGAAAGATGTCAAAGAATTCGTTGGGCGGTCATCCCGTCTCCAGCTCAGGCGGCCGATCGAAGTCGATTCTTCTGATTGAAGACGACAAGGAACTCTGTTCTCTGATGTCCGATTTCTTCGCGCGCCACGGTTTCCTTGTGGAAGCCGTGCACGACGGCCATGCCGGATTGGTGCGTTCGCTGGCAGGTGGCTTTGACCTCGTCATTCTCGACGCGATGCTGCCGTTGCTCGACGGGTTTGAGTTGCTGAGGCAACTTCGCAAGCAAAGCGCAATCCCAGTCATCATGCTGACGGCGCGGACTACGGAGAAAGACCGGATCGCCGGTCTCAATAGCGGCGCGGACGACTATCTTCCGAAGCCCTTTGGGCCGGAGGAACTGCTGGCCCGCATTCGCGCCGTTCTTCGCCGTACCGGCGGCGGAAGCTCTGCCCGGCCCGAAGTTCTTGAGGCCGGCGGCGTATGGCTCAATGTCCAAACCCGCGAGGTGCGCTACCTGAATCAGGTCGTCGATCTGACTTCCGTTGAATTCGATATCCTCGATCTTCTGATGCGGTCTGCCGGAAGGGCTGTCTCTCGCGACGAACTGTCGGTTGCCCTCTATCAACGCCGCTCTTCACCTTACGACCGCTCTCTCGACGTGCACGTCAGCCATCTGCGGAAGAAACTCGTGTCGGAAGGCTCTTCGCTGATCCGGACCGCGAGAGGAATCGGCTATATGTTTTCGGCATGAGACCGCGTAGTAAGCCGGATGGCGTCGAGACTTGCATACCCAGGGGAGAGTCATGGAGCGCGGGGGCGCGCATCGCTTTTCGTTTTGGCTTCCTCTACCTCGGACTGTACTCGCTGGCCACCCAGATTGTCGGCAGTCTCCTTCTCATACCCGGCGTGTCGTTTCGCGGCCTGGGTTGGTTGTGGCCCATGCGGGAGATCACGATGTGGATTGGACGGCACATCTTCCACATCACGTCTCCGCTCATTTACTCTGGCAATAGCCGCGACACGGATTTCTATTGGATCCAGATGATGTGGATTCTAGGCGTCGCCGTGCTCGCGACGGTTGCCTGGTCCGCTATCGATCGATCGCGTCAGCACTACGTCTCATTGCACAAGTGGTTTCGCGTCTTCATTCGGCTCGGTCTTGCATCGCAGATGTTCGAGTATGGAATGACCAAGATCATTCCTACGCAGTTTCCCGCTCCATCTCTGATTACGCTGATGACGCGCATCGGCAACCTGCCGCTGCAAGGCCTTCTCTGGACGTCCGTCGGGGCCGCTCCGTCGTATGAGATGTTTACCGGGATCGCCGAATTGCTTGGCGGCATGCTGCTGCTTGTTCCCCGCACGACCACGCTCGGCGCACTGATTTGCCTGGCGGATCTCACGCAGGTGTTCGTGCTCAATATGACCTACGACATCGGCGTAAAACAGATCTCTTTTCATCTTATCCTGCTCACCCTGTTCCTGCTTGCTCCTGATCTCCGGCGGCTCGCGGCATTCTTTTCCGGTCGTCGCACTACGCCTTCCGCGCATCCGACGCTGTTCCACACGGCGAAGGCAAACCGCATCGCTGTTGTCGCTCAGATCGTGCTCGGCGTTTACCTTTTGGCGGTGCAGACCGACGTGAACTGGGTCTATTGGCATCTCGACGGAGGAGGACGGTCGAAGTCCGCACTCTATGGCGTGTGGGATGTGGAGCAACTCGCGATCAACGGGGAAGTGCGCCCGGCAGCCTTGAACGACTATGATCGCCGCTGGCGCCGTGTTCTCTTCGATACGCCGGAAGACATTGCCTTTCAGCGAACGGACGATTCCTTCGCCCGCTACGGCGCTTCCATCGATCCAAATGCGAAAGCAATTGTTTTCACGAAAGGGAACAGCCAAACCTGGAAATCTCGCTTCACCTTCGAGCGTCGAGCCGAGGATCGCCTTGAACTGGACGGCGAGATGGACGGCTACCGGATCCATGCCCGGCTAAAGCGCGTCGAGTTCGATACATTCCGGCTGCTGAACAGCAGCTTCCGGTGGATGCGGCCGGCCGAGTAGAACGCGAAATCTCGTTTGCTGGTCGGAGCTTTGCGAAGTGTATGGAATGTTCGGACCGGGGAGAGTTTTCCTCGATTGGTCACGTGCCGCGTGCTATAAAACTCCCACGACGATCAGACCGGTAAAACTGCTCGACGTCGTTGCCCTGCTGGACGGCAAGCCCGCTGAGGGCTTGGCTTGCGGACAGGTGGGGACTGTCGTCGACGTGCTGGCGCCCGACGCGTTCGAAGTGGAGTTTCTCGACGCCAACGGGCGGACGATTGCTTTGGGTGAATTTCACCGCAATGAACTTCTGCTACTGGGTCACGACCGGCGATGGCGGTCTAATCCTCGCAATCGAGACTTTGTCCTACAAGGTCCCCGGAGTCGACAGTCAGAATATTTCTTGGTCTTGAAGCACTACACGTGACGGGAGCCCCCGCAGTGTTGTTCACCCTCCTGACACCCCTTCGGGGTGAGTTTCGCGACAGAAACTAGTTACTCGTTGGCATCTCATGACGGCTTGCGGCCTCCCGGCAGCGTGCGGTCATCGCCAAAATACTTCTCGCTTCGGTAGCGCAACCACACGCGCAACACCTGGGGAACCTTCTTCCGCTCGGCCTCACTTAACGTTTCATAAAGCGCCATGGCTTTTTCGCGCTCACCTCTGCACGCGCGATTATTGTGGGCGTCCCACAAACTGCGAGCCACGCGGATGCGGCGGCAGGTTTCCTTGATTAAGGCCGCTCCGGTGAGTGGCTTGTCGTTGTCTCTCTTCTTCGCTGGCATAGTATTGAACGCATGACCAAGATCTACATCGATGCCGATGGTTGCCCGGTCAAAAATGAAGTCTACCGGGTTGCGGAGCGCTATGGACTGCAAGTTGTACTTGTCGCGAATACCCGACTGAACCTTCCATCCAGCCCCCTTTTGGAAATGGTGGTTGTGACTGGCGCGTTCGACGCGGCAGATGATTGGATTGTCGAGCATTCCAAAACTGGCGACATCGTTGTTACGGCCGATATCTTACTTGCCGACCGATGCGTCAAGAAATCGGTTCGTGCTTTGGGTCCGAAGGGTGTGGAATTCACTCCTGACAACATCGGGTCCGCAGTTTCGACTCGAGAACTGATCCAGGAGTTGCGCCAACGAGGTGAAATGCATGGCGGTCCCGCGCCCATGGACAGGAAAGCGCGCTCGCGGTTTCTTGCAAAACTCGACGATATCATCCAGTCCATCAAGCGCCGCGAGAGGTAGTTGCGCAGGAGCAGTGGCAAGAAAAAAATCGCCACGCGCGCTTACAGCAGCTTCAATACCGCTTTGATCAGCGTTTCGAAGTCGTCGAGACGGTCCTTCATGATTGCGTACAAGCGCGTATGGTCCACTTCCAAATATTCGTGTACGAGTACATTGCGCATTCCAGCCATGGACGTCAGCGTTTTTGCGAGGCGCACCGGAATCATTTTGTGGATCGCCAGAATCTGAAAGGCTTGTTTCTCCTCGTCCGGCACTTCCAGTTTCATGTCCGGGACAGCGTGGTTGCAGATATTGAGAACGGACTGAATGGCGACCTGGATGTTGCGTTCGGCTGCGGCTTGAGCCATTTCATCGGAGAGAAACTGCTTCTCCGAATGAGTTCGTCGAATCGTTTCAAGCGTAGCGACGCACTTTCGAATCCGGCCAATTCGCTTGAGGACGACGTTGCTATCGACCAAAGATCCGGCCCTCGCGAGCGTGCTTTTTCAAGTATGAGAGATAAAGGTCCCTCATCGGTTGCGTGTCAAGATAGCGATTGACGGTTTGAACCTGGAATCGGACGCGGGCAGCCGCTGAGCGCTCAAAGAAGAGCTGGCCTTTAGAGAGAACGCGATGTGCGAGTAAGGGGGGCGCCTGATTAAGCAGGACAAGATCCACGTCCTCTCGTTTCAGTAGATCCATCAGATCTGTAATCATGTTCAATCGGTATTGGAACGAATCTCTGCGTATCGCCCTATCCGCGACGAGAACCGCAATATCCACGTCGCTATCCGGCCGCGTCCTGCCAGACACGATGGAGCCGAACAGATAGCCTGCCTGGACTTCGGGCCTTGATTGGAGATAGGAGACGAGAATCCCGCAGATGGATTGGATGTCTCGCAGGGGCATGTGGGATTGTACCCCGGTACATTACTCCAGGGCGTCGATCGCCGACACGTCCGTGCGATCGAGCAGCTTCCCGACCGCACGACTCAGGAGCATAGCCTCGGCCAGCAGGATGGCGGCTGCAATGATCGCCGGCACGATGATGGGGATTCCGCCGATCAGGTAATACAATCCGAGTCCTAACACCGCGGCGGCAATCCCCGCAGGCAGCACGGCGACGACGAGCACGAGCAGCAGTCCGAGCATCATCAGCAAACGTTGCCCCATGACATCGATGCCCCGGGCGCGCGCCGGACCCGTCAGAATCCAGGACGGCCACATCACGGCGATCGTGTTCTGCGCCAGCAATTGCAGCACGATGAGGCCCGGCGCCAGCAGGGCAGCCGCCACGACCCACGAGGGTTGCAACTTGAGACTCGACGCAAAAACAAAACCGTCGAGCGCGCAAAGCCACGCGATCACCGTGAGCAGCACGGCGGGCGCCAGCACTTCACCGCGCACGATCGTCGCGCCGCTGACCGGCCATGTTTTGAGCACGTCGAGATTCCTCAGGTCCTGGCGCAGATCGTTGCGCGCGAGTTGGGGGCCAAGGAAGATCGTCATGAAGTAGACCAGCGCGCAAACCCCTGTCAGCGCCGAGCCGACGCCACCTCGGCTTCCGCGCGTGAGCATGACGCCGAACACAAAGAAGAGGGGTAGGAAGCGGAAGAGTGTTCTGAGCGACACGTAGCGTCCGACGGAAATAAGGTTCTTCCAGAGAATCGCCATCTCCGGACGGCCTTCGATCGAAAGCCTGAACGGCGCTGCCGTGGCCGGCCTTACCCGCGGCGTCGAGGGCTGCGGTCCTTTGCGGATGCTCGCGATCTTCTCGGCGAGTTCCGCTGAACCTTCTTCGAAACTCGCATCCGAGCGGATCACCCAGAGATAGCTCAGCACGAGGATCAGCAACGGCCCTGGGAAAGCGCGCAGGAATGTGGCCGGCGTCTCGGCGAGCGGCAACCGGGTCACCGCGCGAAACGGCGAGAACACGATGCCGGCGGCGCCGGTGGTCGCCAGCCTGCCCAGTTCCCTCATGACGTCTGTGCCACTGGGCATCGACGCAAGCGTCCCCCAGTCGAGCGCCAGAGTTCCGGCAAGAACAATCGTGGCCCCGGCGGCAAGGGCCACCGGCAGCCACCTTCGGACGCCGACGCTTCCGCGGCTGAGCGATACGCCTGTGATATACAAATTAAGGATCGTCAGAGCTATGGCCATGCCGGCGAAGAACATCCATCCGCCCGCCAGGCTTCCACGCCGGAACACGAGCGTCATGAATGCGCTGCCGACCAGGACTCCGACCTGCGACCGAACCACTTTGTAGCGGAGGAGTTCCGTCCGCGTGAGCGGAGCTGGAAAGAGAAACTGGATGTCGGCCCGTGTGAAACTCAGCGCCGGACGGCGTTTTGGGGACGATAGCCACGCCGACGCGGCGAGGAGGAACAGAAGAGTCGCACCTGCCAGCTCGATAGCTAATCGCGCATCACTCGTCGCAAACAATGCTCCCGTAGCCGCGCCAGAGCGCGTGCGCGGCCGCAAGAACACCGTCCATATATAGCCGAGGCCGACAATCAACCCGATGAAATAGCGCGGCTCCTTCAGGCGCCTCAGCCGGACGCGCATCCGGTTCCGCAGCGAGCAGAGTGTGAGATAAAGCAGAGGACCCATCAGGATTCCCGCCCGGTAACTTTCAGGAAGATCTGCTCGAGAGTCGATCCTTCGGCGGCCGCCTGCGCGGAGATTTCCGCAATCGTTCCGTCGGCGACTTTCCTGCCCCGATCGATGATCACGACACGGGTGCAAATCTCTTCGACCAGATGAAGCAGGTGCGATGACACGATCACGGCGCCCCCAGCCCGGCCTCGCGCCACAATCGTGCCCTTCATGTGGCGGATGCCCAGCGGATCCAGACCAGTCAGAGGCTCATCGAAGAGCAGCGCCTTTGGCTCGTGCAGCAAACCGCAGGCGATCGCCACCTTCTGCTTCATGCCGCGCGACAACTCGGCCGGCAAAGAGTTTTCTTTCTCGGTGAGCTGCAACTCGTTGAGCAGCGCGCTGCAGCGCGCGTCGAAATCGCGGACGTTGTAGATGCGTCCCGTCAACCTCAGATGTTCGGCGACTGTGAGATAGTCAAAAAGGTGCGGCTCATCCGCCATGAAGGCAAGATGGCGTTTGGCGGCCACAGGATCTTTGGCCATGTCGTGCCCGTCGATCGAGATGGTCCCTGTGGTCGGCGTCTGAATCCCGACAATGCACCGAAGCGTCGAGGTCTTCCCGGCGCCGTTGGGGCCGATGAGTCCCACAATCTCACCGGGGCCAACCTCGAACGAAAAATCGTCGACGGCCTTCAGTTCCCCGTAGACCTTGGTCAGATGGCTAACAGTAATCATTTCCCAGCCTTTGTGAGTGAGGAATCTTGCACTAAGTGGGGGCCAAAAGTCATTAGCCGGAATGAGCAGAGCCTCCGCGTAACTCAGACTTGCTACAAGACTGGCGGACGCCGGAATCGCACCGTCAGTCGTATTCCACCTTCTCGATTTTCAACCGTGACCGCGCCACCAAACAGAGACAGGATGCGCAAGGCGACTGCAGGTCCCAACCCGATATCCCCGGCGGCCGTGTCGGATTCGCGGATCGACAGGAGGTCGAAGAACTTCGCGACGTGTGGAGCAGGAATCGTCGCGCCGTGAGTGTCGAGCGTGAGGGATTGAAAGTCTGGCGTAACCTGGCAGGCTGGCTCGATGGTTTCACCCTCTGTGGAAAACCTGACGGCCGTTTCGATCAGAGCATGCAACGCTCTCACCGTCAATTCCGGCTTGCCGAGCACGAGTCCCAACGCGAGGGGCGCCCGCCGGAGAATCACCTTGTGTGTCGAGGCAAAGTCATCGGCCTGTTTCGCGGCGAGGTTCCACATCGTCGCAAGTGAAACCGTCTCGGGGACGAAATCCTTCTCGGCGACTTCAATTTGGGTTATGAGGAGCGCGTACTCGACGACCGACACGATCCGGCGCCGGGATTGTTCAAATAAGTCTCGGAGTTCGGCCCCTGAGGTTGCTTCCAATTCGGACAGAATAAGCTCGCTAACCCCGATCAGCCCGTTCAGCAACGTGCGCAATTCATGCGAAATAAGAGTCAGAAACTCTAACTTCGCTTTGTCGAAAATCGTCAAACGCGCATAAACCTCGCTCAGGTCGCGTGTGCGAGCGGAGACGATGTCCTCCAGGTTGGTTTTCTGAAGCTGCAAGTCCTTGTTCAGGCAGCGCAGTTGAATATGGTCCGCCTGTGACTGACGGGCCAGACGCCACTTTTCTGTCATGGCGCAAGCGAGCTGACAGACTTCTTCAACGTCGAATGGTTTTTTCAGGATGAGCAGATTGTCTGTCGCTCCGAATCGCTGACGAATGTCCTCCCAGCTTGAGTCCGAGTATGCCGTACAGATCACGACCTGAATGTCGGGATCGGACTCCCATATCTTCTCGATTGTCGTCAGGCCGTTCCATCCCGGTGGCATCCTCATGTCGACAATCACAAGGGCATACGGCCGTTCTTCGGCAAGGGCCGAACGAACCATTTCGACGCCCTGGTCGCCCTGGTAGGCCGAGTCGAGATCGAAGGATTCCAGGCGCGGTGACTCGTCGCCGAACAGAGCGCCTTCCATTTCATTCAATTCTTCCGTCTGGCTCGCCGACAGAATCTTTCGAAAATCATCGTGGATGGCTCGTTGATCATCAACGACAAGAACGCGACGGTTCTTTTGCACTATCAAGCTGCTGTATTCCCAGGAACTTTTGAGCGGATGGACGACGGCAGGATCGGCAGTTCCAGTGAAAACGTTGCGCCAGTCCCGGGCCCGTTGCTGAAAGCCTTCAAAGACCCGGACATCAGCGTGGCCGCGAGCGCGGAGGCATGAAGTCCGAAACCGCCTCGACCGTCTGCCTTGGTCGTGAATCCGTACTCGAAAATCCGGCTCAGATTCTCGGCTGGAATCCCCAACCCCGTGTCCTGTACCCGCCAAAGGACGTGATCCTGGTCAACTCCAGGCCCGACCGTGACATGTAGCGACTTCTGAGCAGAGTCGCTTTCGTCCAGGGCGCGGGTCGCGTTGCGAATGAGATTGACGAGGATTTGAAGGATCTGATGCTTGTCCGCCACTATCGAAACAACCGTTCTGTCATAGTTCCGTTCAATCGTCACGCCGCCGAGCGATTCCACGTTGATGTGGAGCGCATCTTCCATTATCACGATCGGCTCGACATCCTCAATGAAGCTTGCCCCCCGCGCCAGTGATTGCTGGCTGCTGACAATTTGCTTTATGTGGTCGATGCCTTTCGTCAGAGACGCGATCTCGGCGAACAGGTCCTCCTGTTCCGACTGGACATGTACAGACAGCGTTCTCAGGTATTCCGGCAGTAGCTTTCCCTTCTCATCTTCGAGAATGAAGCGACCGAAATCGGCGCGGTGGCCCGTGAGCAGCGCAACCACTCGATGCAAACCCTTGACTTTGGACTCGCGAAGTCGTCTGTCGATGAGAGAGGCGGACACGTTTACGCTGTTCAGGACATTTCCAATGTTGTGCAGGACGCCGATCGCGACCTCCGCCATGCCCGCGCTCCGTGATTCGATCAGCTTGCGGTGAGCGGCTTCGAGTTCAGCCGTTCGGGACACGACACGCTTTTCGAGGTTCGCGTTGATGTCGGTCAGTTCCTGCCGGGCGGCGCGCAGACCTTCGCGCGCTCCGCCAAGCCCGGTAGCCGCGTGCGCGATCTGCTGCTGAAGCGTGTTGAAGCTTTTCGCCATCGCGCCCACTTCGTCGCGCGATATTGAAACCACCGGCACGAATTCGACGCGAACCAAAGCGCTGTCCAGATCGCCCCCGGCCAAGGCTCCCATGGCGCGCGAGAAATCCGCCATGGTCCCGGTCGCGAGCCGGTCGGCGGCAACTGCGACCTCGGTTACCGAATGGGCGATCATGCCAGGGAGCACGAGGCCGACAGTGATCGTGAGCATGGCGACCGCAACGAAAATGTCCTCGAGTCCGGCAATGAGGGCGGTTTGATGCCCGGAGACGAGCGTCACCGAGCGAACCGCCATGTAGTACCCGGCCCCGTCGAGTATCAGCACAAGCAGCATCGCTCCAGTCAACTTGACGTGCAGCGAGTGGACGACGCCTCGAATTCCGGCTTTGCGCTGGTCGCTCCATTTCCGAAACGCATAAAGCGCTGACCCGCTATAGGCCAGGATCAATCCGAAGACCACAGTAAACAAGCCAAATTGCTCGAAGCCCAGTATCGTCGCGATCGCCCACACACAGGCCGCCGCGAGCCCCAGCGTAATTGTTCCTCTCGGCGCCCGATAGGGCCGCTCCATGTTTGGACGGTCCCGGCGCAACAGCCAAACGGCAACGCTCGGGAGCGCGATGCCGATCAGATATGTGAAATTAGCGGCGGCGATCATCCATATGGGATCGCCCATAAGAAGGAACGCGATCGCGAAAAGCGCCGTGATGACGATCGCCACCCAGGGGCAATCGGAGGAGGTTTTCCTTGCGAATATCTCAGGTAACAAGCCGTCTTCGGAGAGCTGCGACAATGTGCGCGCCACGCCGGTCAATGGCGCCAGCGTGCCATGGAACATGTTAAACATCATGAACCAGATGGCGGCGCTCTTGGCGGCGGCGCCGAGCAACGGCGCGAAAGTCGGTCCGAGCGTCACGGCGAGATCGCCCGTCATGCCTTTGGGTCCGATGGTTCCGAGCCAGACGATGGGCAATACCAGGAAATACAGCGTCGCCATGCCCGCGCTGGCATACATCGCTCGCGGAAAATTCTTCTTCCAATCGATTGTTTCGCCGATGTGGCAGGCGGCGGCTTCGAACGCAGGGGCGGCGAATCCGACAAGGTACAGTCCGGCCATTGCGCTGGTGAGCTTTCCGAATGCGCCTCCGAAAGGGGCGTCCAGCTGGAACGACAAGGCCTGGTGCCAATCGACGGTCCCCGCAAACACTGGAATCAGCGCTGAAAGAAAGGCAAGGGATGCCGAAGCGCTTGCAATAACCACCGCGAGACGTCCTGCCCACAAGACCCCGACGAAATTCACACAGACAAATACGATGATGATCGCACACGCCAGAAGTGTCACCGAAACGCCGGGCAGGAACCATTGACCTATCGCTGACGCCGACAAGAGAGCGGTCAATCCACACGTCGGGACCCATCCCCACCAGTACGAGACGCCGGTTAGATTTCCAAGCACAGGCGCGTAGGGGCTGAACGCCTCGCCGCAGGTGGCGGCGATCCCGCCGACTCGATTCGGCCACATCATGACAAGCTCGGTCCACCCGGGCAGCGCCGCCCAGCTCAAGGCAAGACCGACGATGAGAAGCGGTACTGCCGCGGTTCCCTGACCGGGGATCTTACCTTGCCCGATGATCAACGCGCCGATGAGGAACACCATCTGATTGCTGCCGCCCATCGCGAGCGCGGTGGTGCTCACCCATCCGAGCTTGCGTGGGTGCGGAGCCGTGGCGGTATGGGTCACCAGGCAACCTTCGAGCTGAAATCGAAATCGTTGGCGGCCGCGCTGGCTTCACAGGCGTTGTTGAAACTTGCCCGCTTGTTCTGAACGGTCAAATCGTGTTTCAGAAATACGGCGAGGTTGAGCTTCAGAACCCATCGTTGAAGGGCGGTCGATTCGAACACCGAGTTAGCCCATTCTTGCTGGGACCATCTGCTAACATCAACTCCAGCAGTGTCTTCTTGTGTCATAAGGCATGTTTCTATGTGCTGAAGGCTAGCATCCGGAATTTCGGCGGGACTGTCCTTTATTGCACATGTCTTGCTTGTCCGAGCGCGCGTCACGCGCAGACCGGCCCCGGCGCCCCCCGGCCGGCTTTGCGCAAAAAAGGCGTCAGCTTGCCCGAAATGTCATTAGGATCTTGACCGATACATTAGTTGGCGTTGGGCACAAGGTTCGATACACTGCGCACATTTCTCAGGCGTGCTTTCGAGGAGTGTGGCTTATGGAAAATCTGAGGCGCGGCGCTCTCGGCCTTTTCTCGCTTCTTACAGTCATGGTGCTGTTCAGTACTCCAGCCTTTGCCCAGATGGACCTCGTTGGAGAATGGGCGAACCTGTTCCATGAAGACCAGCCGGAACGGCTCAACGGTCCCGACGTCGGCGATTATGCCGGAATCCCCCTCAACGATGCGGGGCGGATGAAGGCGGATGCGTGGAATGCCGATGTCCTTTCCGAGCCCGAGCGCCAATGCATACCGCATCCATCGGATTATTCCCCGCGCGGGCCGGCAATGGTGCAGATTTGGAAGGAGCTCGATCCCCAGTCTCGGCAGATGGTCGCGTTGCGCACGCATATCTCGTGGCAGGCGCCGGAACGATGGATCTGGATGGACGGCCGGCCGCATCCGGATGAGTTTGCTGCGCACACATGGCAGGGCTTCTCGACAGGCGAGTGGCTCGGGCAGGTCTTGAAGGTCACCACGACACATCTGAAAATGGGCTGGATCCGGCGCAACGGCATTCCCCGCAGCGACCAGGCCGAGCTGACGGAGTACTTCTACCGTCACGGTGACTTTCTGACCTGGACCGTGATTATTAACGATCCGATCTATTTGACCGAGCCTATGATCCGCAGCTCCGATTTTCGATGGGCGCCTGGACAACAGGTGCTGACTTATCCGTGTCAGATTGTTGCGGAGCTGGATCACGAGCAGGGCTGGGTGCCGCACTGGCTGCCGGGCACAAACCCCTCCCTCGATTTCTATTCCAAGACCTACGACGTCATCCAGGAAGGCGCGCGAGGCGGCGCGGCTACCATGCTTCCGGAATTCCGCAAGAAAGTTGCCGCCGCGCAAAAGTGGCCTCCGCCGACGCAACCTGCTGCCGGAGGTCGTGGAGGCGGTGGCCCTGCGGGAGGCGGCCCTGCGGGAGGTGGTGGAGGTGGAGGTCGTGGAGGCGCTCGCGGTGGTGGTGGTGGCGGAGCGCAGCCTGCAGCGCCGGCTGGGCGTGGACAGTAGGCGGATGGGAACAATGAGATACAGATTTGCTTTAGTAAGCCTGGCCGTAGCGCTCCTTGCCGTCGCCTTCGCGGCCACCGTGCAAGGCCAGCGGGGCGGCGGGAATGGCCAGCAAGGTTCGCAACTCCGAACGGCGATCTATGACCCGCAACAGAAAATCTATTACGCCGATGCCAATGACCGGACGGTCAGGGCTCTTTGGGTGCGCGACAATGTCTGGATGATCGTCGGCACGGGCGGCAACATTACCGTGCAGACCGGCGACGACGGCGTACTGGTGGTGGATACGGGAAGCGGCGGCGCGCTGACCGACAAAGTGCAGGCTATCCTGCGAGCCCTCTCCACAAAGCCCATTCGATACATTCTCAACACCAGCTATCGTCCGGATCACACGAGTGGAAATGACGCCATGCGCGGCGGCGGAGCGGCTGCTGCCGGAGCAGGAGGCGGCGGTGGAGGTCGTGGTGGTGGTGGTGGCGGCGCCGGTGGTGGCGGGGCCCGTGGCACTCCGATCGCGGCTCACGAAAACGTTCTGGCCCGCATGAGCGCGCCTACAGGAAAGTCTGCGCCGACTCCCACCAATGCGTGGCCGTCGGAGACTTACTACTCGGCGTTTCATGACCTCTACTTCAACGGCGAGGGAATCCAGATGATCCACATTCCGGATGCCATCACCGATGGCGACAGCTTTGTTTATTTCCGCCGATCCGACGTCATCGCTGCCGGCGACATCTTTATCACGACGACCTACCCCGTCATCGATTTGAAAGCGGGAGGCACACTCAACGGCGTCATCGCAGGGCTGAATAAACTGCTGGATCTGTGCATCGTAAAAGAGAAACAGGAAGGCGGAACGATGGTCATTCCCGGTCACGGCCGGATCAGCGATGAAGCCGATGTGCTGGAATACCGGGACATGCTGACGATCATCCGCGACCGCATTCAGGATGCGATCAAGAAAGGCAGAACCCTGCAGCAGATTCAGACGGCGGGGTTGACGAGGGACTACGACGGCCGCTACGGCGCCACCACGGGACCCTGGACGACAGCAATGTTTATTGAGGCGGCGTACCAAAGCCTCGCTCAGAAGTAATTTTTGAAATACTGGACCTGGAGAAAAACGATGAAACGTAAATCGGCTCTGCTTTTCGTGATCGTCTCGCTGGGAATACTGGCGACTTCCGTAGCGGCCTATGCGCACCATTCGTTTGCGGCCACGTATGACGAGTCAAAGACGGTAGAGATCAAGGGCAAGATTGTGGTGTTTTCGTTCAGGAATCCCCACTCGTTTGTGACTGTCGAAGTGACCGACGCGACCGGCAAGAAAGTACGTTGGGGTGTGGAAGGGCCCGGCTCGACACAGTTGGCCAATAGCGGCGTTCAAAACGACACGTTGCGGTATGGAGACGAAGTTGTCGTAACGGGAAACCCCTCGCGAAGTCCCGGCGAATCCAAGCTCCGGCTCCGCACCATGAAGCGGCCCGATGGGTTCAGCTTTGGCTTCACCGAGGAGCAGCGGAAAGCGACGGAGCAATGAGTCGCGGAATTCTCCGCGCGATAGCGTTGACGGCATGCGTCTCCGTGACGCTTTGTCTTGCCGCGCGATACGAAAGTCAAGGGCGCGGGCAAGCAGGGGTGCCGGCGCCTGGCGGTCAAGCTCCGGCACGAGGTGGACGTGGCGGCGCGCCAGCAGCTCCGCAGACGGCGCAGGCGTCCGCCTCCAATGATTTAACAGGCTATTGGGTGCGGCTCGTGACGGAAGACTGGCGGTGGCTCATGCTTGTGCCGCCGAAGGGAAATGCAGACAGTATCGCCCTCAGTCCCGCCGGTACCGCCATTCTGAATGCCTGGGATCCTGCGAAGGATGAAGCTGAAGGCAACCAATGCAAAGGATATGGCGCTGGGGCCATCAGTCGCCTTCCCACTCGCGCTCACGTTACCTGGCAGGATGGAAATACGTTGAAGTGGGAAACCGATCAGGGAATGCAGACGCGGTTATTCAAATTCGGTCCGGTCGCACAAGAGACTGAGGCGAATCCCGGCGCGCGGTCCTGGCAAGGCCTTTCGGTGGCGACATGGGAGCCCGTCGCTGGCGGTCGTGGCGGCGGACCTGGCGGACCTGGTGGACCTGGTGGACCTGGAGGTCCGGGTAATCCGTTTGGCCCGCCTGCGGCAGCAGCCGTTGATGACAATCCGGCGCCTCCACCGATTGGCGCTCCTCCGGTGCCGGGCGGCGCGCGCGGCGGTAACCAAAATGGGTGGTTGAAAGTTGTAACGACCAATGTGAAGTCGGGCTATCTCCGGAAGAACGGTCTCCCCTACAGCGAAAAGGCAACGATTACCGAGTACTTCCAGCCCACTCCCGAGACCTATGGCACGCGTTACATGATTGTGACGACGATCATTGAAGATCCGGAGTATCTTGCCGGGGCGTTGGTCACCAGCTCGAATTACAAGAAGCTGCCGGATACCAACAATGGCTGGGATCCGCAACCCTGCTCGGTAAGATAGCGGTGTGCCGGGACGCGGGTGTCCCTTCCTAAGTTAGGAGGGCTGGCCGCGACCAGAGAAATATCGCGAAGCATCATTAGCGGAGAGGACGGGGTGGTTCCTGAGCCGAAACGTTTCAAAAATGCATTTCGACAAATGATCGCTTCGGAACCACCCCGTCTGCGGCTTGAAGGAGGCTGTCGCAATATTCTCTTCATGCCGCAGCCACCCCTCCTAACTTGGGAGGGGCACCCGCTCCGGATAGATCCATCGAAGTTTGCGTAAGGAGTTGTCCACCATGTCCCGTCCTTCACAAAAGTGGGATACCGCCTACGAATGGAAAGCCGTCCTGCTTCTCGGGCTTGGCTTTGGTCTCGTCGGGCTCGATCGCTGGATCATTGCTCCGTTGTTTCCCTGCATGGTCGCAACGGATATCGCGCCAGGGTGCGGCGCGGCTGGACTGGGTCTCAGCTACCAGGCGATTGGCAATCTCGTGGGGGTTCTCGGAATTGTCTGGGGAATCTTCGCGGCCATCAGCGGACGTCTCTCCGACTCGATTGGTCATCGCAAGATCCTGATTCCCGCGATCCTTCTTTTCTCCTTGATGTCTGGCGTCTCCGGAATGGCCGCCGGCCTCGCCAGCCTGGTCGCCGTGCGTGGACTGATGGGATTGATGGAAGGCTCGTACTGTCCTACGAGCTTTACGGCGACAGCCGCGGCTGCGCACCCCTCGCGCCGTGGATTTCTTCAGGGTTTGCAGCAGAGCGGTTTTGCATTGTTCGGCTTCGGACTCGGTCCCATCATTGCCACGCAACTTCTCAAATTCGCCTCGTGGCGCCAGGTGTTTTGGGTCGTGGCAATCCCGGGATTCATCGTGGGAGCGCTTCTGTTCTTCGTCCTGCGTGAACCGAAAGATACTCAGGGAGGCGCTGCGCTTGGCGCCGTATCACACAAGAGTGGCGGGGGTTATTCGGAGGTGTTGAAGAGCCGCAACATCGTCCTGTGCATGATCTCTCTGATGTGCGCCATGGCTTGCATCTTTGTGTTGGGCGGCATGCTTCCGAACTACTTGATCGATTATCTCAAGCTGACGCCGACGCAGATGGGCTTCGTCACGTCGGCCCTGGGTTTCGGCGGTTTCGTGGGACAGTTCGGCGTTCCCGGAATCTCCGACAAGCTGGGACGACGGCCGACCGCGGTGCTCGCCTTTATCGGCGCCGCTGTGACGGTATGGCTGTTTATGGGAATTGGCGCCACTCCTAATTCCCTCTTCATCATGTTGTTCCTGGTTTCGTTCTTTTCGCTGGGTAACGTCGCCCTCATCACCGGACCTATCGCCACCGAGGCGGCGCCGGCCGGCCTCATTTCCGCCGCGATCGGTATCGTGGTCGCTGCGGGAGAAATATTCGGCGGCGGCATCGCTCCCGTCATTGGCGGCGCGATCGCACAGCACAAAGGCATCGAGAATATTCTATGGATGCCGCTGGTGGGCGTTGCCCTGGGCGCGGTCGTCTCCCTGTTTGTTAAGGAAACCGCACCTGCAAAAGTGGGCAACCTGGCTCGAGCCGCCGCCAGGTAAACAGCCATGTCGGTAACGCAGAAGACAATGACCGATGAGCAGCGGAAATCTGTCGCTCTGGAGTACTTGAAGGCATTTGACAACAAGGGAGTCACGTCCAGTGGCGGCAGCATCCTGGACTTGTTCGCGGACGACGCGCAAGTATTCTTTCCGAAATGGGGATTGGCTACCGGCAAGAAACAGATCGGGGAGTTGTTCACCGATTTCGGCGGCCTCATCGCGAGCATCCTGCACGACTATGCCTTATTTAATTGGATCATGACCGGTACGGACACGTTTGCCGTTGAGGGAACAAGTGCCGGCTTTCACCGGGACGGACCGTGGCGTGCCGGCGTGACCCATGCCGGTCGTTGGTGCGACGTCTTCGAAGTTCGGGATTTCCTGATCCAGCGCTGCTTTATCTATCTCGACCCGGACTACGCCGGCCTCGATACGCAGCGATATCCCTGGCTTTCGGCCGGGGGCCGCGACCCCTCCAAGCCAATGGCCTGAATCCTCGAGGCTATTTCTCGCCGGGATCGATCACTTCTCCCGGCCGCGTTCCCCAGGTGAAAGTTCCATCCACGCGCTTGACGGTGCGCATGCGGATCCGGTGATCGTCGGCTTCGCGTCCGGGATTACCCGCGATTTCCACGACGTCTCCGTACTTCAGAGTGTCGTTTTGCACCCCCGTGTTATTCAGTTGGGTGGTACCGGCCCATTCCACCGACCAGCGGACTGTCTCGGTTCCGGTTGTTACTTCCACGGCCACGAACGAGTGAGGATTGCGGAACTGGAACTGCACCATCTTGCCCTTGATGGTGACGGATTTGCTCTCATCGTAGGTTGCCGCGAAAGAGTGATGTGCATAGGCGGCCACCGAGCAAGCGATGGACGCTGCGGTTATCAGGAGGACTAGTCTGGCTTTCATGAAACGAAAGTTATCCGAGGACACCCGCCTGTGGCTAGAAGAAAGTGATGGGGCGAGGGACGGTGCTATAATCTTCGCAATCTGGAGGAAGTTCGATGCTTGCTATGGTCCTGGCTTTCCTGATGGCTGCGACGCCACTGGGGCAACTGAATTCGAAGTTAAAGTGGGACAACCGCGCCGCAGAAAAGCTCTTGATGGGGAAGGGACACACCTCCGGCGCGCCATACTTCGACGTGGTCATAACGCGCCAGCCTGCTGAAGGTATTCTGATCAAGCTCGACTACACGCGGTCACCCACGAAGTTCTCCTTCGATCTGCATCACCGCGTCTCCCTCGATCCAGGTTTCGTGTATCCGGCGGACATCATTACAAACATCGAGGTGCTGTCGGGTGGAACCACGAGCATCGGTTCCTACACCATATCAGGCACCATCAAGGCGGGTGACGCGTTCGAAGAGTCGATCGATAAAGTCAGCAAGGCTGACGTCGATCGTTATGTCACACCGTTTGGCACGAGGAGAGTCTCGCTGAACCTGATTCCGGGGTCGCAATCGATCAGCATCGTCGGTCAAAGTGTAATCGTGACGCGGGGAGTGAAGACCACGCGGATCGAGACTCCCGGGCAGCGCATCGCCGTGGTTTCCAACTTTACGTATGAAGAGAACCGGGCGGGCACGCCGCTCGGGCAGGATTAGGAAGCCCGGGCCGTTTTTTCATAAGCTTCGACAACCTGCCTGGCGGCAGATTTCCAGGAAAACTTCGAAATCTGTTTCAGCCCCTTCTGAATCAGCCGGTCTCTCACGGACTGTTCCGTCAGGATGGACTTCATTCCGCGCGCGATTTCGAAAACATTTTCCGGGTTGATGAGCAGGGCCGCATCGCCAAGAACTTCAGGAAGAGAGGATGTGTTGGAAGCCAGGACCGGCGTTCGGTTCGCCATGGCTTCCAGCGGCGGCAGTCCAAAGCTTTCGTAGAGAGAAGGGAACGCGAACAGGGCCGCCGACTGGTAAAAAACCCGCAAGATCGGATAGGGCACGAAGCCAAAGAAACGAACGTCCTGCTGAACTCCGCTGCGCACAACCGTGAGGCGCAGATACTGATGCCGGCTCAATTCGTCGCCGATGATGATCAGTTTCAAATCTCGATACCGTTCGTCGCCGATCAGTTCGTTCTTTAGCACGGCAAACGCTTCGATAAGGCGGTGCACGTTCTTGTGCGGACGGATCCTGCCCGAATAAAGCACGAAGGGATCGTTCAGTTGATAGCGCTCCAGCACTTTCGTGCGGTTCTCACCGCCGAAATCGCTTGCGAAGCGTTCGTCGAGCGCGTTATGGATGACCGAGATGCGATCGGCGTTCAGATCGAAGATGTTGATGAGGTCGTCCCGCGTGGAATTGGAAACAGCGAGCACGCGGCTGGCTGTTTCGACGGCTCGCTTTGTGCGCAGGTAAATCTGGTAGCGCCGGAAGCGCGAAAGACTCTCTAACGGAAACTTCACGTGAACGCAGTCGTGAATCGTGACGACGCATTTTCCGGGCGACACGAAGAAGCCCTCGTGGTGGGGAATATGAATCACGTCCAGGTCTCGTCTTCGCAGCGTCAGGGGTAGAGCGAAATGTTCGCGCCAGCCCTTCGCCGGGGTTTCGCGGGGAAACAATGCGAAGTTCGGGCCAAGGGGGCCGAGTTCCTGGAAATCGCCGGGGGAACCGAGAAGGAGATACTCATTGCGCATATCCACGGCGGAAAGGTTTCGCACGAGGTTCCAGATATATGTCCCCACGCCAAACTCGTTAATTCTGCGAATGTCGATTGCTATGCGCATGAATCGTTCCCGGGCAATTATAATGAAAACGGCATGAGTCGTATTTTTAGCGCCATTTTGGTAATCGCCACGATTGCGTCGCTGCCGTCCAACCTGTCCGCACAGCAGACCACAGTTCTCGTCAATGCGTTTGAGAATCAGACTGCGGACCGCAATCTCGATTGGATTGGGGAGGGTCTTGCCGTCCTGATCGGCGAGCGCCTCACGGCTCAATCCCAGCTCTATGTTTTCGGGCTCGATGAGCGGATGGCCGAATACGACCGCCTGGCCATTCCAGACACGGTATCTGTCAGCCGGGCAACCGCGTTAAAGATCGCCTGGGACATGGGAGCGGACGTCATCGTCATTGGGAAGATTTCCGGAACCCACGATGACTTTCGGATCGATGCGAAAGTTCTGGATCTCACCGAAGGCAAGTCGGATTTCGATGTCAGTGCCTCGGGAAAGCTGGATGACGTGATCTCGATGGCTGCAAGTCTTGCGTCCCAGTTGGCGAAAGGGCTTGTGGCGGGCTCCGCGCTTCCCGAGTCCGATTACGCAGCGCGGCCCCCGATTCCACGCAGTGCCTTCGAAGCCTATGTCCGTGGGGTGCTGGCTTCCGACCCGCAACGCCGAACGGAATTGCTGAAGGACGCGATCCGCCTTCATCCGCAATACACCGCGGCGATTTATCAACTTGGCCGGGCCTATTACCTGGATTCCAATTACAAGAGTTCAAGCGACCTGTTGGAGAAGATCTCTGCGGCGGCTCCGGAATACCCTCAGGCGCGATTCATGCTCGCGATGAACTACTACCATCTCGGAGACTTCACGAAGGCAGTCAGTGGCTTTTCGTCGCTTCCTTCCAACTACGATGTGCTCGTGAATCTTGGTGCGGCCCTGGCGGGGAAAGGCGACTCGGCCGGTGCGGAAGCGACCTGGCGGCGTGCCCTTGGTCTGAATGCTGCCGGCGCCGAAGCTTCATTCAATCTGGCTTATGTCGCGTTCACCCGAGGCGAGATGGAAAACGCCGTGAGCCGTTTTACGCAGTTTCTCCGCTCTCACGGCCGCGATGCGGAAGCGCTCTTCGTTCTTGGACAAGCCTACGAACGGCTGAACCGCATCGGGGAATCTCAGCGAGTCGTCGCTCAGGCAACCCGATTGTCGCCGCGCCTGGAAAAATGGGTCGGTCAGCCTATCCCCAACATCGCGCGTCTGCGCACCCAATACAACGTGACGCAACTGAGAATGCCTTTCGACACCACGATCTGGAATGAAGCCAGGCTCGCCCGCAAAGCCGCCGCACAGGATGCCAGCGATGTCCTGAACGGTCGTCGCCGTCCCTGAACGGGGACGATCGGCCGAATTTCCTTCGCGGGAGTAATCGCCCTCGACTTTTTCGTGTCCTGTACCTCATTCTTGCGCTTGTTCGTATGAATAAGCTGCACAAGCCGACAATGTCGATTAAAGAGGCGACCCTGGCAGTTGATCGGGCCATCGCAAACGCTGACGCCAGCACGCTGAACTATTTTGCGGGTCAGCGAACGCGCTATATCCATACCCTCGCCCATCTCCCCGTAGGGAATGAGCAGCAGTGCGCTCTCGAAGTCGGCTCAAACGAATTATCCAACAAATTGCTGAAGGGAGTATTGGGGTACGGACGAGTCGATTGCACTATCTGGGCCAGTTCGAACTCAGCAAAGAAATATGAATGGAATAATATCGTTTTCTTCAACGTAAATCTTGAGCAGGAGCTGATCCAGGTTGCCGATGAGACCTACGACCTTGTCATATGCTGTGAAGTACTTGAACATCTCAGTCTTGATCCGATGTTCATGCTCGCCGAACTCAACAGAGTTCTCAAACCGAACGGAACTATATTCCTCACGACTCCCAACATTACGAGTTCACGGGCGATCTGGAACGTCTTGCGCGGCGACGTGCCCTATCTCTATCATCAATATCTGAAACCGATCTCCCCGGGCCGCCATAACCTTGAGTACAGCCCGCCACTCCTCAAGGAAACCATGGAAGCGGCCGGCTTCGGCACAGAGTATTTTTGGACGATCGATACCTTTGATAGACCAGTGGGAAAGGTCATCAAACTGCTGAACAAACATGGCTTTCCGTCGGACATGCGTGGTGACAACATGTTTTACATCGGGAGGAAATTGGGCGGGGTAAGAGAGAGGTATCCCAAATTCCTCTATGACGTCTGGGCGAAGTTACCGTAACGAAGTTTGTTTACCTGCGAAGCTCAAGCACCCATATGTCGCTCTCGCGCTCGGTTGTCGTGAAGAAGACTTCCTTGCGGTCGGTACCGAACTCATAGCGAGGGCACTTCCGGAAATCGTCGAACTCGACAGGATGCCGGGGCGTGCCGAACGGCCCCGATTCCATTCGTTTAAAGCTTCGGATTCCTCTTATGCCACTCGGTCGCCTGTTCGTACGTATGCGCCAGCGCCAGGACAGTCGTTTCGGCAAAATGTGCGCCGCTGATCTGCAGGCCGATGGGCAGGCCGGAAGCCGTGAATCCACAGGGCACGGAAATGCTCGGGACCCCATACATGTCGAAGACGACGTTGTTGTTCCCGCCACCGCCCGCTGCCCCAGGGGCAGAGAGCAGGGGCGGGGGCGCTTTCATCGTTGGCGCGATCAGCAGATCGACTTTTGTGAAAACCTTCTTAACCTCAAGGCGAAGGAGATCGAGATCGCGTCTGGCCTGAGCATACTCTGCCCCATTTGCATTCGCCGTGCGTTGAAGCTGAGCTCGCGTACCGGGCTGGTACTTCTCCGGCGACTGCGTGATCCACGGTTTGTGATACGCATAAGCCTCAGAGCCCCAAAGCGTCGCCGCATTACCGGCAACCGGCAGTTCGACCTCCATTGTCCCGGCCGTCATCTTTCCCAGCACCGCCAGGGCAGCATCCATCGCGGTGGAAACTTCAGGATCCAGGTTGGCAAAGAACGGTGTCCGCGTGATCCCAAGACGCAGTTTTGCCGTGGATGTTTTCATCGCGCGTGTGTAATCGGGGATCGGAGTGTCCGCGGATGTGGGTTCGAGGGAGTCGTGGCCGGCGATGATGTTCATCATGATGGCCGCGTCTTCCACGGTCCTGCACATGGGACCGACATGATCGAGCGACCAGGACAACGTCAATACTCCGCGCGTGCTGACGAGGCCATAGGTCGGTTTTAATCCCACGATCCCGCAGTGGGACGCCGGCATGCGAACGGATCCCGCAGTATCTGTGCCCAATGCGGCGTAACAGAAATCCGACGCGACCGCGATGCCGGCGCCGCCCGACGAACCGCCCGTCACATGGTCGGGCGCCCACGGGTTATGCATTGTTCCGAAGTGGGTAACCGTCGAACTCCCGCCATAGGCGAACTCATGCAGGTTCAGCTTGCCGAGAAGAACCGCTCCCGCAGCCTTCAATCGTCGCGCGACTTCGGCATCTGTCTGCGGAACTCGATTCTCGAAGACTTCGCTTGCTCCCGTCGTGCGAATGCCCTCGGTGTCGATGTTGTCTTTGAGAGCAATCGGCACTCCGTGGAGGGGACCGCGCCACCGGCCGCCTCGTATCTCGGTTTCAGCTTCACGCGCCGACCGTAGAGCCTGATCTCTTGTAACGGTTATGAAGGCGTTAAAGGCGGGATTGTGTTTTTCAATCCGCTGCAAACAGGCTTCTGTCAGCTCGACTGGAGACACCGCTTTCGTACGGATGAGATCCGATGCCTGTTTCAGCGTCAGGTTTGCCAGATCTCGCGATTGTCCGAGAAGGGGTCTCAGGGCCCACAATGCAGTCGAGCCCGCGCCAGCAGCAAGGAAAGTTCGCCGGGAAGTCATTCGCGGATTCTAGACTAACTTGGCGACTATTCCGCGTCAGAATCTAATCCTGAGGGCGGCCCCTCTTCACCGAAGACCTGCGTCTCTCCTTTTCGATAGACAAGATATCTTGGGGCCGAAACGGTTGTAGTTTAATGTAGCGCAATGCGTCGTTTTATCTGGATTGGAATGATTGTCGTGGGAGCTTGTGCGTGTGCGCATGCTCAATGGCTGAACGAACTGACTCCGGGAGCGCCTCGAACTCCCGATGGAAAGGTGAACATGACCGGGCCGGCTCCCCGCGTCAACGGGAAGCCCGACCTTTCAGGAGTCTGGCAGGTTGAAGCGGAGCCGCGCGCTCCGGGCGGCTTGTTCGGATTGGGCGAGTCTCCAAATTCGAAGTATTTCCGCGACATTCTGTCCGACTTCGCGCGCGGTGAGGAACCGCTGACGCCGAAGGGCGCGGAAATCCTGCGCCGGAACACCCAACCCGGCGTTGTCGGGCCCAACCTGAAGTGTCTGCCCGATGGCGTGCCCCACGCGGATCTGTTGCCGGAGCCCTTCAAGATCATTCAGGCTCCCGGCCAGATTGTGATGTTGTACGAAGTGTTGACCATATTCCGGCAGGTCTTCACGGATGGCCGAAAACTTCCTCCCGACCCGTCGCCGGTATGGCTCGGTTATTCGGTAGGCAAGTGGGACGGGGATACTCTGGTGGTCGACACCATGGGGTTCAACGACCTCAGCTGGCTTGACGCTCGCGGCCACGGTCACAGCGAAGACATGCGTGTCGAAGAACGTTTCCATCGGCGTGACTTCGGTCACATGGACGTAGCGGTGACGATTGCCGACCCGGAGGTTTTCACCAAACCGGTCACGATCAATTTCGTCGAGCGGCTTCTTCCAGACACCGATGTGTTCGAACATATCTGCAGCGAAAACGAAAAAGATTCCGGGCATCTGCCCGGCACAACGAAATGAAAGGGTGGCTCGTGGAGTTCGGCCCGGTTCACCCTGGTCTTGTGGAGTCCATTATGAAAAAACTGACACTGCTTGCGGTTGGTTTCATCCTGTTTGCGATTGCAGCACCGGCTCTTGCGCATCATTCGTTCGCCGCCGAGTACGACGCCAATAAGCCCGTCACCCTGACAGGGGCGGTCACAAAGATCGAATGGACGAATCCTCACGTCTGGATTTATCTCGATGTCAAGGAGGAGAGTGGCAAGGTCACAAATTGGGGTTTCGAGATGGGAAGTCCAAATGGCCTGATGCGTGCCGGTTGGACGAGGAAGTCCTTGAAGATTGGCGACACGGTGACGGTAGAAGGCAGCCGCGCAAAGGATGAAAGCAATCACGTGAATGCAAGATCGGTAGCCCTCGCCGGCTCGGGCCAAAAATTGTTCGCGGCTTCAAGTCAAGGGCAGTAGCGACCGCGGACTGATCTCAGAGCGTGGTTGTGAGCACTGCTCCGCCAGAAACCCTTCGGACCGGAGCGAGCGCAATTTGCGGCGCGATTCGCGGTCTCCAGCCTCGAGCCTCAGGAACTTCTCTTATCTCATTGCTTCGGGCGCGAGCGAAGAGGAGGCCCGCCGTATGCAACGCGACAGTGAAGCGAGATTCAGGCACATTCCGACTGTCGAGATTACACTCTCTGATGAGTAGAACAGACCCCTGGACTTCCTTTCACTGCCGGAACGGTTCGGCTGACATTCTGAGGAGACAAACAACATGACGCGCAACGCTTCTGTCCGGCTTGCACAAATGGCCGCTTTGATCCTGCTGATATTGCTTGGCGAATACGCGGCGCGGGCGCAGACCAATGATTTCACTTACCAGGGCAAGCTGAATGACGGCGGCAACGCGGCCAACGGCACTTATGATTTACAATTCCGGCTTTTCGATGCGCTGGTCGGCGGCAATCAGGTCAGCACGACGCTCCTCCGTGACGATGTAACGGTGTCGGGAGGGATCTTCACTGTCACACTCGATTTCGCCGGGGCGCCTTTTCCGGGCGTGGCTCGCTTTCTCGAAATTGGCGTGCGGCCCGGCGCGAGCACGGGCGCATTCACGACACTCAATCCGCTCCAGCCCATCACTTCAACGCCCTATGCAATCAAAAGCCTGAGTGCGGACACTGCGGCGACGGCTGATACTTTGTCGTCGGCTTGCAATGGTTGCCTGAGCAGCGCCAAGTTGGCCGATGGCAGCGTCACGGATACGAAAATCACAGATGTCGCCGGCAACAAGATCACGGGAACGATTCCAGGCTACATTCAAAATGCCACGATGCAGCAGGCTGGAGCCAATTTCAACATCGGTGGCAGCGGCATTATTGGCGGTAGCGTCGGCATCGGCACGGCCACGCCTCGCGCGTCTTTGGATGTTGCCGGAAACGCCGTCCAGGATCTTTCTGCCAACGGATTCGTTAAAGCAATGGCGCTCGTTACTGTCACGCAAAACCAGATGGGACAATATTCCGCGACCATCAGCCGCTGTTTTAATGGAACGATCAACAGTTCCACTGGAAACTGCGGATTTACCGCGCAGGTTAGCAGTGCTGCGGGCAGCCTCAGGGTAAGGTTGGATTTCGGCTTCACGGTCGATAATCGGTTTGCTTCCTTTACCGAGCTTGACGACCCTGGCAACAGCACTGTGAACACCGTCGTCGGCAGACTCTCTTTCTCCAACTCGACCACCGTTCAGGCAGTGATTTCCATCAACATAGCCAAAGTTTTCATTTTCGTCTACTAACCCGCTTCAAACTACCCATAGGAAGTTACAAATTCCGGAGAATCGAGATTCCCTCCGCTTTCAATTCGATCAGGCGTCGGTCGGCGGTAACCAGAAGCTTGATACTCGTTCAAATGATTTGGCAAAGGGTGACTATGGTTTTCGTCGACCGTAGCGGATAACTGGAGTCGGGTTGCCCCCGCCGAAGACCATTGTTACGGACGGCCCTTTCCGCACGTGATGTACGAGAGCCGGACGAAAACAGGCAAGGCATGTTCCTTCCGGGCGCCGGACGCTGGGGTACACCACGCCCGCCGAACCTGCAGCCAGGAGACTCATGGCCAAGTCCTGCGATCGGACATAGCTTTCGGGATTCAACGCCTCTGTGTTCCCAGACTTGCCACGCAGGTCGTGAAAATCCGCTCGAAAGTCCGCGAGGAAATCTTCGAATATGAAAGTCTCGGGTTCGCTCCAGAGGATTTCGCGCAACTCTTCGGACTTGTGGAAAGCGACTTCAGCTTCCGCCGTCTTCAGCTCGAACGCCGCGTACCACGCGCCTCGGCCGGCTGCGTTGAATCGGCTGCCTGAAGGATGAGCATGAGTGAACGCTGCATTGACGATTTGGGCGTGAGGAACTCCGAACAGAAGTTCATGGACTCCGATTCCGGGAAGCTGGTTAGCCTCTCCGAGCAAACGGTCATTTGTCGCAGACTCCAGTTCGCTCAACGCCTCGAGATGATCGTCAACTTCGGGTCCTGCCGATTCTGCAACGAGCCGTCTGAGGACGCTTTCATTGCTGCGACGAGACGGGATGAGGCGGTGCGTATCGTCCTGATGTATGAAGGAAACCAGTGGAATCACTGCCCTCCGCGCCGCGCGTCCAGCAGTTGCCTTACGCGAACGAGGGCAGGTACGCCGCCTTTGACCATGTAGGCTAACGGCGTATCGCCATGAAACATCGGATTGGAGTTCTGCAAAACCACCCAGGAGTCCGCGAGTTTCCGGCTGTAAAGAATATTCAGAGCCTTGAATATTCCGAGGAGCAATGAGATTCGGGTCAGTTTGTCCTGATCGAGGGCTTTTTTCTGTCCTCGCTTGAGTTGATAAAAGCCTCCGTTCGAAATTCCGCCCAGAAGCTGCCGGGCCGATTCGTCGCGCAGCTGCCACGCCTGGGCAATTCTGAAAAAAGCGGGAACCGCCGATCGGCTTAGCTTCTCTTGATTTGCTCTGAGGGAAAGGTCGATAGCTTTATCCGCGACAAAGCCTGCGGCCGGGCGATCCAGTATGGCCACGCTTCCTCCATATGTGGAGAAATATATATTCATATCTGGAGTTGCGCAAGCGTGATTCTGGACCGAAAACGAAGTATTGATCGATCTGAAGAGTTGGCTGGACGCCGGGTATCCTGAGAAGCCTGCGAAAAGCCCAGATCCTCGTCCATACAGTTTGTTTCGCCTGCAACACCGGGAACGTCGGTAGATCAGGACCAGAAGTTCCTGTAAAATTCAGGTGTAGCAAAGTGTCAACATGCTAATACGTGCATTACTAGATTTCCCCAGCAAAGTGCTCAGAAAGAGCAGGGCGCTAACGACGCAGTATCAGATTGCCTTCGATCCGGAGATTGTGCCGCCATTGGACTTGATGCTCCAGGAAGGCATCGATGTCCTCGAAGAGTGGTTTCGTTGGGGAAATGAATGGAGCATGCTCTTACGCTTCTATGGAAATATAAAGAGCGAGAGTTCAATCCTCGAAATTGGCTGCGGCCTTGGGCGTACGGCCTTTCCCTTGCGGTATATTCTTTCGTCGAAGGGTTCTTACGACGGATTCGAAATCTGCCAGAACAAAGTCGATTTTCTAAATCACACTTTTCACCGTCAGTATCCCAACTTTCGATTCGGATGTGCTGACGTCCACAACACTTTCTACAATCCCCTGGGAACGGTGAAACCGGGTGAATATCGATTCCCGTATGACGATGCGACGTTCGATATTGTTTATGCAGCCTCAGTTTTCACGCATATGCTTCCGGAGACAACTGCTCATTATTTTTGTGAAGCGGCGCGTGTGCTGAAACCGGGAGGGCGCGCGCTGTTTAGTTTTTTCTTTTTCGATAGCTATCTGAAGAACCACCCCCGTCCGCATGGTTTTTCTCGCCCAGCGTTCAACTTCGATTACCCCTATGGCAATTATGGAGACCTGTTTGCCATCGCTGTTCCCGGTAACCCTGAACGGATGACTGCATATCGCCTCCAACTCCTGGAGCATTTCGCAGCGAAGGCGAAGTTAGATATGGCTGTAGAGCCAGTTCGCGGTTTATGGTCGGGAACGATCGACGCGTCAATGGGGGCGCAGGACTTATTAGTGCTTGCCAAATCGGCGTAAACATCGCCGCAAGCCCGATCTCCATAAGCGACACGAGTCCCCACTGGAAAGTGCCGCTCGATCTTCTAGTGGACGTTCCACGACATCGTCAGGATTTTTCCCGGGGCGACACTCCGGTCGACAGTAACACCCAAAATGGACACCAGCATTTCATCCCAGGCCTGTTGGCCGGACCGCACCGTCTGGGAGGGATCGGGATTGAATTTGTTATTTGCGGAATTGTCCCAACTGGCGGAGATATCTATCCGTGTACCTTTGGGGAGCTTGAGAGGTTTCTCTCGCACATAGATCACTTGCCACTGGTAGCTATAACGTGGCACGCGAAGCAACGTTTCGGATCGGCCATCCGGATACGTCACCTGGATCACCATCCTGGTTCCGCGCAAATGCAAATGCGGCTGCATGTAAAGAAGCGTTACCGGTTCGTTCAGAACGGCCCACGCGTTGCCCGTATGTTCCGAAGCGTTGGGAGGAATCTCGAAACTGGTGTCATAGAGGACGAGGTTGAGTAACTGCTTTCCTGGAGGTTCCTTGGCCAGGACGAATCCGACCTTCGTTCGATCCTCACTTTTCCTGCCGTTGCCCGTGTAATGGATTTCGAGAAAAATGTCGGAGCCTGCGGGAATCAGGCGGCCGGCGTCCTTTCCCGGAGAGAAATATCGTTGTGGCTGCATGCCCGGTACGTAACCGAGCAACCACTCCTGTGGCGCGTTAAAGTTCGTGAAAGCGACTTCCCCGGTTTTCGGGGGAATATGAGGCTCCCCCATCTTTGCGTCCTTCAACCATGCCGAACCCGGAGGCCGCACGATCACGCTCGCATGGTGGACCGCGCTGCGATTGCCCGGCTGAATCTCTCCATCGATGATCCATGTGTCCTGGGGGAACTTCGCCGGCAGAAGAATGTAGATGTATTCGAGAACGCCGCTCGCGGGGATGGTGTAAGGCGCCGGCATTTCGTAAACGACGTCCGGCTTGATGTCCCATCCGTCGGTCCACTGTTTCGGCGCCGGCTTGTTCTTGGAGACTCCTTCGGGGGCACCGTGATCGACCCAATCCACAAGTGTCTTTATGTCGGCGTCATCCAGCCTTCGCTCGTTGGCAAAGTGCCCGACTTCTGGATCCGCAAACCAGGGCGGCATTTTTCGGGTAAGGACCGCTTCCTTGAGGGCCTTCGCCCACGGTCGTGTTCCTTCATACGTTAGGAAGGACATCGGGCCAATCTGGCCCGGGCGATGACAGACCTGGCAGTTCTTCTGCAGGATCGGAAGCACGTCCTTATTGAAGGTGATGTCTTCCGCCGCGGCAAACGCCACCGCTCGCATCATCAGGAACGCGATAAAGAATCGTACCGTTCGCATCGTGGACTCCGCGGTCAGTTTAAGGTGGAAGGCCTCGATATTTTAGAAATCAAAAGAAAAAATCGTCATATACTCCGCCGAAGTTTTCATTGAGTTCACACATTTCGGGACCGATTCGGGGAGGGGACACGAACGACGATGTTCCATCCAGGGGGGAAGCTATGAGGAAAGTTCTGGCAACAACGGCGTTGCTGTGTTTCATCGTGTCCGCAACAGCCGTCAGTGTACTCGCGCAAACCAGCAATGGTCAGGTCGGAGGCGTCGTCCAGGATCCAAGCAAGGCGCTGATTCCGGGCGTGACCGTGACATTAACAAACACGGAGACAGGAATCTCGGCCACGCAAGTGACCAATGAGAGCGGCGTCTACAATTTTGCGAGTGTCCAGCCAGGAAATGCCTATCGCGTGACTGCGGCGTTGCCAGGCTTCAAGACCTCCGTCACGAATGACGTACGGGTGGGTACGACGGCGCAGGTACGCTTGAACCTGACGCTCGAGGTCGGAACTGTGGATTCCAGGGTCGAGGTCAGCGTATCGTCGGCGCAATTGATGACCGAAGCGTCGGCCTCGGTCGGCGACGTACTTCCCGCCCAGCGTGCGCTGGACCTTCCTCTTATCGGCAATGACGTACTTGATCTTGTGAAGATCCTGCCTGGGTACCGTGCTTTTCCCCAATTCGATACCCCAGGTGTTGCGGTCTACGCGGTCTTCGCCGGTCAAACATCAAACACTGTTAACGTTACCCGTGACGGACTCAGCGTCACCGATGGACGCAATAACGCGAACGCCTTCGGTATCAGCACGACCACGAACATCAACCCCGAATTGATCGGCGAAATCCGGCTGGTTCTTGCCCCTGTGGACGCCGAGCTTGGTCGCGGCAATACCCAGATTCAAATCCAGACGCGAGGGGGCACCAACAGGTACACCGGAAGCGCGGTGTGGAACGTTCAGAACTCGGCGCTCAATGCGAACAGCTGGGGGAATAACAACGACGTCGCGGTTGTGAACGGCGTCACCGTTTGGCAGCCCACCAGGCCGGACTGGAGAAACACGCACGACGTGACCCTGACCTACGGCGGCCCGATTGTGAAGAACAAGACCTTCTTCTTCACCTCGTGGGAACAACAGAGAAGCAATACGAGGGCGCTGCAAACCAACAGCGTGTATACCGACGCGGCGAGGCAGGGCATTTTTCGATACTGGGAAAAATGGAATCCAACCAACGCGGCTGCCGCAGTGCCGATTTTTCCGGCTGCGGACACCACAGCCACGGCCCCGGCTGTAGATTACGCAGGGAATCCCGTAACACCCAAAAACGCCGCGGGAGTCGCCGTCAATCCGAATGGCACACCCTACACGGGTGTACTGCGATGCTTCAGTGTGTTCGGCAACATCAAGGCCAACGGCAGTCCATTCACACAGGCGGACTGTCCGGGAGGCTCGGCAGTGATCAACGGATCCGCATGGGACTCCTTCCGCCCAACCATGGATTCCACAGGTTACATCGCCAAGATCCTCGATAAGATGCCGCACGCGAACTACTTCGGAACCGGCGATGGCCTGAACACCGCGGGATTCCGCTGGGTGCGCGGAACTTCCGGACAGGGCGGCGCCAATGCCGCGGCCGGAGTGAGTGATTTCGTCAATCGCAAGCAGATCAACATCAAGATCGACGAAAACTATGAAAATCATCGGATCAGCGGGAGCTGGAGTTACCAGCAGGACGATAGCGCCGATTTCATCGCCGCGTGGCCCGGTGGATTGAATGGCCAAACCCGGCGGAGACCTCAGGTGTTGACGTTGACGGGGACATCCACTCTATCGCCGACAATGCTGAACGAGGCGCGATTCGGGCTGCGTTATCAGAAGACCGGTAGGTTTATCGCCTCGGAAAGCAGCGACCCATCCACTCAGGCTGCAGCGAAGGAATGGTTGCTGACCGGGAGCTCGAATTCAAATGGGACGGCTTATCCAGTGGCATTCACCCCGGCCGGTGTGGGCAATGGGTTCATCAGCATCGCGAGCCAGAGTTCGGGCGATACGACTCCGCTCTACGACTGGGCCGACACACTAAGCTGGAGCCGGGGACGGCATGCGTTCAAGTTCGGCGGGGACTACCGCCGGACAGGTTCGAATGGATATAACAGCACAGGCGGAAGCGTTCTTCCGAATGTCACAGGCGGTGCTTCCACGGGCCTGACCAGCATTCTGGCCAACACGGGCAGCACGGGCATTTTCGCCAATCAGTTGACCGATTTTCTGGCGAATGCTCCAACAGGCGCAACCTCTGCGCGCGCCGCATCCGCCAATCTCCTGTATTTCATGAATGCGTCTGTCGCGAGTGCATCTCAGCTGTACTGGATTGACGACGCCAGCGACGTGAAAAATGGTACCTGGGAAGACATGGCCACGCGCCAGAAGAAGTATCGCGATCAGCACTCGAACGAATGGTCTGCTTTTTTGAAAGATGACTGGAAAGTGACCCGGGATCTGACGCTCAACCTTGGTGTGCGGTATGACTACTTCGGGTCCCCTTATATCGGATCCGGTTTCACATCGGCCGCAGTCGGTTTGGGTGCCGGATTGTTTGGGAACAGCCGCCCAACTAGCGGCGGCCTCTTTGATCACTGGCTTAGACCCGGGAACACCTATCTGACCGGGTACGGAACGAACCCGGGAGCCAATACGCTCGCCTGCGTGAAGGGTGTGACGCAGAGTCCGCTGCTTCCCGTTTCAACGTGCGATCCGAGTTTGTTGACACAGATCGAATTTGTCGGACCGAACACACCGAATCCCGGTAAGGTCGTGATCCCGGTCGACAAAAACAATTTTGGCCCGGCTATTGGTTTCGCCTGGCAGGTTCCCTGGTTCGGAAAGGGCAAGACCGCTGTGCGCGGTGGTTACCAGGTGACGTTCAGCGGCACCCATGATTCGAATACGCTGGACACATTATTGGGTTCCGCGCCTGGTAATACCCTCGGGGCCTCGACGCAGGTTACGGACGCAGATCTTGCGACCATATTGACCACTCGATCGTTGAATCTCACCGACTTGCCGAAGCTGGTTCCCGTGAGGCCCACGAATGCCCCTGGCGCCACAACTCCCATCTATGGACGTGCTGGCACTTTCCAGGCCTTTGACCCGAACTTCAGGACTCCCTACATCCAGAACCTGACCCTGCAGGTCACGCGAAACCTGTTGCGGAACATGACGCTGGACGTCAAGTATGTCGGCACGATGGCGCGGAAGTTGGAAAACACCATCAATCTGAATTATGCGACGGTCTTTGACAACCCGGAGCTCTTTCAAGCGCTCGAGGACACCCGGGCCGGCAAGGACTCCCCGCTATTCGATCAAATGTTTGCCGGATTGGATCTTCATGGGACCGCTGGAACGGGATACGGTCCCGTGGGCACCGTAGTAGGTGGCGTTCTGCAACGGGGGTCTGCGCATCTGCGGCGGAACGCCACGTTTACAGCGAACCTGGCCAATGGCAATTACGTGGGAGTGATCAATTCCCTGGCCAATTCCAGCACCGTGAATGCCGTAGGCAACACTGGGGCGCTGCAGCCCGCACCCGTGGGAGTGACCGGCATTAGCGCCAGGATTCTGCGCAACGGTTGCGACCGCATCGCGAACGGTTTGTACAATCCCGCGAATCCTGCTTCGACGGCCAACATCCCGACGCGATGCTTCTCGGAGGATTACTTCTTCGCCAATCCGCAGCTTGGGACCCTGGGAACCCAGGCTGGTTATCGCGCCAACCTCAACCATAACAACTATCACTCGATGCAGGTGCAATACACTTTACGGCCGACCCAGGGTTCCAGCCTGCAGACAACTTACACGTGGTCCAAACTCCTGACCGATTTGTATGGCACTGTCGTCGATCCGCGACGCCGTCAGGCGGATTATTCAGAGGACTACGCCAGTGTTCCGTATGAGATCCGGATGAACGGCACTTTCGAGCTACCCCTCGGGCCCAACAAGCTGTTGTTTGCCAATGCCTCGGGGTTGGCTGCGCGGCTTCTCGAAAGGTGGCAGAGCAGTATCGTTTTCAATTATGGTTCCGGGCAGCCCAGGGACACCTTCTCCTCCCAACATTTGTATGCCGGCGGCGGTGGCAATCAGCCGCAGGCGCGTCCGGACATCGTCGGACCGTGGGTCAATCCCAAGACGGAGTTCAAGCAGAACGGGCCGAACAACGACACCGGCACCATTTACGGCTACCCCAGCCCCTATGGGGTTTTTGTCGATCCCCAGTGCCCCAAGGTCGGCGCCACAGACTCCATGGGCTTCAATTTGCAGACCAGTTGCACGCTCATGGCGCTGGCGAAGGTCGTCCCGGCAGGCACGCCGGGGGCGATTGCACTTGCTCCGGCGGCGGATGGGAGTCCCCGGTTCGGGATACCGGTTCTGCAGAACTCGCTTCCCGGAACTCAGGGGAACCAGGGCGCACGCATGCTGCGGCTGCCCGGAAGATGGTTCTTCGATGCGAACATCTCGAAGTCGTTCAGGATCTCGGAATCCAAAGCCATCCAGATTCGGTTCGACGCCAATAACATCTTAAATCACCCGAATCCGGGCGAGCCGGTTTTCAACGTCGGGCTCGAGAACTTCGGGCGCGTCACGGCGGATAAGGTAGCCAACAACACGCAGCGATCCTTCCAGGGTCAGCTTCGGTTGACTTTCTAGGGCAAGAGCTTAGCCACGGATTACACGGACAAGGCCAACAGTCATGTTTTCTGATCGTGGTCCTATCCGTGTAATCCGTGGCTAAGTTCTTCCCGCTTTAGGCAGAGCGTGAACAGCGAAGCCAACTTCTTTTGGAGGACTAATTCGGGGACGGTCACTAAATTCGCGCGAAAAATTTCCATCTATGGGAAATGCGAGACGCGAATTTAGTGACCGTCCCCGAATTAGTCCTCTGTCCCCGAATTAGTCCTCCGGAGGTTATTGCTCTCTGTCCCTAATTCCAGCAGGGGAAAGAAGATTCCCTTACTTGCCGAGTCTCTCTTCAGGTTTCAGACAGAGCTTGAACAGGGAAACGAATTTCTTTTCGGGAATTGGTCCGGCCGCATTGACGAGTATCTCCATCGCCTGCTCGGCTTTCATTTTCTTTGCCGTCTTTACAAGGTCGGGATGCGCTTTGTCAAAAACACGGTAGGGGTAGCCTTCTTTACTCAGATACGGAATCCCTTTTGCCGGCACGCTCGAAGGGCCGCGATCGATGAGCATTTCTCTTTGGAGTTCGGCCAGTGCCAGGTCTCCCGGGTCTGGGCGCTTTAGTCCATCCACTCCGAGATAACGTCGGACGTCCCCGGCGCTTGCGGTTCCATCTTTTTCTATTAATCGAAAGGCCCGATCGGCGTAGTCGGATAACTTCGCGGAACGAAACCGAACTCGCAACGCATACAAGGCGGGCACGATCGATCGGTGCACCAGTACAAGCCGGTCGGCAATGACATTCGTTTCCACGACTTCGTCGCGGGCAAGCAAGGCATTCGTCAGTTCGATGGCGCATCGTGTGTCGCCTGCCGCGGCGTACATGCTCGCCAGCGGCAGGCTGGGCGTGGAGTTGTAGCGCAACGCGAACTTCACATCCTTCATGAAGCGGATCGCGTCGTCTTCGGTCTGAATACGCGCGCTAATTCTCGGCCGGTCGTTCGACATGATCAATGACGAGATAGGTCTCCTGAGCCTTCGCAGACTCAAGGGCCAGGCCGAGTTTTGGCAGCGCGTTTTTGATACCGGCCAGCGGATTGGCTGGAGTATTCGGATCCGGAGGAAAACCCATCAAGATGTCGCCGGGTGCGAGGTCGAGGTGAATGTCAAAGACTCCCGTGAGACCCGTTCTATCGACAACGTCCCGATCCAGGTGCACCGAGAATTGCCTGGCCAGGCCCTGCAGGTCGCTGCCGTACGTTTCGACGCCGCCATTTTTCAGGGTATAAGCGCCGCAGGGGAACGGGTCATCAGGGCTGAAGCCATTAGGATTGGGGCGGAACTGATCCGGTGAAATGCATTTCTCTTTTGCCGGTTGAAGTTTCGGTCCGCCCTTTGCGATAACGAGCGCATACACCGGAATGTCCCTCGTTTCGCGGCGAATTCTGAGCTTGAATCGGTCCCCCAGCAGCGCTTGCATCATCGGTCCACGTATCATCTCCCTGGTCTGGGGACTCTCCGCTTTGACTTCGATGGTGTAGCGATCGGAGCCGAGCCAGTCAGGACTTCCTTCGATAGGCTGGTTGAGAAGCTTCTGTGAAATGTTCACGGTCAACGGCTTGCCTTCCGGGTATCGGTAGTAGGCCCACTGAATAACCTCCTTCACCGTTATGCATTCCATTCTGACGCGATCGGTTTGCACGGCTGTGTTCCCGCCACCACCAGCTCCTCCGCGGGCACCACCAGCGCCAGGGGCGGTGTCGCACCGCTTGATGGACGCGACTTCGAACTTCAGGCGGGGTGTCTGAAGGCCTGAAGCCGTTGTGACGAACAGCGTCACCAGCAAGGCTTGATAGATGGATCTCATGCGGCTCCTTGTCTCAACGGGCGATGGGCGGTTTGAAGTTTGCCGGATCGCCCAGCAGGAGATAGCGGCCGTCTTTCGCGACATCTACGAACTCGAGGATGATGTTATTACCCATTCCATCGATATGGTGATAGCGCCACAGTTCGGAAGGGTACGTGTTGAGTGTCGTGCCAGTGTCTCGTAAGTACGTGCCGCCTTGTGCGTGAGTTTCAATCTCATCGGGCGGGCCGTGCATGATGAAGACTCTTCCGCGATCGGTTCGCCAGCCGGGAATACCGGACGGCGTCGAGAACTTCTGATTCGCTTGAACGATTCGCATGTAGTACTCCTGCCGGTACTCATTATCGAAAGTTCCCGGAGTGGGATCCCGGCGCAGCCAGAAGGCCTCAATAAATTGCTCGCGCTCCACATCGGTGCGCAGTTTCTCGAAAGCGGTGTGCTCGTCCTGCGTGACGATGTCCGGAACCTCCTGGTCAGCCCAAACTGCGAGATACTGAGTCGACTCCTTCGCGATGGCCTGAATTGGCGGCGGCGCGGCCTGGGGCGCTGACGCTTGCTGCGGAAGTGTCATGACCACTGGGACCGAAGCGGACACCGTCTTGGCTTGCACGAGCCAACTGCCCGCAGCCAGTCCTGCAAGCGGAACAAAAGCTGCAATCATCACGACTCGACGAATCATAGAGACCTCCGACGTAGTTGAAGTTTCTTGAAGAAGGCGTGCCACGCGGTGTTCCACGGTATTGCCGCGAGCCATGGCGACGCCGACGAAGCCGTCTCGCGCGCCTTTTTCGGCGAAGTCGAGGAGAATCTCGGCGTACGAGACGCGATCGCTGAGATGCCGGATGGCGGTGTCGTCGCAGATTGCCTCGGCAAGTTCGAGGTGCCGTTTGGGCAGCCACCATGCCAGCGGGCTGAACCAGAAGGCCGCGCGATGCACTCCCGCCAGAAGATGGACGTAGAAATCTCCTCGCCGGACGTGCGTTTTCTCATGCAGCAGAACGGCGTCTCGCTTGAAAGCGCTCCATTCCGGCCAATCGGCCGGAAGCAGAATCGTCGAGCCGTAGGTTGCGGGGATGCCGAGGTCCGCACAGACCCTGACGTCCATTCCAGATACCCAGGGCTGACTCAACGGCACGGACGCTTTCCAAAGTCTACGGCTCTTCCAGACACCGGCGATGAGACGCAACAGAAGAATTGCGACAACCGCAAGGTAAACACCCGCGGCGATCGTTTGCCAATTGAGGAGCGGTGGCGCCGTCGCGGGAACATCCGGCGAGAGCGGCTTGAGAGATAATGCCGGCGGAACAACAGGAATCCATTTTGCGGCAGCCGGCGCTCTCGTCATGAAGGCTTTCATTGCCGGCATGAGTGCGGGCATCGTCAGGGAAGTCAGGAGCACGGCTGTCCACGCCAGCGAGCCGATGGGCGAAGTCCTGATCCGAAGCAGCCGCAGCGCAAGCCAGACCACCATGCCCAGCCCGAGGCTCCGGATTGCAGATTCCACAAGAAAGGAGAGCATCACTTCCTCGCTTTCCGCGCCTTCGCGACCCTGTCGGAAAGCTTCTTCAATTGTTTGCGATCGACGACGTCGGTATCGACCATACCCACGAGTAGCTCTTCCATCGAACCATTGCAGAGCCAGTCGGCAATGCGCTTCACTGCCATGGCCGCCACGTGCCGAGGCATTTTCACCGCATGATAGATGTAGGTGCGATTGTCGAGTGAGTGATTGAGGTAGCCTTTCTCTTCGAGCCGGTGGAGAACCGTGCGTATCGTCGATTCCTTGTGGCCGCGCCCGAGCTCTTCCCTGACGGCTTCGGCCGTCACCTGTTTGTGTTTCCAGATCACGTGGAGAACGTCGCGCTCGAGGTCCCCAAGAAACGAAGGGTCGTGGTCGACTGATGTGTTACTCATGGTAGTGCTACGCACGGTAGCATTCGACGCACGGCTTGTCAAAACGATTTTAGAATTTTTGCGGCGGTGCTAACTCTTCGCGAAGCGGACCGAGTACACCGGAGGCAGATTGGAAGAGACCGACTGCCAGGAATCGCCGCTGTCTTCGCTGATCCATACGGAACCCGTCGTCGATCCGAAAGCCAGAAGATCGCCAGTCTCATCCACATCCAGCGCGTGGCGGTAGACAAGATCGTAGGCATGAACCTGCGGCAGGCCCTGCGTCTGAGGCTGAAACGTCCTGCCGCCGTCGCGCGTGCGGTTGACGACAACCTTGCCATCGGTGGGACAGCGCTTTTCGTCTTTCGTAGAGGGAACGAACCATGCCGTGTCAGGATCCTTCGGATGTACGGCGACAGGGAATCCGAACACGGACGGTTTGACGTCCTTGATCTCCGTCCACGTCGCGGCGCCGTCCGTTGATTTGAAGATGCCGTTGTGGTGCTGCACCCAGAATACTTCCGGATTGGCGGCGCACTGGACCAGGCAGTGCACGTCCTGGTTGTTGGGCAATCCCGTCTGTTCGGGAGGGAAGTAGTCAGCGCGGAACCCTTCTCCGGTAATCTTCCAGCTTTTGCCGCCGTCGCGCGTGATCCACACGCCTCCCGTCGACACACCGATGCTGACGTGGCGCGCATCGCGAGGATCGACGCAGATGGAATGGATGCCGGGATGCTCCGCGCCGTTGGGTCCCCAGACTTCGCGCAACGGGTCATCCCAAAGCGAACGGCAGAGTTCCCACGTGTCGCCGCTGTCGGTGGATTTGAACAAACCACCGGGCATGGTTCCGCACCAGATCACGCCGGGTTCATCGGCCCCGCCCGCGGCAAATCCCCAGATCAGCTTGAGCGTCCATTCGATCGGCTTGCCCGTGAAGGGATGAGGCGGCGGTGTGTATCCTTCCGGCATCGGCGGATACTGAGGCGCCGCAATCTCGGGCCAGGTCTCGCCGCCATCACGCGAGCGATGCACCTTGATGCCGAAGTGACCGTGGTTCAGCGCGGCGAAGAGATCGCCATTACGAGGATCCTGTATCGCCAGCGTGACGTTGTCGCCAACAAATGTGGCCTTGCTGATGGACCATTTTGAGACACCCCGATCCAGCGTGAACAAACCTTTCCGCGTCGCTACGTAACACCGATTGCTCATGTCCCGTCTATCCTCCAGATAATGCCTGTATCACATCGATAACGGCGTTTGGTTCAACCGGATCGGTGAGATTATCGCGATCGTGCACCGCTTCGCCGTCGATAAAAACCACCATATGTTGCCGGACTTTGCCCTGCTCGTCGAGCACATAGCCGCGAGCCCTATCATTGCCGCGAAAGTAGTCATCCAGCACAGCGCGCAATGTTGTGCCGGCCGCCTCGCGTGTGGGACAACTCACGTGCCGCTGAATGTTTTGGGTGAATCTTACGGTGGCCATTGGACCAAGGAGTTTAGCTGGCTTTGCGGGTTCCTAAAATGACAAATGACAATTGAACGTTGAACAATGACAAAGCACCCGTTCCTGCTGAAATCGCACAGAGAAATGCTTTGTCAATGTTCAATTGTCATTTGTCATTTTGGGGACGCGGTGGGACCCCGTTCGGCCTCCCCTTGGGAGTACTCTACTGTGCGAAAGGAAGAGCCCATGGACGAATCCGAATCCCCATCCTGGAAAGGTCACAGTTTTACGTTGCTCGTGTTTGGCGGCATTGTCGTTCTCTGTTCGATTTTCTTCGTGTTGGGAATGCTCGTCGGCCGCAATCAAGGCCAGCGCATCGCGGAAATGACGGCTGCAGAAGATGCGACGCGAAAGAGCGCGGCGCAGCCGCTGCCTGATTCCCAACCCCTGGACTACTTCAATCAGACAACCCGGCAGACTCCGGACGACACTTTGCAGCCGCGCCCCACTCCGCCGGCTCCGGCGGCGGCCACCGCGGAAGGCTCGGTACCGGCTCCGGCGCCGCCGGCTGAGCCAGATCCCCAGGCTGGCCAGGAATCGGGCAGGCCTTCTCTGCAGATTCTTGCGACAAAAGATCCGAAAGAAGCCGCCCAGGAGCAGGCCAAGGTACAATCGAAGGGATTTCGAGCGATGATTCTGTCTCCGAAGCCCGGAGACAAGGACGCCCTGTACCGGGTAGTGGTCGGCCCCTTCGACAGCGCAGAGGCAGCGGTCGCAAAGAGGGACCTTGAGGAGTTAGGCTACAAGGGTGTGTTTCAGAAGTAGGAGACAGCGATGTACGAAGAACTGATCGAAGAGTTTGGCCAAATCAAGACCCACAGCGAAGACGTCCGGAGGTTCCTTTGACGCCGGTACCCGCCAGCGTCAACTCGACGAACTGCAGACCCTGATCAGCGATCCCGGCTTCTGGGCCGACCAGGACCACTCCAGCAAAACTCTCCAGCAACGCGCGCGGCTCGAGGAGACCCTCGCTTTGGACCGGCAAATGTCGCGGCAGATCGAGGATGCTCAGGCCCTCGTGGACCTTGCGCGTGAAGGCGAGCCGGTCGAGTCCGAACTAAAGTCCACGCTGGCGGATATTCGTGCGTTCGTTGAAAAAGTTGAAACGCAGTTGCTTCTCTCCGGTGAGAACGACCGGCTGAACGCCATCGTCAACATCCACCCGGGCGCCGGCGGCACGGAATCGCAGGACTGGGCGGAGATGTTGATGCGCATGTATCTGCGGTGGGCCGAGCGAAGCGGCTACAAGACGCGCATTCTCGAAGTTCAGGATGGTGAAGAAGCCGGCATCAAGTCCGCGACTTTTGTGATCAGCGGCGACTACGCTTTCGGAATGATGGTGTCCGAGACTGGCGTCCATCGCCTGGTCCGCATTTCTCCATTCGATTCTGCCAAGCGCCGGCATACGTCGTTTGCATCCGTCGCCGTCTATCCGGAAATCGACGACACGATCGAGGTCAACATCGACGAGAAGGATCTGCGCATCGATACCTACCGGTCCTCCGGTAAGGGCGGGCAGCACGTGAACACCACCGACTCCGCGGTCCGTATCACGCACCTTCCCACGGGCACTGTCACGCAATGCCAGAATGAGCGATCGCAACACAAGAACAAGGAAGTTTGTATGAAAGTGCTGCGCGCGAAGTTGTACGAACTGGAAGTCGAGAAGAAAAAGGCCGAGTCGAAGACCATCGAGGACAGCAAGCTCGATATCGGTTTTGGAAGTCAGATCCGTTCTTACGTCATGCAACCCTACCGGCTGGTGAAGGACGTCCGCACCAGGGTCGAAGTCGGAGACGTGGATCGCGTGATGAACGGGGATCTCGACGTCTTCATGAAGGGATACCTTCAGGCTCGAATGCAGGCTTCAAGCAAAAAGTAGGGGGTGCGCTGTCCCCTCCTCTTGAGGGGGGTGGCGAACGAAGTGAGCCGGGGTGGTCAGGGGTCGAATCAAGTCTCGTCAACTCTGACCACCCCGTCTGCTCCCGTTGGTCGCAGCCACCCCTCCTCAAGAGGAGGGGACAAATGCTCCGTCTCGACAGTGAAGTTCAATTCGTCAAGGGAGTTGGCCCGCGGCGGTCCGTGCTGCTGACATCGCGAGGCGTGCGTACTGTTGGCGATCTATTGCTTCGGATCCCCAGGTCCTATCAGGATCGCTCGAAGTTTGTCAGTTTAGATTCCCTTCAGCCCGGCCAGGATGCCGCGGTCCACGCAAAGATCTACACAAGCCGCGCCATTCAAACCCGCACGCGCGGCCGCATCCTCGACGTTGTGATTACCGATGGCACGAGCTTCGCCCATGCGAAGTGGTTTCACGGCGGCTATCTGCAGCAGGCGCGCGCCTTCACTGCGGGCAGGGAAGTGGTGCTCTACGGACGCGTGGACCGCGATAACTACGCGTCTGAAATGGTGTTCTTCAATCCGGAGTTTGAGCTGCTCGCCGAACCCGCTGAAGGAAGTGCAGCTCCGGGAGATTCCGCGTCACTCGACATCGGAAGAATTGTTCCCATCTATGAAGAACTGGCAGGGCTCACCAGCCGTCAGCTGCGCCGGATTGTGTGGGCGGCTCTCGCAGACCTTGCCAACCCGCTGGACGATCCCGTTCCGCCCGGCATACGTGCCGAGCACGGCTTTCCGGATCTGCGCGATTGTCTTCAGCGGATTCATTTCCCATCCGCCGAAGACAACGTTGAAGACCTGAACCATCGCTCTTCGCCTTCGCATCGCCGCCTGATTTTCGAAGAATTCTTCCTGCTGGAACTGGTATTCGCTCTTCGAAAAAAGCAGTCGCAGCTTGCCGAGGGCGTTCGCTTCGAGACGAACGAGCGCATCCGCGCCTGCGTGAAGAAGATTCTCCCGTTCCACCCAACTGCCGCCCAGAAGCGCGTGTTCAAGGAAATCATCGAAGACTTGAAGGCGCCGCATCCGATGAGCCGGCTGCTGCAGGGCGACGTGGGAAGCGGTAAGACCATTGTTGCGTTTGAATCGGTCGTTGTCGCCGTGGAGAACGGCTACCAGGCTGCGATCATGGCCCCAACAGAGATTCTCGCCGAGCAACACTACCTGAACGCCAAACGCGTGCTGGCGGCTCTTGGCTATTCCATCGGAGTCCTGCGCCGGGGCATCAAGAAAACCGAAAAGAAAAAGTTGTTCGAGAGCCTCGCTGCCGGCGAAATCCAGGTGGTGATTGGAACCCACGTTCTCGTCGAGGAAACGACGGTGTTCAAGAGTCTCGGCCTCGTCGTCATCGATGAGCAGCACCGCTTCGGTGTCGTGCAGCGGCTGCAGTTGATGGCGAAGGGCGCGCGGCCCAACACTCTCGTCATGACCGCAACGCCGATTCCCCGCACTCTGGCGATGACCTTGTATGGGGATCTGGACCTGTCGGTGATCGACGAGATGCCGCCCGGCCGCACTCCGATACGAACGATTCACGCGACGGAGAGGGACTCTGACGAAATCTATCGTACGCTTGCCCGGCAAATGGAGAAGGGAAGGCAGTGCTACGCGGTTTATCCGGTTATCGAGGAATCGGATAAGGTCGATATGAAGTCCGCGACCGAAGGCTTCGAGAAATTCTCGAAGGTATTTCCCGATCGCAGAGTTGCGCTTCTTCATGGCCGCCTCAAGAGCGAGGAGAAGGAGGCTATAATGCGATCCTTCGCCGCCGGCGGAATCGACGTTCTGGTTGCAACGACCGTGATCGAGGTCGGCGTCGACGTCGCGAATGCGACGGTGATGCTGATTGAGCACGCCGAGCGCTTCGGCCTCGCACAGCTTCATCAACTGCGGGGCCGGGTTGGCCGGGGCATCGAAGCGTCGCTTTGCGTGTTGATGACGCCCGTGAAGATTGGCGATACGGCGCGCGAACGGATCAGGGCGATGGTCTCGACGACGGATGGATTCCGCCTGGCGGAAGTGGATCTGCGCCTGAGAGGTCCGGGAGAGCTTGCTGGAACGCGGCAGTCCGGGCTACCGGAATTCCGCGTCGCAAACCTGATGGAGGACACAGCCCTGCTGGCATTGGCGCAGCGTGAAGCGAAAAAGTGGGTAGAGTCGGGCGATGAAGTCCCTCGACTCCTGGCCGCGCTTGCGGAACGATCCAGCACGATCAGTGCGGCTGCGTTGGCGACAGTCGGGTGAGCCGCAATTGTGTGCAGTTGAAATGATGTATTCGGGCGCGTGTCCCCTCCTGAGTCAGGAGGGGACATGCGCTATTGAGCATGCGACGAGTATTAACACTATGATGCGCGTGATTGCCGGTCTTTTTCGCAGTCGACAGCTCAAGGGGACCCCTCCGACGGGTATTCGTCCGACCAGCGACAGACTACGTGAGACGCTGTTCAACGTCCTTGGGCCGGATGTGGATGGATGCACCTTTCTCGACGGCTGTGCCGGAATGGGAGGCGTCGGGATCGAGGCCATCAGCCGCGGCGCGGCTTTCGTTTGCTTTGTAGATCAGTCTCGAAAGGCGTGTGCCATCGTCCGGGAGAATCTGGAAAGTCTCGACGTGAGAGCAGGCTTCCGTGTTTTGGAGTGCGAACTCGGCAAGGCCCTGGATCTCTTCGAACGCGAGGGAAAGGTGTTTGATATCGTGTTCATTGATCCTCCTTACGAGAAGGAAGTGCTTTACGCCGAAAGCCTGCTGGCTTTTGGAACGCGCTCCCTGCTCGCTGAAGGGGGCATTCTGGTGATGGAGCACTCGAAGCGAGTCCAATTGGCGGAGACTGTGGGCAAGCTTCAGCGGTATCGTGTCTTGCCACAGGGCGATAGTACATTGTCCTTTTACAGAGCGGAGATTGCGTGACAAAAGCCGTTTATCCGGGATCGTTCGATCCTCTTACATTTGGACATCTCGACATCGTCGAGCGTTCCGTGCGTCTGTTTGACCGCGTGGTCATGGCGATTCTCACGAACCCGGCGAAGGAGGCCCTCTTCTCTGTGGAAGAGCGTTGCGACATGATCGATAAAGCCGTGCGAAAACGGTTTCCCAGCGTGGAGGTGGACGTCTTTCACGGTTTGCTTGTGGACTACGCCAGGGAGAAGGACGCGCAGGTTATTGTCCGTGGCATTCGTGCCGTAACAGATTACGAATACGAGTTTCAGATGGCGCTGATGAACCGGCGCCTTGCGCCGGGCATTGAAACCGTATTCATGATGCCCGCCGAGCACTATTCCTATCTGAGCTCCAGGCTTGTAAAGGAGATTGCCGGTCTCGGCGGCTCCGTTGAAGGATTGGTGCCGCCTCAAGTCGAGAAGCGGCTCAAGAAGAGACTTCGCAAGTCATGAAATTTGCCAGCCGCATTTCACGGATTTCCATTTCGCAAACCATGGCGGTGAATGAGAAGGCCTTGCAAATGCGAGCGCAGGGCGTCGATATCGTGGATTTCGGCGCGGGCGAGCCCGACTTCCCAACCCCGGACAACATCAAGCAGGCGGCCGTTCGCGCCATCGAATCGAACTTCACGCGCTATACGTCGATTGGTGGAACGCCCGAGTTGCGGAAGGCGATCGTCGACAGCCACGCGCGTCTGTTCGGTTCGAGTTACGAAGTTGCCGAGTGCCTCGTGAACGTCGGCGGAAAACACTCGATTTTCAATACGGTGTCCGCGGTTGTTGATGACGGCGACGATGTCATTATCCCAACGCCATACTGGGTGTCGTTTGCGGATATTGCGCGTTATGCCGGTGGCCGCACGGTTTTCGCGGAGACCAGCGAGGCGGAAGGCTTCCGGCTGACAGCGAAGCTTCTGGAGAAATCTCTTTCGCCCAAGACACGTCTCTTGATTGCAAACTCTCCCAGCAATCCCAGTGGCGCGGTTATTGACGACGAGGAATTCGTGCGTATTGCGGAGTTGTGCCGCGAACACGGCATCATTCTTTTATCGGACGAATGCTATTCCCGATTTCTCTACGACGGTCTCAAGCCGTTTTCGCTCGGTTCGTATCCGGAGTTCAAGGATACGGTGGTGGTTTGCGGGTCTCTATCGAAGACGTACGCGATGACGGGTTGGCGCATCGGCTACGTATTGGGATCGAAGGACGTGATCGCGGCCGTGCAGAAGATTCAAAGTCATTCGACGTCGAATCCACCGTCCATTTCGCAAAAGGCGGCTTTCGAGGCCCTGACCGGTCCCCAGGATTCCGTCGCCATGATGCTTGCCGAATACGCCAGGCGGCGGGATTTTGTGGTGAAGGGATTGAACGCGATTCCGGGTATCCATTGCACGAACCCCGGAGGCGCATTCTACGCGTATCCGAATATCTCGTCGTCGTTCAAACGCGGCATCAAGGACAGTCTCGATTTTTCGGTCCAGCTTCTCGAGAAGGCCCACGTCGCCGTCGTTCCCGGATCGGCGTTCGGCACTACTGAACATATCCGCATCTCCTACGCTACGTCGATCGAGCAATTGGACCGGGGTGTGAAGCGGATCGGTGACTTCATGCTGGGGCTTGCCTGAAGCCATGCTGGTTGCGTCCATGCGCCTGGTGGCTATTACATTGACCGTCGTTGCGGCAATGCTCGCGATGCCGCCGCGGGCCGTTCAAGTCACCCAGTACTCCAAGGCCGAAGTGCTGTCAGACCCTGTGTCGCTGCTGCAGAAGAGGATCGCAACAGGTGAAGTTAAGCTGCGCTACACGCCGGAACGCGGCTATCTTCCCTCGCTGCTCAAGGAGCTTGGCATTCCGGCTTCATCGCAGATGCTCGTGTTTTCCAAGACGAGCCTGCAGATCGATCGGATTTCTTCCGCCACTCCCCGGGCCGTGTACTTTAACGACGACGTCTATGTGGGTTGGATTCCGGATGCGCCGATGATGGAAGTGGCGTCCGTGGATCCGCGTTACGGAACCATCTTCTACACTTTCCCGCAAAGCGAAACAAAGGTTCCATCGTTTCAGCGGCTGGAGCTGCCGTGTACGTCGTGTCACGGTCCCGTCAATGACGATGTGCCCGCGCCGCTTCTCCTGATGATGTCGTCGGACGTGAACGAGGCTGGGGACGAGGTGAAGGATTTCCTTTTGACGACCGACCGCAGCCCGCTGAGTGAACGGTGGGGTGGCTGGTACGTGAGTGGGACGGCAGGCAGTGCGAAGCACATGGGGCGAAGGATTCCCACGGATACAAAACGGTATCTCTCCCCACACAGCGATATGGTGGCGCTCCTGTTGCTCGCGCACCAGTCGGATGTTCATAACCGCATCGGCGAAGCGTCACAGAAGATGAGAATCTCAAGTGGAACGGCCGACCTCGAGGAAGCGGTGGAACCTCTGGTGAGAACGTTGCTCTTCTCCGGGGCGGCCCCTTTCACGGCTCCGATCCGAGGCTCCTCGAAGTTCGCCGCCGAATTCAGTGCGAAAGGGCCGCGAGACCGCCGGGGCAGATCCCTCAGAGATCTCGATCTTCGAACTCGCTTACTTCGCTATCCCCTGAGCTATCTGATCTACTCCGAATCATTCCGGCAATTGCCGGTCGCGGCGAAGGAGTACGTCTATCGGCGGTTCCGTGAAGTGTTGAGTGGTGCCGATCGGAGTGAAGACTTCCGCCATCTCACTGCCGCAGATCGAACCGCCACATTGGAGGTCCTCACTGCAACTTTCCCTGAGTTTGCGCTCTGGTCGGCCGCGCATTAGGCACCGCAGAGCGGTGCCATCACCCCAGGGGTGATGGACGGTAGCCGGGGTAAGCGCGTAACCCCCGGTAAAGGAGATCTCCAAATCTTCGCACGCCGTAGGCGTGCGAAGAAAACTCGGGGGTTACATTGACCGGGGATCTCGCTCGCTATGCCCGCTCAACCCCCTACATTCCCTCCACCGCTCCGCTGTGCCCGCCGCGCGAATACGTGATCGTATTTA
>Ga0134121_10000180_pt1 | contig 74342 bp, 63 predicted proteins | sample KB301_FD_96463 | JGI IMG/M metagenome (GOLD analysis project Ga0134121, IMG submission 96463) | Terrestrial soil microbial communities without Nitrogen fertilizer from Kellogg Biological Station, Michigan, USA - KB3-0-1 | ecosystem: Environmental > Terrestrial > Soil > Unclassified ...
GAAGGGCGCGCGGCTCTCGATGGAGCTCGCGATCCCCGGCCGCTACATGGTCTACTCGCCGCAGGGCGAGGGCGTCGGCGTCTCGCGCCGGCTCGACGACAAGGAGCGCGAGCGGCTTCGCCGCGAGGCGGCGAAGCTCAACCTCGACGGCGGCGGCGCGATCATCCGCACGGCCGCCTACGGCGCCAAGCGCGCGGACTTCGAGCGTGAGCTGGAGTACCTCTTCAAGCTCAACGAGGTGCTGCAGAAGCGCGTCGAGGACACGCAGGCGCCCGACCTCGTCTTCCAGGAGGCCGACCTGTCCGTGCGCGTCGTGCGCGACATCTTCTCCGAGCACTTCGAGCGCGCGATCGTCGACGACCCGCAGCAGCACCACCGCCTGATCTCGTTCTTCGCGCGCACCGCGCCCGAGCTCGTCGACCGCGTCGAGCTGTGGGAGGAGGAGCAGTCGCTGTTCGAGCGCTACGGCGTCGAGCAGGAGATCGAGGGCACGCTCTCGCGCAGGGTCGACCTGCCCAGCGGCGGCTACCTGATGATCGACTACGGCGAGGCGCTGACCGTCATCGACGTCAACACCGGCTCGTTCATCGGCCGCGGCAAGGGCGCCCGGCTCGAGGACACGATCACGAAGACGAACCTCGAGGCGGCCGACGAGGTCGTGCGCCAGCTGCGCCTGCGCGACATCGGCGGGATCATCGTCATCGACTTCATAGACATGGCCCGCGCGCGCAACCGCGATGCCGTCCTCAAGACGCTGCGCAAGGCGCTCGACGAGGACCGCACGAAGACGTTCGTCGTCGAGATCTCGCCGCTGGGCCTGGTCGAGATGACGCGCCAGAACGTCACCGACGGCGTGCGCGAGATCATGACCCGCCACTGCCCGACGTGCGACGGCGAGGGCGTGATCCGCTCCGAGGAGACGATCGCGATCTCGTTCGAGCGCCGGCTGCGCGTCGAGAGCAAGAGCGTCGAGGCCGAGGCGCTGCTGCTGCAGATCAACCCGCGCGTGAGCGCCGTCTTCACGCGCGACGGCGCGCGGATCCTGCGCCAGCTCGAGGAGGAGACCGGCAAGTGGTTCCACTTCGAGGGCTCCGAGGGGCTGCCGCTCGACCACTTCGCGATCACGCTGCAGGGCACGCGCGAGGAGGTCGCCGAGCGGGCGCTGCCGTTCCGCGAAGGCGACGAGGTGCTCGTCACGATCGTCGAGCCGCACATGTACAACGTCGACGACGCCGTCGCCAAGATCGACGGCTACATCGTCTCGGTCACCGGCGGCGGGCGCCACGTCGGCGAGAAGCGGCTCGTGCGGATCGACGAGGTCGGGCGCACGGCGGCGGTCGCGACCCTGATCGACAACGGCAACGGACCCGCCCAGCCGGCCGGCGCCGCGGAGCCGGCCGACCCCGACGACGCCGCCGAGGGCGGCGATGACGTAGAATCGACGCCTCGGCGCCGAGGCCGCAGGGGCGGACGGCGCCGTTCCCGTGCCACGGCGGCGAATACGACTGCCGGCACGACCGACGAGTGAGCTGACAAGAACATGTACGCGATCGTGAAGACCGGTGGAAAGCAGTACCGCGTCGAGCAGGGTCAGACCCTGCTCGTCGAGCGGCTGCCCGACGACGAGGGCGCGAAGATCGCCCTCGAGCCGCTGCTCTACCGCAGCGACGACGACATCGTCGACGGCAAGGACCTCGCGAAGGTCAAGGTCGAGGCGAAGATCGTCGAGCACACGCGCGGCCCGAAGCTGCGGATCGTCAAGTTCAAGCCCAAGCGCGGCTACAAGCGGCGCAACGGCCACCGCCAGGACCTCACGCGCATCGAGATCACGCAGATCAAGCTCGGCGCGGCGAAGAAGACCGCCGCCGCCGCGGCGAAGCCGACCAGCGACGAGGAGGGAGCCGGCGATGGCGCATAAGAAGGGGCTCGGCTCCTCCAAGAACGGGCGCGACTCGAACGCCCAGTACCTCGGCGTGAAGGTCTTCGCCGGTCAGACCGTGACCGGCGGCGAGATCATCGTGCGCCAGCGCGGCACCCGCTTCAAGCCCGGCGCCGGCGTCGGCATCGGCAAGGACGACACGATCTTCGCGAAGGCCGCCGGCAAGGTCGCCTTCACCGCGGGCCGCCGCGGGCGTGTGATCTCGGTCGTCACCGACTCCGAGTAGCGCCTGACGGCGCCTCGGCGTGCCTGGCTGTGTCCTCGCCGGTTCGCGTGCAAAGCACGCCACACCGGCTGCGTCCTTGCCAGGCACGCCGATCCGCTCGTCAGCCGCTACTCGGCCGCGTGACTGTGGCTCGATCATGGTGAGCGCACTGCGCCGGGCTCTCGCGCTCGCTGCTGTGCTACCGGCCTGCCTCGCGCCGGGCGCCGCCGCGGCGCCCGTGCCGCGCGCCCATGCGGCATACGAGGTCGAGGGGCTACGCTGGCCCGGCGCGCGGCCGCGGATCACCGTCCTGAACCGCACCGCCTACCGGCAGGAGGTGCGCGATGCGCTCACCGCCTGGAACGAAAGCGGAGCGCGGCTGCGGCTCGTCGCGACGCGCGACCCGGCGACGGCGGACGTCGTGGTCGACTACCTGGACGCGCGCGGCGGGGAGGCCGACGCGCTCGGGCTGGCGCAGGAGGGGTACCTGCCGCGCGGCGCGCTCGTGCGCGGCTCCGACGGCGTCATCCGCCGCCAGGGGGCGGCCAGGGTGTGGCTCAAGCGCCTGCCCGATCCGCGGCGACAGCGCTACAAGATGACGGTGGCGGCGACGCATGAGCTCGGCCACGTGCTCGGCCTCGCCCACGAGGATCGGACCTGCGCGACGATGAACGCGGCGCTGTGGGAGCACTGCCGGCCCGTCGCCCCGCTCAGCCGGGCGACCGGCGGGGGCGCGCCATGCTCCTTCCTCCAGCCCGACGACCTGCGCGGGATCGTCGCCCGCTACGGCGGTCGCGTGCGGCGTCCGCGCTCGAACTGCGCCGCGCTGCCGTCGCGGATCCACGTCGGCTACGTGCCGGACTCGCTCGCCGTGCGTCTCGACTGGCGCTCCGCGGCGCCCGCGCCCGCGGCAGTCGCCTCACAGGTGGCATGGGGCGCGTGCCCCGTGGTTCCCGGCCGCTTCGGGTCGCTGCTGCGGCCGCGCCGCGCCGGCGCCTCGACGCATCTCGACGCGCCCGTCGCCGGGCCGCTCAGTCACGCGGCGCCGTACCACCCTCAGCGCGTGTGCATCGCGCTCCAGCCGGTCAGGCGCATCGGGAGCTTCACGCTGCTCTCGCGCACACGCTACGTCGGAGTGACGTACGACCCGCCGCTGTTGCCGGCACCCGCCGCGATCGACGCCGCCGTCACGACGGAGTTCGCCGGCGACATCAAGGTCGACGTGACCTGGCACGCGCCGAAGCTCGACGGCGTCGAGGTCTATGCAGTCGGGGCGAATCCGGGGACCTGTCCTGCGCCGACGGTGCAGCCGAGCGCGTTCGCGCGGAGCAAGCTCGTCGCGCCCAGCGCCCGCACGGCGCAGCTCAGCGCGCTGCATGATCGCTTCTACACAGGTGCAGGCACGTACTGCTTCGGCGTCTGGACGACCGACCTGCTCGGCCGCAACTCTGCGCAGGCGGCGCTCGTCAGCGCCGAGCTGCCCTGAGCGCGCCGCTCACTCCGGCTGCAGGATCGGCCGCACCATGATGTCGGAGACGTCCACCGTCTTCGGCTGGCCGACGGCGTACATAACCGCGTCGGCGACGGCCTCGGGCGGGAGTGCCCAGGCGGAGACGTCGTTCTCGAAGAAGGGCGTGGCGACCATGCCGGGCTCGATCAGCGTCACGCGCACGCCGCTGTTGTCGTCGAGCTCGCCGCGCGCCGCCTGCGCCATCGCCGTAACGGCCCACTTCGTGCACGAGTAGAGCGAGCCGGGCAGCGCGACGCGGCCGGCGACCGAGCCCGTCAACAGCAGGTGGCCGCGCGACTCGCGCAGCGCGGCGATCGTCGCGCGCAGCGTCAGCGCGGCGCCGTAGACGTTCGTCAGCACCATCGCGCGCCAGTGCTCGGGCGACTCCTCCAGGAAGCCGCGCGTCGCCCCGAAGCCCGCGTTCGCAAAGACGACGTCGAGCTGGCCGTAGGCGTCGAGCGCGGTTGCGACCAGCGCCTCCTGCTGCTCCCACTCGGTCACGTCGCACGCGACCGCCAGCGCCCGCTCCGGACCGCCGAGCTCGGCCGCGAGCGCGTCGAGCTTGTCGGTCGAGCGCGCCGCCAGGACGACGCGGTAGCCGGCCTGGGCGGCGGCGCGCGCGGTCGCGGCGCCGATGCCGGAGGAGGCGCCGGTGATGAGGAAGACGGGGTCGGACATGCGGTTCCCTTCCGGAGATCGGCCGCAGGAGTGCGGCCTGCTGTGTGCGGCGTTCGCCCGCCGCGACAGGTGACGCGTTGCACGTCGTTGCACGGCTAGTCTACGGCGCGGTGGTGAGCGCCTGACCGTGTCGATCGCCTCGAAGGCCGGGACGGCGCTCGCGTCGAAGGTCGTCGCCGCGGCGACCGGGCGACTGGGCGTGCTGGTGCTGGGGACCAAGCAGCAGCGGGACGTCCGCAAGGCCTACGGCGAGGCCTTCGAAGCCTTGGTCGCGGGTGTCCCGGACGGGGACGCGGAGCACCTCCAGACCGTCCTGGAGCAGTTCGTCTCCGACCCGCAGGTCGCCGATCGGCTGCTCGCGGTCGCGCTCGCTGGTGCGGAGCTCCCGGCCGACGAGCTCGTCGAGCGCTTCGTGGCGCTCGGCTACGATCCGGCGACGCTGACGTTCGACTTCGCGGCGTTGATGCAGGCGCTCGCGCGCCACCTCGACGTCGCGGCGCTGGAGATCGCCGCGCTCGACGCCGACGGTCTCTTCGCGCGCGCTGCACTCAGCCGGCTGGAGGCGGTCCGGGAACGGCTTGACGAGGGCGGCCGGCGGCTCGATCGGCTCACCGACGGTCTGCTCGCCCTGCCGTCTGTGCCGCACGAAGGCATCGAGCGCTTCCTGCGCGACTATCTCGGCGGCGACGGCCACAACGTGCCGTTTGGCGGTCGCGACGACGAGCTCGCCCAGCTACTGGCGTGGGCGCGCGCGGGCGCGGGCTCGTACGCGCTCGTCCTCGCGCCGGCAGGCGGAGGCAAGTCCAGCGTGCTGGCCCATCTCGCCGCGACCCTGAGCGCCGATCCCACGACCGACGTCGTCTTCGTGCCGGTGAGCGTCCGCTACGGCACCGGGCTCAGCCAGGACAGCTTCGGCGCGCTCGTCGCGCGCCTGGCGCACGTCCACGGTCGCTCGACGCTCGAGGGCGTCGCCGGCCTGTGGACCTCGTGGCGCCGCGTCGCGGCGGCGATGCTCGCGGAGCCGCCGCCACCCGGTCGGCGGCTCGTAGTCCTACTCGACGGACTCGACGAGGCCGTCGACTGGGAGCCGGGCAGGGACATGTTCCCGCTCGACACGCCGCCAGGCTTGCGCGTCATCGTCTCCGTCAGGGAGCGGCCTGACGATCCGGACGGCCGGCAGTGGCTCGATCAGCTGGGCTGGGCGGCGGGCCGGGACGCGATGACGCTGCGACTCGCGTCGCTCGCTCCCGACGGCACCGAGGCGGTCGTCCTCGCGCAGCCGCTGCCGGGGCTCGACGACGAGCAACGCCGCTCGATTGCGGCGGTCCTGCACGAGCTGACAGGCGGCGACCCGGTGCTGCTGCGCCTGTACGTCGATGACCTCATCCGCACGGTCGCTGCGGGGGCGGTCCCGGACCTCGAAACGCTCGCGGCACGGCCGTCCGGGCTTGAGGGTTACTTCGAGCGATTCTTCGAGGACCAGCGGCGCATCTGGTTGGGACAGGGCGTCGCGCCGCTCGGCGAGCGCACCGCCCGTTCGCTGCTGAACCTGTTGAGCGGCGCGCACGGGCCGATCCTGCAGCGGGATGTCGTCGACGAGCTTGCACGACCGGAGGACGAGCTCGACTCGCTCGCGCTGCAGGCCGTGCTGCCCGCGCTTGAACGCTTCGTGGTCGGCGACGGGCGCGTGAGCGGCTACGTCCTTAGCCATCCGCGGCTCGCCGAGTTCCTGCGCTCCCGGATGACCGCCCGCGAGCGCGCGGCGATTGAGCAGCGCTATCTGTCATGGGGGCGGCGGGTGCTGGACGCCCTGGGCAGGGACGCGGAGACGCCCGTCCCGCCGTATCTGCTCGCCTATCTCGCGGTGCATCTGCATGCGAGCGGTCGCGACCTCGCCGAGCGCGCCGAGGCCTGCGCCGAGCTGATGACCGACGCATGGCGGCGGGCGGCGTTCGCGCGCACGCAGAGCTACGAAGGCTTCCTCTCCGACGTCGACCTCGCGCAGCGCGCGAGCGAGGAGGCGGCCCGTGCGCAGATCCGGGCTGGAGTGCCGGCGCTCGACCTCGGCCAGCTCGTGCGCTACGCCCTGATCCGGAGCAGCATCCACAGCATCGCTGACAACGTTCCTCCGGAGCTGCTGGTCGGGCTCGTAGCCGCGGGCCTGTGGAGTCCGGAGCAGGGTCTCGTCTCGGCGCGAACCATGCTCGACCACGCGAGTCAGGCACATGCCCTTGTCGAGCTGGCGCCGCACTTGAGCGCCGCACTCGCGCAGGAGGCGCTCCATGTCGCGCGGGAGATCTCGTCGACCAAATGGCGTGCCCGCGCGGTCGTGGCACTCGCCGACCGGCTGCCGCAACCTGCGCGCGATGCGGTGCTGCGCGAGACCGTCCGCGGATGCATCGAGGAGTCTTCCGCGATCGAGCGCGCGGACGCATTGCTCGTCTTCGCTGCAAAGCTGCCGCGATCGGACCGGTCCGCGTGGCAAACGGCCCTGTGGGAGGCGATCGAGGCGATCGACCAGTGGAAGTACCGCGGGATCGCGCTGCTCAACGCGTGCCCGCATCTCGGCCGCCGCCGCAACGCGACGCTGCGCGCCTGGCTGGCGGGGCCGCGTCCCGAGGACCGGCCGGACTCGGTTCCGAACACCGCGGACTTCTATGACTGGTTGATCTGGGCGGATCTCGCGTGCGCCGTACGTCCGCACTACGACAGCATCGGCTCTGAGGCAGCCGAGCGCTGTGCCGCACTGCTGCGCGATGCGATAGGCGCGTTCGAGGACGACGCCCGCGGCTGGTATGCCAGTGCCGTGATCCTCGCGTCGCTCGCCGTGGCCGCGAGCTCCATCGAGCGTCCGCAGGCGCTCGCGGCCGCGCTGGAGGCTGGCGCCAGGATCTCGGAGCCCGTGTGGCTAGCCCGCTGGTGCTCGCAGGCCGTCGTCTCGGAGGTCGAAGGGGACGAACAGGCGGTGCCGCGCGCGCTCGACGCGATGCCAAGCGGCGGCGGCGACGAGAATTTCCGCGACGAGTTCCTCGTGCGGATCGCCCCATGGCTCGAGCCGCCACACGCGGAGCGGGCGGGCGAGTTGGCCATGGAGATCGCCGGCTCGTCGATGCGCGCACGCGCGCTCGCCGTCGTCGCGCCGCGCCTCCCCGATGAGGCGGCACGCCGGAGCATGCTCCAGCAGGCGCTCGATGACGCGTCGTCGCTTGACGACGTGAGTTGGGCGGAGGACGGGATGAGTCTCGTGGCCGGCGCGGCTGCGGCGATCGGCGATCGGCGACTCGCCGAGGAGATCGTCCACTCGCTCGAGGAGCAGCTCTTTCGCGGCATCGCCAGGCTTGGGATCGCGCTGGCTGAGCCGGCCGCCGAGCTGTTCGCGGCTGCGCTAGACGAGCTTGAGGACGTCGATGGATGGACCCGGCTCGCGCCGCTCGCGCGCCTGGCCCTCGCGGCTCCCGAGCCCGTCGCGGCAGAGGCTCGGATGGCCATCCTCGAGAGCATTCATGAGGACCCTGATGCGGGCGTGGGCCATTGGATCGAGGCATTGCATCCGCTGCTGCGCGAGGCACCGGAGGATTTCCTCGAGGAGCTTGTCGTTGCGCTGGCCCCCAACGAGGACGGCGCCGGCGCGATCGTGCTCGCCGCTGCGTCCCAACGGCTCGACGGGGTGCCGGCACGCGACAAGGCGGCCGCGGCGGCAGCGCTCGCGCGCACGAGCCCGCACCCGCGGGTCGTGGTGGACGCGCTCACGCACGCCGCGCGATACTTCACGGGCACGTTGCGCACGCAGGCCGTGGCCGACGCGTTCGAGCTGATCCTGCCCGACGACCGCGGCGCGTTCCGCGGGGACGCGCTCGGCGAGCTCGGCGCCCTCGCCGAGCCACAGCTGCTCGCCCGCTTCGTCGACGTCGCGCTGAGCGCGGAGGAGGACGAGCGGATTGCCGGCCTCTCGCTGCTGATCCAGTACGTGGAGCCGTCGCGTGCGATCGAGCTCGCAGCGGAGGTCGCGTCCGTCGAAGCTCCGCTTGGACGCGCGATCCTGCTCGATCACGTCCTGCTGCGGCTGCCGCGCGAGCATGGCAGCCGCATTCTCACCACGCACTGGGGCGAGCTCGCCCAGGAGCTTTCGCCGCTGCGCCGGCTGCCCTGCTCCGCGGATTTCGACCTGCGCCGCCTGACCCTGTGCGGGGCGGTCGCCAGCAGACTCGGCGACGCCGGCCTGGTCGTCGCGTTCGACCACTACCTGGCGATGCGGCGGTTCGTGACGGTGGCGGACGGCATGCCGGAGGCGGTCGCGTACGACGCGCTCGCGATCCTGCTGGACACGCTCGCCGCCGGCCGGCGGAGCGACCTCTTCGACGCCGTCGGCCTGCTCGCTCCGCTCCTCGCGAAGCTCGGCGGCGCGCCGGCGCTTCGGCTTGTCTCGGAAGCCGCGCGCGACGTCGAGGAGTGGTGGCCCTAAGGTCGCGCACCCCGCACGCCGCAGATCGCTGTCACGATGCCGGCACCATGCTCTCCGATCGCGCCCGCATCCACGCCCAGGCCGGCCACGGCGGCGACGGCTGCATGAGCTTCCGGCGCGAGGCGCACGTGCCGATGGGTGGACCGGACGGGGGGGACGGTGGGCGGGGCGGCGACGTCGTGCTCGTCTGCGACGACTCGCTGCGCGACCTGCAGTTCTTCCGCCGCACCGCGCACTTCAAGGCGACGAAGGGCGGCAACGGCAAGGGCGCGTTGCGCCACGGCGCCGACGGGCGGCTGCTCGAGGTGCGGGTCCCGCCGGGAACGGTCGCGGAGCTGGAGGACGGCACGCGCCACGACCTGCTCGTCCCCGGCCAGCGCGCGAGCGTCGCGCGCGGCGGCTCCGGCGGACGCGGCAACAAGCACTTCGCGACGCCGACGCGGCAGGCGCCGCGCTTCGCCGAGCGCGGCCTGCCCGGCGAGGAGGACTGGATCGAGCTGCGGCTGAAGCTGCTCGCCGACGTCGGCCTCGTCGGGCTGCCGAACGCCGGCAAGTCCTCGCTGCTCGCGCGCCTCACCCGCGCGCAGCCGAAGATCGCCGACTACCCGTTCACGACGCTCGAGCCGGTGCTCGGCACGATCGACGCCGACGAGCGCCAGCTCGTGCTCGCCGACATCCCCGGGCTGATCGAGGGCGCGAGCGACGGCGCCGGCCTCGGCCACGACTTCCTCGCGCACGTCGAGCGCACGCGCCTGCTCGTGCACGTCCTCGATCTGGCGCCGATGGATGGCGGCGACCCGGTCGAGCACCACGCGACGATCGAGCGCGAGCTGGCCGCGCACGACCAGCGGCTCGCGGGCCTGCCGCGCATCCTCGCGCTCTCCAAGGTCGACCTCGTCACCCCGGCGGCGGCGGAGGAGGCGACGGCGCAGTGGCGCGAGCGGCTCGGCGACGAGGTGCCGATCATCCGCACGTCGAGCGCCACCGGAGCGGGGCTCGACGACCTGCGCCGCGCGCTGCTCGCCGGCGTCCCGGTCGCGCCGGCCGCCGCGGCGCCCGACGTCGAGGGGCTCGCCGAGCACAAGGTCTTCCGCCCCGCCGCGGCGCGCGGCTTCAGCGTCGAGCAGCTCGACGACGGCCGCTTCCGCGTCGTCGGCGAGGGCATCGACCGCCTGATCCTGCGCTACGACGTCGAGAACGAGGAGGCGATGGCCTACCTCGAGCGCCGCCTGAAGTCGATCGGCGTCATCCGCGCGCTCGAGGACGCCGGCTTCGAGCCGGGCGACGACGTCGAGATCGGCGGCGTCGAGTTCGAGCTCGATCCGTCGTAGCAATCGCTCTATCCACCACGCCGCGTAACCTGGATGACCGTGAAAGAGGTCGCCTTCGACACACCCGCGCTGCGCAAGGCGCGAGGCGCGTTTTTCACCCCACAACCGATCGCTGAGTATCTCGCCGAATGGGCGGTCGAGAGTGACCCGACTGCCACAGTCCTCGACCCAACGTGCGGTGAGGCTGTGTTCCTGGAAGCGGCTGCCCGGCGTTTGAAGGTGCTCGGAGCAGACGGGGAACGCCTGCGTAGCCAAGTCCTGGGCGTGGATCTTCACGACAGTTCCGTGGCTGCGTCGCAGGAGATCCTGCGCCGGAGTGGGCTCGACGGCTCATTCGTCGTGGACGACTTCTTCGCGCTGTCGACGCCTGAGAAGCTCGATGCTCGCCTTCCGTTCGTCGATGCGATCATCGGCAATCCCCCGTTCGTCCGGTACCAGCAGCATGCTGGTCTGCAGCGAAAGCGAGCGCAACGCGCAGCGCTTGAGCAGGGCGTGCGCCTGTCAGGGTTGGCGTCTTCGTGGGCAGCGCTTGTTGTTCATGCGTGTGCCTTCCTCAAGCCCGAAGGGCGCCTTGCGATGGTGCTGCCGACCGAGCTGCTTACCACCGGCTACGCGGAGGAGATCCGACTCTGGCTCAAGCGCCGGTTCAAGGCCGTCCATCTCGTGATGTTTGAGCGGCTCCAGTTCGAGGACGCGATCGAGAAGGTCATCCTCGTGCTGGCTCGCGGGACGGGCGGATGCAAAGCGCTGACCCTCGTTCCGGTGGAGGACGCCACCGACCTTCCGAAAATCCGCATGTTCGGTCCGATGCATCTCAACGTGGCGCCGCCCGATCGGGGGAAGTGGTCCGATCTGCTGCTGTCGGCTGAGGAGCGACAGGCATACGACCGGGTGGTCGACGAGCACTTCACGACATTGGGGGCGTACGGCTCTCCGACGCTCGGAACAGTCACTGGTTCCAACGACTACTTCTGCATCGATGAGGACACACGCGTCGCGTACGACATCGCAGAGCGGCATCTGGCCAAGATCGCGCCGCCGGGAGCGCGGCACCTGCGCGGGCCGAGGTTCGCAAAGAAGGACTGGGACGAGCTCCGTTCTAGGAACGAGCGCGTGTGGCTGCTGCTTCCGGATGGGGACCTCGACGACAACGACGAAGGCCTGCTGCGGTATCTGGAGGAGGGATACGCAGATGCTGTGCACGAGGCGTACAAGTGCCGGATCCGCACTCCGTGGTACCGCCCGCCGATCGTCCCGGCTCCGGATCTCTTCTTCACGTACATGTCGCATCGGTATCCACGGCTCGTGCATAACGCCGCGAAGGTCTCCTTCGTCAACTCGATGCATGGCATCCGCCTCGCAAAGGGGCTTCCGAGCACCGTCCAGCAGGCGCTTCCGTTCCTGATGCTAAACGCGGCGACCATGCTCGGTGCCGAGCTTCACGGACGGTCATACGGCGGAGGAGTGCTCAAGATGGAGCCGCGAGAGGCGGCGGATTTGCCGATCCCGCGGCCTGAGCTGCTCGAGACTGTCTGGCGCCGTCTGGCCCCCGAGCAGCCGACCCTCCGGCGGCAGCTCGAGGCCGGTAGCTGGGAGGTTGTTGCGGAGCGCATCGACCGGGAGTTGCTCTGCGGCGCATGTGGGCTGTCCAACGAGGACCTCTCACAGCTTCATCTCGCGGTCGACAAACTTCGGTCTGACCGCATGGGCCGATCCGAGCAGAGCGTCTGAAGTGCCGCTCGACTTTGAGAAGGAGCGCGCGGCCGCCGCTCGCGCAGAGGGAGTACGCGTGCGGGTTGGGCATCCGGGTGAGCGCTGGGGAACGCTATGTAAGAGGATCGAGACCGAGCGGATACGCGACTTCGCAGACGTGACAACCGAGTTTCTCGCGTTGATGTGGTGCCTCGATCAGTACCGCATCGCGGACGCTCCACCCGAACGGATGGGGCGTCTCACCGCCAGCTACAGCTCTCGCATGGACGGTGTCTATCGGGGGAAGGGGAACTGGTTTGCCACGCTGCTCGCGCTGCTGCTCGGCAATCGCACCGGCCAGACGATCCGCTCGCTCTCGCGGATCAAGGGGTTCTCGCAAGTGCATCAGATCGATCTCGCCTGGCCGGACCGCAACATAGCGCCGATCGTGTGCGCGGAGTCGAAAGTGACTGGGGGCCCCGCCTACCGTGGGTTTCCGGCGCGCGGCGCGATGGACGACTGGACCAACCGCCGCAAGGAGCTGAAGTTCTCCGCGACGGACCTCAAGCTCTCCCGGCGCGAGCAGACGCAGAAGATCGGCCACTGGGGTGTGTGGCGGGCCAGGGCCGCTCCGCGCACGTTCATCCTCTGGGGCGCCCGTCTGCGACCCGACGATCGGATCGAGCGCATGGTCAAGGAGACGGAAGCGCTGCTCGCCACATACCTCGACGGGGCCGGCCTGTTCGCGTGGCGCGAGAGCGATGCAGGCGACGCTTACGTGCCCGTCCCGCTACCCGACGGGGCCACCGTCGAGACGATCGACGTGGCGCTCTGGCGTATCGAGAGTGAGATCGGCGAGGCGATCGAGTCCGGCGCACTGGCCGAGCAGGTGGAGACTGCGGCGCCGGTGGATCCCGTTGAGCTGGAACCAGACGCCGACGAGTAGTCGTCGGGACGGTGGCGACCGTAACCTCTCCGCGATGAGCACCGTCGTCATCAAGCTGGGGTCGAGCATCGTCGCCGACGACGCCGGCCATCCGCGCGCCGACGTGATCGAGCACGTCTGCGAGGACGCGGCCGAGCTGCATCGCGACGGCCGCGACGTCGTGATCGTCACGAGCGGCGCGATCGCGCGCGGGATGGGCGTGATGGGGCTCGACGGGCGCCCGCGCGCGATCGAGGAGCTGCAGGCGGCGAGCGCTGTGGGGCAGGGCAAGCTGTTCCAGGTCTACGACGAGCTGCTGCACGCGCGCGGGATCCGCAGCGCGCAGGTGCTGCTGACCTTCCACGACATCAGCGGCGACCGCGACAACTACCTCAACGCCCGCCAGACGCTGCGCAAGCTGCTCGAATGGCGCGTGGTCCCGGTCGTCAACGAGAACGACACGACCGCGACGGACGAGATCTCCTTCGGCGACAACGACTTCCTCGCGGCGCAGGTCGCGATCCTGCTCGGCGCCGAGCTGCTGATCCTGCTGACGTCGACCGACGGCCTCTACACGGCCGACCCGCGGCTCGACCCGGCGGCCACGATCGTGCCGCTCGTGGAGGACTTCGCGGTGCTCGACGCGCTCGACATCCGCCAGACGACGACGACGCTCGGCTCCGGCGGCATGCGCTCGAAGGTCGTCGCGGCCGAGATGGCGACGGCGGCCGGCATCCCCGCCGTCGTCGCGAACGGCCGCACGCCGGGCGCGATCGCGGCGGCCGTCGCCGGCGAGCCGGTCGGGACGCGCTTCCCCGCGCGCGAGGCGCGCTCGACGAGCTTCAAGCTGTGGCTGCGCTACGCGAAGCCCGCGCGCGGCACGCTCGCCGTCGACGCAGGCGCCGCGCGCGCGCTGCGCGAGGGCGGCACGAGCCTGCTGCCGGTCGGGATCGTCGGCGTCGACGGGCGCTTCGAAGCCGGCGACGCCGTCGAGGTCGTGCACGACGGCGCCGAGGTGGGGAAGGGGATCGCGAACTACTCGGCCGCCGAGCTGGAGCGCGTGAAGGGGATGCAGTCCGCCGAGGCGCGCGCGCTGCTGCCGCGCGCCTCCGACGAGGCGATCCATCGCGATCACTTCGTGCTCGCGTAGCGGGTGCCGGAGGCGGCCACGTGGCCGCCGGAGGCGGGTCCCGCCTTCGGTGTGCTGCTTCAGCACCATCTGTAGACGTAGCCGCGCACGCCGAGCGGCACGACGTCGCGGTCGCGGTAGGCGATCGAGATGCTCGCGCCGTTCTCGGCGCATGCGAGCGCGAAGCTGGTCAGGCCGCCGTTGTCGCTGTACTCGACCTCGTAGACCTGGTTGCCGTAGACCGAGGTGTAGTCGTCGCATTCGTTGTAGGCCGCGCACTCCTCGGCGATCGCGAAGTCGAAGCCGACCTGGGCTCTACCTGCCGAGCCGAGCTCGGAGGTGTTCTTCTGCGCGATCGCCAGCCCGTCGGCATGTGCGCGGGTCGCGAGCAGCTTCGCGTAGGCGACCGCCTCGGAGCTCGTCAGCAGGCCGTGCGAGCGCGTCCAGGAGTCGAGGTTGTCGGGCTCGATCGCCTGGTAGCCGGCGGCCCTGCAGCGGTCGATCCAGATGTCGGCGATGGCCGCGATCGCGGTGCGCTTCGCGGCCGTCGAGAGGTCGAGCAGGGTCTCGCCCCAGCCGTCGTCGACGACGTACGCGTTGGCGCTTCTCAGCAGCAGGTCGTCGTGGTTGCGTCTCCACCAGGCGGCCTCTTCGGGCTGCGTCTGAAACGAGTTGACGTAACAGACGTTGTACCTGCCGGCGACCGGCGCGTCGTGGCGGTCGCGGTCGACGATCCCGACCGAGCTCGCGGGCGGGTAGGCCCCGCCGATCTGGTAGTCGAACTGGGCGTTCGCCGGGGGCGCTCTCGGCGCCGCGGCGGCTGTTCCGGACGCTGCGATGGCGGGGAGCAGGAGCGCGGCGGCGAGCACCGGCGACTGCAGCCTGCGAGGGATCATGAGCTGCTCCTTCGTGTCGGACAGCGGGAGGGAGGCTGCGAGCGGGGAGCTGGGCTCTCACATACGCCTGCCCGCTTCGCTGCGGGCGCATGCGGAGAGTTGGAGCAACGGTCAGGCGACGTCCGCCCGATACCCTCTCCCGCATGGCTTTGACAACGCCCAGGTCGGTCGCGGAGATCTGCTCCGCCGCGAAGGCCGCCGCCGGCCCGCTCGCCGTGCTCGACACGCGCGTGAAGGACGCTGCGCTGCATGCGATCGCGGATGCGCTGATCGTCCGCACGCCCGACATCCTGGAGGCGAACACGCGCGACCTGGAGGCCGGTCGCGCGAACGAGATCGGCGCTGCGCTGCTCGACCGGCTCGCGCTCGATCCGGCGCGGATCGCGGCGATCGCCGAGGGCGCGCGCACGATCGCGGCGCTGCCCGACCCGGTCGGCGAGACGCTCGACGGCCATCGCCTGCCCAACGGCGTGGACGTGCGCCGCGTGCGCGTGCCGTTCGGCGTCGTCGCCGTCGTCTACGAGGCCCGACCGAACGTGACGATCGACGCCGCCGCACTGTGCCTGAAGTCCGGCAACGCGATCGTGCTGCGCGGCTCGAGCAGCGCCGCGCACTCCAACGCCGTGCTCGCGAGCATCGCCGCCGAGGCCGCGACCGCCGCGGGCGTGCCCGAGGGCGCGATCTCGCTCGTCGCCGGCGGCGGGCGCGAGGAGCTGACGGAGCTGGCCACGCAGGACGGCGTCGTCGACCTGATCTTTCCGCGCGGCGGCGAGGGGTTGAAGGCGGCGCTGAAGGCGGTCGCGACCGTGCCCGTCATCTACGCCGCCTCCGGCAACTGCCACGTCTACGTCGACGCCGACGCCGACCTCGACGCCGCCGAGGCGATCGTGCTCAACGCCAAGACGCAGCGGCCCGGCGTCTGCAACGCGGCCGAGACGCTGCTCGTCCACGTCGATGCCGCGCCGGCCTTCCTGCCACGCGCGCTGGCCGCCCTGGATGCGGCCGGCGTCGAGCTGCGCGGCGACGAGCGCACGCGCGCGCTCGCCGACGGGATGCTCGTCGCGCCCGCGACCGAGCAGGACTGGGCGACGGAGTTCCTCGCGCTGATCCTCGCGGTGAAGGTCGTCGACTCCGCCGAGGAGGCGATCGCGCACGTCAACCGCTACGGCAGCGGGCACTCGGAGGCGATCGTCACGGAGGACCTCGGCGTCGCGCGCGCCTTCCAGCTCGGCGTCGACGCCGCCTGCGTCTACGTGAACGCCTCGACGCGCTTCACCGACGGGGGCGAGTTCGGGATGGGTGCCGAGATCGGCAACTCGACGCAGAAGCTGCACGCGCGCGGGCCGATCGGCGTGCGCGAGCTGTGCACGTTCAAGTACCTCGTCGAGGGCACCGGCCAGGTCCGCGAGTAGTGAAGCTCGGGATCCTCGGCGGCACGTTCAACCCGCCCCACGTCGGCCATCTCGTCTGCGCCCAGGAGGCGCATGCGCAGCTCGACCTCGATCGCGTCGTGCTGATGCCCGCCGGGATCCCGCCGCACAAGGACGTCGCCGACGACCCGGGGGCGGAGGCGCGGCTGGCGCTGTGCGAGCGGGCGATCGACGGCGACGAGCGCCTCGCCGTCTCGCGCCTGGAGCTCGATCGGCCGGGGCGGTCCTACACAGTCGATACCCTGAGGACGTTGCGTGAGAGCAGCCCGCAGGACGACCTGACCTTCATCGTGGGGGGCGACATGGCCCGCAGCCTTCCGAGCTGGCGGGAGCCCGCTGCCGTGCTGGAGCTCGCGAGCGTCGCGGTCGCCGAGCGCGCCGGTGCCGAGCGCGAGCAGATCCGCGAGCGGCTGCGCGAGCTGGAGCCCGCGGCGAGCGAGCGCGTGCGCTTCTTCGACATGCCCAGGATCGACGTCTCCTCCTCGCTCGTGCGCGAGCGCGTCGCGAGCGGCCGTCCGATCCGCTACCTCGTGCCGGACGCGGTGGCCGCCGCGATCGCTGAGCACGGCTGGTACCGCGCATGAGCGCCGGAAACGAGGAGCTGGTCGGCGCCGAGATGGCGGCCGCGATCGCCGGCTACGCGGCCGACAAGAAGGCGATCGAGATCGTCGAGCTCGACCTGCGCGGGATCCTCGGCTACGCCGACTACTTCGTGATCTGCGGCGGCAACACCGACCGTCAGGTGAAGGCGATCCACGACGGCATCCACGCGAGCATGAAGAAGGATCACGGGCTGCTGCCGCGCCGCGTGGAGGGACTGCCGCAGGCGCACTGGGTCTTGATGGATTATCTGGACGTGGTCGTCCACGTCTTCACGCCCGAGACCCGCGCCTTCTATCGCCTCGAGCAGTTGTGGGGCGAGGCCCCGGCGCGCGCGATCGAGGCGGAGCCGAGCGTCGGCTAGCGCGATGGGCCGCAACCTCGCGAGCCTGTTGACCGAAACCGCCGCGCGCGCGCCCGAGTGCACGGCGATCAAGCTCGACGACGTCGAGCTGACCTTCGCCCAGCTCGACGGGGCCTCGGCGCACGTCGTCGGACTGCTGGAGCAGCACGGCTTCCAGCCGGGCGACCGCGTCGGCCTGATGCTGCCGAACGTGCCCTACTTCCCGGTCGTCTACTACGGGATCCTGCGCGCGGGCGGCACGGTCGTGCCGATGAACGTGCTGCTGAAGGAGCGCGAGGTCGCCTACTACCTCGAGGACTCCGGCGCCAAGCTGTTGTTCGCCTGGCACGACTTCGTCGCCGACGCGCAGCCGGGTGCAGAGGCGGCCGGCGCGGAGCTGATCGTCGTCGCGCCGGGCGCGTTCGAGGCGCAGGTCGGGGCGGCGCCTGCGCGCACCGAGCTCGCGGACGTCGCCGACGAGGACACCGCGGTGATCCTCTACACCTCGGGCACGACCGGCAAGCCGAAGGGCGCCGAGCTGACGCACGCGAACCTGGAGGGGAACGCCCGCACGAAGGTCGAGACGCTGATCCAGCTCGGCGACGGCGACGTGATCCTCGGCGCGCTGCCGCTGTTCCACTCCTTCGGCCAGACCTCGGCCCTGAACGCGGGGATGATGGCGGGCGCCTGCCTGACGCTGCTGCCGCGCTTCGAGGCGGCGAAGGCGCTGGCGATGATCGCGCGCGACCGCGTGACGGTGCTGCTCGGCGTGCCGACGATGTACACGGCGATGCTCGCCGTGCCGCGCAGCGAGCGTCCCGACACGTCGTCGCTGCGCACCTGCATCTCCGGCGGCGCGTCGCTGCCGATCGAGATCCTGCGCGCGTTCGAGAGCCAGTTCGGCTGCGCGATCCTCGAGGGCTACGGGCTCTCGGAGACCTCACCGGTCGCCTCGTTCAACCATCCCGACCGCGAGCGCAAGGCCGGCTCGATCGGGACGCCGATCCGCGACGTCGAGATGAAGCTCGTCGACGAGCACGACCAGGACGTCGCACCCGGCGAGGTGGGGGAGATCGTGATCCGCGGCCCGAACGTCATGAAGGGCTACTGGCAGCGCCCCGACGCGACCGCCGAGGCGATGCGCGGCGGCTGGTTCCACTCCGGCGACCTCGGGAAGATGGACGAGGACGGCTACTTCTTCATCGTCGACCGCAAGAAGGACATGATCATCCGCGGCGGCTACAACGTCTATCCGCGCGAGATCGAGGAGGTGCTCTACGAGCACCCGGCGGTCGCCGAGGCCGCGGTCGTCGCGCTCGCGCACGCCGAGCTCGGCGAGGAGGTCGGTGCCGCCGTCGCGCTGAAGGCCGGCATGGCCACCGAGCCGGCCGAGCTGCAGGCGTTCGTCAAGGAGCGCGTCGCCGCCTACAAGTACCCGCGCCACGTCTGGCTCGTCGGCGAGCTGCCGAAGGGCCCGACCGGCAAGATCCTCAAGCGCGAGATCGCGCGGCCGCAGGCGTAGCTCAGGCCTCGCCGCCGATCAGCTCGACGAGCTGATCCCCGGCGACCTGCACGAGCCGACCGACGAGCGGGGTCGCGACGAGGCTCGTGACCGAGCCCGCGAGCGTCGGCAGGTTGCGCTTGAACCAGCGTGTGACGAGCTGAATCGTCGTCAGGTCCGGCTGCTCGGCGAAGGCGGCCTGCTCGAGCTCCTCGATGCGTCCGACCGCCGCATCCTGCTGCTCGGCGGGTGCCTGCGCGGCGATCTGCTCGCGCAGCTGAGCGAACTCGAGGCGCACCTGCTCGCGCTCGGGCTCCGTGAGCGGCGGGCCGACCTGCAGCGTCTGCGTGATGCTCTTGCCGGCCGCGACCTGGCCGCTGACGTCGCCTGTCACGGTCACGGCGGCGTTGATGACGTCGCCCTGGCGCGGCTCGTCTGGCATGGCTCTGCTCCTCATCTTATGACCGGGGGTGGCGGTGGTGCCGGGACCGTCACGGTGACGGTCGTCGTCGGGCCGGGAACCGTGACCGTCGTGGTCGGGCCGGGAACTGTGACCGTCGTCGTCGGGCCGGCGACCGTCACCGTCTGGGCGACGGTCGTCGTCTCGGTCGCAGCGGCCGCGGCTTTCGACTGCGTGAGCGTCGCGCTGTCGTTGCCCGGGGCGAGGGCCGATGCCACGCCGGCGCCGGTGGCGAGAGCCAGGACGCCGATCGTGAGCGCACGCGCCAGCGAGACGGTGCGCGGCGGGCGGGGCTTCGGGTCTGGAGGGGTGCCGTTCTCTGGGCCGCCGTTCGTCATTGGACCGCCGCCCAAGGCAGCGAGGTTGTGTGCGCTGATCGCCGCGCCCGTCTCGTCGCCGAGCGTGCGGCGCAGCGCCAGCGCCTCCTCCAGCAGCCGGCCGCCGGCCGCGATCTCGCCGAGGCAGCCGCGGCGCGTGCCGAGCTGGTGCAGCGCCCACGCCTTCGCGGTGTCGTCGCCGGTCGCCTGCGCGGCAGCGAGCGCGTGCTCGAGCGCGAGCCTCCATGCGCCCCAGCGCCCGCTCAGCGTCAGCAGCGCGTCGGCGGCGCGCGCCAGCGCGAGCACGTCGTCCAGGCGTCCCGCGGCGACGTCCGTCAGCAGCGTCGCGAGCAGGACGGGCACGTCCTCGGCCGGCCGCCGTTCGGTTCCGACGGCCAGGCGTGCGCGGGCGCGGTCCAGCACCACGCCGTCCTCCGGGCCGGCGGACACGTGCAGCTCGACGCTCAGGGTTGCGCTCCAGCGCGGGCTGTGCGCCTGCGCGACGCCCGCGACCTTCAGCCGCTCCAGCACCGCGGCGGCATCGGGCACGCCGGCGATCGCCGCGACGTCGTCGACGTGGATCGCGGCCGGCGCGAGCAGCTCCAGCGTGCGCAGCACACGACGCTCGGCGTCGTCGAGTCCGTCGCGCGTGCGCTGCTCCAGCTCCTCGGGCGTGCCGAGCGGCAGCTCGCCCTCGCGCGCCAAGGCCGCGGCGTGCAGCAGGCTCAACGGCCGGCCGCCGAGCAGCCGGCACACCTCGGCCGCACGCGCCTGCTCCTCGGTGCGCAGTTCGCGACCGAGCTCGCCGACGAGCAGCGCGAGCGCGGCGTCGGCGTCGAGCCCATCGACGTCCACCGAGCGGCCCTCGCCCCACAGGCAGCGCCGCGTCGAGGCGAGCATGAACACGCACGCGGGTGCTGAGTCGAGCAGCTCGCTCACGTCGTCACGTTCGTGCTCGAGGTCGTCGAGGACGACGAGCGCGCGTCGGTCGGCGAGCAGATGCCGCAGCTCGGCGGGTGTCGGCTGGTAGGGCCCGTCCGTCTCGTAGAAGGCGTCGAACAGGAACCGCTCGAGGTCGGCGATCGGCTGACCGGCTGCGCGCGTGAAGACGACACCATGCTCCAGCGCCGGGAGGGCGAGTTGGCCGACACGGCGCAGCAGGCTCGTCTTGCCGATGCCGGCCAGGCCGACGAACGCGACGGTGATCCCGTCGGCAAGCGCGGAGGACGTCAGCGCCAGCTCCTGCTCGCGGCCGATCAGGCCGGCGATGTCCCGCGGCCGGAGCGCGACCGGCGTCGGGCGCATGCGCGGTACCGATGGCTGCCCTGCGACGTGGACGATCGCGCCGTGGTCGGCGACGACCTGGAGGTTGTGCGAGCCGACCGCGATCTGTCCGCTGACGTCGCGCGCGGAGATCTCGGCGACGATCTCATCCCGCGTCTCGGGCACGACTTGCTCCTTTGCGGAAGATCGGACGTGAGGGCCCACCGTAGACGGCGCCGCCCGACCGGTCAAGAAGCATCGATGTAATCAGCGGTCGCCAGGCGCCGCGAGCCGCGCGTCGGCCGTCAGCGACGCGCCTCCCACGCACGCGTCATCGCGATCCGCTGCGCGATCGTCGGGTGGTTCTCGTCGAGGACGTAGATCCAGGTGGGCGGGTCGGGGTCGCCGAGGCTCGTGGTCGCGAGCCGGCGGAAGGCGGCCCGCGTGCCTGCCGGGTCGTGCGTCGCCTGCAGCGCGGACCAATCGGCCTCCGCCTCGATGCGGCGGCTGACGACGTTCTGCAGCGGCGCTATGAGGACGCTCAGCGTCACGAGCACGAACAGCGCGACGGGCACGGCTTCGGGTCGTGCGAGGCCGCCGCGCCGGCGCGTCGCGACCGCGATGAGCCCCGTCGCGGGCAGCAGGAACAGCGCGAGCCAGCCGACGCCCTTGAGCGTGTGCTTGTGCGCGAGGTGGCCGAGCTCGTGGGCGAGGACCGCCCGCACCTCCCGCCGGTCGAAGCGGCCGTCGAGCAGCGTGTCCCACAGGATCACCCGCCGCGTGGAGCCGAAGCCGACCGCCTCCGCGTTCGGCGCGGTCGTGAAGCGCCGGACGTCCTGCACCTCGACCTTCGTGTTCGGGACGCCCTCGATCCGCCCGAGCGCGCGGGCGTCGGCGAGGGCAGCCCGCTGGTGCAGCGGGTGGGTGTCGGGGATGAGATAGCCCGACAGATACGCCGTCAGCAGCGCCACGCCGACGAAGAACGGCGCCGCCGCCAGCCACCACCAGCCGCGCAGCAGGCGGGCGAGGAACATCGCCACGAGCAGCGCGAACGAGATCGCCAGGAACGTGCCGCCCAGCCCGAGGAAGCTCTGCACGAGCGACGCGACGTACCCCTGATGTGAGACGCCGTGGCGACGCTCCCACCACACCGCCGCGACGCCGAACGGCACCTCGGCGAGCCACACGATCCCGAGGCCGAGCATGCCGAGCAACATGCCGGTGCCGATCGGGCCGGCGGCGGACTCGCGCATCAGGCGCTGCCCGCGGCGGGCGTAGACGGCGAGGACGCCGATCAGCGTGAGCGCGGCGAGCAGCGCGTCGATCGCGAGGAAGCGCTCGTAGGAGGCGCTGCGATCCAGGAACGCGCGGCTGAAGGACGCCCGCACGTCCTCGTGCGGCAGGCGCAGGTCGGCCGGCACCGTCGAATGCCACAGCCGGTGCGCCGCCAGCGCCCAGAGCGCCGCACCGAGCGCCAGCGCGGCGAGTCCGAGCGGGCGCCGGAGTCGCCCATGCGCCCGCTCGGTGCTCACCTCACGCAGGCGTGGTGAGCGGCTCCGGCGGGAACGCCGGCGGCGGCTCCGTGACGACCGGCGTCGTGGCGATCGGTCCGCTGTAGGGGTAGCTGGGGGTCACGAGGTAGAGGTAGGCGTTGAGCTGCTGGGAGTAGCGCAGCGCGAGCGCCGCGGCGTTGCGCAGCCCGAGCGGCATCGTGCCGCGCACGAGCGATGCGAACCACGCGAGCACGGCGACCGTGTAGAGCAGACCGCCGTAGGCGCTCGAGATCAGCAGCGCCGGGATCGCGAGCAGCAGCCGGAAGAAGACCGTCCAGCGGTTCTGCGGCTCGCGCGGCGCGACGACCAGGTCGACCGGATAGCTGCCGCCGCTCCGACGAAGCCCGGGAACGGGTTCGCCGTCAGCGTCAGGAAGGCGTAGACGTGCGTCTGGTAGCGCAGGTACGCGCTGAGGAAGCGGTGCAGCCCGTCGGGCGACTGGCCCGCGAACAGCGTCACGACCCAGTTCGCGAGCACGGCGAGCAGGGCCGCGATCCCCCATAAGAGCAGCCAGACGAGGTGGGGGATCGCAAGCAGCGGGCGGAAGAACACCGTCAGCCGCGAGCGGCGCAGGTCGTCCTCGACCGTCAGCGCGATCGGATCGTCTCGCGTGGGCAGATCCTCCAGCGCGGCGTACGGGTCGCTGTTCGGGTAGCGGTCGGTGAGCAGGAAGAAGTAGGCCGTGAGCTGGGCGCTGTAGGAGAGTCCGTAGGCGCCGGCGTCGCGCAGCCCGCGCGGCATGTTCGCGCGCGCGAGCGCCGCGAACCAGCCCAGGAACGCGACGGTGACGAGCAGCCCGCCGCCGGCGCGGACGCCGGCATGGACCTCCCCGTAGGCGCCGGACAGCGCGGAGCCGATCAGCGTCGCCGGGATCGCCAGCAGCGAGCGGAAGAAGACCGTCCAGCGGTTCTGTCGCGCCGGCGGCGCGATCTCGACGTCGATCGCGTAGCCGTCGTTCCCGCTGAACTTCGGGTAGGGGTCGGCGATCAGGTTGACGTAGGCGCCGACGTGCACCGCGTAGCGCAGATAGTCGGCGAGGAAGTCGTGCAGGCCTTGCGGCGAGGTCGCGCGGAAGAGCGTGATCACCCAGTTCGCGATCACCGCGAAGAAGACCCCGATGCCCCAGATGAACAGCCAGACGAAGTGCGGGATGGCGAGCAGCAGGCGAAAGAACACCGAGGCGCGCGTGCGCCGGAGATCGTCGCCGACGATCAGCTTCACGGGATGGTTCATGTGCGAAGTCGTACAAGACTCTGCGGACGGCACGTGGGCTCGGAGCGTTGCAGCTCCGAGCCCACGGTGAGTCGTCTCGCTTCGAGCTGTGTTCAGATTAGTGTGATGGTGCGCCGTCTTTCGGCGCTAAGTTGACCGAAGAGCGAACCTTCGCTCGGACATTCTCTCGTGCTCCCGGCCACGATTCTCATTTTAGGTTCAGATAGCCAGAGGAACTGTTCAAATACCAACGATCCTCCCACTCTTACGACCGGGAATAGGGCGCCCGCTCTGCCTTCGTATCTGCATATTCTCCCCCCCGCACTGATCGTAAATCTCGCACCTTCTGCAAGCGCTAGGATCCCAGTTATGATCGGTAGCGTTCCTAGTATGCTTTGGTATCTCCATCTGAACGGTCTTGCAGCTTCGGCTTCGATTGTCACAGTCGCTGCGACGAACCCAAATGCTTTGCATCCCGTCGTTTCGCCTCTCGTTGTTTCGCCGGCCAGGTTCCCGGTGGACTTCGCTATTCTTTCGTTTCCTGTTCCGCTCAATGTGACCCCGGAGCAGATTGTTCTCAGAAATCCGCCTTCTTCTTCGAAGCTGATGTTTGCTCCGGTATCTCTCCGCGCCCCTGGATTTGAGACCTGAACGCTTCTTAGCGCGACCGCAACACCAGCGAACATCGCCATCGCGACCACCGCCACGCATGCGCCGACCCACAACCGAATAAACGTTGCCATGTGACACCCCCATAGACTTCTGCTTAGCTTACTGTCCGAATTCGCCCCAGCCACCAATATAGGGGCTCTCAGCCCCCATGGTCAATCCTTCTGCGCGAAGCTGAACGGGCGCAGCGTCACTCTAATTTTGAGCCCTACGCCTCCTCGTACAGCTCGAGCCGGAACGTGCTCATGTCCACGCCGGCCTCCTGCATCGCTGCGCGCAGGTCGGGATTCTCGAAGAACGCGCGCGCCTGCTCGGCGCTGCCGAAGCGGTGCATGACGAGGACGTCGTCTGCGTCGTCGGCGGAGCGGTAGACGGCCTTGTCGGTGACGCCCCCGTCGCGCTGCAGGTCGGCGACGGAGTCGTAGACACGGCGCCAGGCGTCGTAGTCGGCGACGTGGTGGCGTACGAACGTGGTGGTCATGGCTTCAGCTCCTCGTCGATTGTCGCGGGGTGCGACTTCGCACCATGATGCGGCCCCATCGAGGAGCACGCCTCCCCTCGATCGGGTGAGGGAGCAGCTGGGACTGCCTGCGAGGATGGACCGCGTGCAGCTGCTGATCCTCGCGTTCGACGCGGCGCTGTACCCCACGCTGCTCGCGGCGGTGGTGATCCTGCTGGCGCAGGAGCGCCCGGTGCGGCTTTTGGGCGCCTACCTCGCGGGCGGATTGACGATCAGCATCTCGATTGGGCTCGTGATCGTCTTCGCGCTCGACGGCTCCGGATCGGTGAGCAACGAGCAGGCGGTGCTGAGCGTGGGGGCGGACCTCGCGATCGGCGGCCTCGCCCTGCTGGCCGCGGTCGCGCTCTCGCTGCGCGCCGACGAGCGCCTGCGCGAGCGCCGGCGCCGCAGGCGCCCGCAGCCGCCACCCGACCCGGATGCGGTCGAGCGCGACCCGTGGTCCCAGCGGATCCTCGCGCGCGGCTCGACGCCGATCGTCTTCATCGCCGCGATGGCGATCAACCTGCCCGGCGCGGCCTACCTGATCGCGCTGAAGGACATCGCGGCCGGCAACCACTCCACGGCTGACGCGATCGCGCTCGTCGTGCTGTTCAACGCGATCATGTTCCTGCTCGCCGAGATCCCGCTCGCCGGCCTGCTGCTCGCGCCCGAGCGCACGAACGCGCTCGTCGCGCGCATGGACGCGTGGATCTCCGGCCACAGCCGGCAGATCGCGATTCTGCTGTGCGTCGTGCTCGGCGCCTACCTCGTCGCGCGCGGGATCACGAACGCCTAGCTCGCTCTGCGGCCGGGGCGCCCGGTGTGCGGCGGCTCCTGGTGCGGAGGCTCGTGATTGGGCGGCTCGTGATGGTGCGCCGCCTGGTGGTGCGCCGCCTGGTGTTGCAGGTTGGCCTTGTGCACGCCGGCGGCGATCTTCTGCGCGGTGTAGGTCCCGCGGATGCCGAAGTAGGTGCCCACGAGCGCCGCGATCACGCCGGACACCGCGCCGACGGCGGTCGTGACCTGCGTCGCCGTCTTGTAGTGGAGCACGGCCACGACGAAGACCGCCACGATCGCGACGAGCCCCGCGATCACCACCCATGCCGCCCACGACGGCTCCTGCATGGTCTTGTCCACCGGCTCGTGCTGCGCTTCGGCCATCGCTGCCTCCCCGTCGTCAGTGAAGGGCCGAACCTACCGCAGCCCGCCTGGCCCGCGCTCCCGCCTCGGTCGTGCCCGGCTGGATCACGGCTTTCGCCAGATGGAGCAGGATCTGGGGCGCGATCCTGTGCGAAACCTCCACGAGCAACAGTTGCGCGCCAGGCATGTCGATGATGCCTGCGTGGGAAGGTCTCGCTCGGCCCGGCAGGGGCGCGTGGTGGTCGCAGCTGCGTGTCTGTTCGCAGCGATCTTCGTCGGGCGCGTGCTCGACGGGTCGTCTTCGAGCGGGCTCACGATCCTGTACGTGCTGCCCGTCGTGCTCGTCGGCGTCGAGCTCGGGCGTCGGGCCGGCATCGCCGCCGGGCTCGTCGCGTTCGGCCTCTTCAGCGCTTGGGCGCCGTCCTCGCCGGTCGACGTGCCGATCTCCGCCTACGTCACACGCGCGGTCGTGTTCGCGATCGTCGGCGCGGTCGCCGGCCACCTCGCCGATCGACTGCACGCCGCGCTCGCGAGCGCGCATGCGAGCGCGCGGCACTTCGAGCTCACGCGCGACCTGCTGTGCACGGTCACGTTCGACGGCTACATCACACATCTGAACGGCAGCTGGGAGGCGATCCTCGGCTGGTCGCGCGAGGAGCTGATGGCGCGCCCGTTCATCGACCTCGTGCATCCCGACGACCTCGAGCGCACGCAGGTCGAGGCGCTGCGCGCGACGCGCGGCGACTTCAGCGCGAGCTTCGCGAACCGGTATCGCACGAAGAGCGGGGACTGGCGCTGGATCGAGTGGTCCTCCCAGCTCGATCCGGACGAGCAGCTGATCCACGCCGCCGCGCGCGACGTGACCGACCGGATGGAGGCCGAGCAGGCGCAGCGCGAGGCGGAGGAGCGCTTCCGCCGCGCGTTCGACGACTCCGCCACCGGCATGGCCGTCGTCGGCGTCGCGGCCGAGCAGGGCGAGGTGCTGCTCGACGCGAACGACAGCCTCGCGCGGATCTTCGGCTGCGAGCGCTCCGAGCTCGTCGGCTCGCGTGCCCTCGCGGACCTGATCGACCCGGCGCACGCGCCGGCGGTCGCGCGCGGCACCGAGCGGCTGCTGCGCGGCGACGACTCCGTGCACCGCTGCGAATGCCGGATGGTGCGCCCCGACGGCGTCCGGATCTGGCTCGGTCTGACCGCGTCGCTGGTGCGCGACACGCAGGGCGCGCCGCTCTATCGGCTCGTGCAGGTGCTCGACGTGACCGAGCGCAAGAGCGCCGAGGAGCGCCTGCGCTACCTCGCCGATCACGACCCGCTGAGCGGCGTCTTCAACCGCCGCCGCTTCGAGCAGGAGCTGCAGCGCGAGCTCGACCGCGCCGACGGGCGTCACCGGCGCAGCGTCGTGCTGCTGTTCGACGTCGACGACTTCAAGGCGATCAACGACACCTACGGCCACGCCACGGGCGATGCGGTGATCGCGCGCTTCGGCGACGTGCTGCGCACGCGCTTGCGCACGACCGACGTCGGCGCGCGCCTCGGCGGCGACGAGTTCGCGATCCTCGCGCGGCGCTCCGACCTCGCGGGCGCGACCGAGCTCGCGCACAGCGTGCAGGCCCTCGCCGCGGAGCAGCTTGCCGGCATCATCGGCGACGGCAACGGCCAGGTGACGCTCAGCGTCGGGCTCGCGCTGGTCGGCGGCGAGGCGAGCCGGACGGTGGACGCCGTCCTCGGCGACGCCGACGCTGCGCTGTACGAGGCCAAGCGCGCCGGCAAGAACCGCGTCGTCGGGGGTCCCTCCGGCGAGCGCGTGGTGGTGCTCGAGCCGACGCCGTAGGCTTCCCGTCTCCGATGGGGATCGTCGTCTACGAGAAGCGCACCTGCTCGACGTGCCGCAAGCTGGCGGAGCTGCTCGCCGCACGGGGCGTCGCGTTCGAGCGTGTGGAGTATCAGGACGTCGGCTTGAGCGAGGGCACGATCCGGGAGTTGCTCGCGAAGGCCGGCATCTCCGCTGCCGACGCGCTCCGCATGCGCGAGGAGGGCGCCGCCGAGTTGGCTGCGGCAGGCGACGAGGACGCGATCGTTCGCGCAATGGCGGAGCGCCCCGCGCTGCTCCAGCGCCCGTTCGTCGTCAACGGCGCCCGGGCGGTGCTGGCACGCCCCATCGAGCGGGCGCTCGAGATGCTCTGAGGGTCGGATCCCTCAGCGCACACCGCTCTTGCGTGCAACAACGCACACTATGATGGTGTTCAGCTGTGTAGGGTGCTGGCATGAACTCACCGGGCGCAGATGGGAATCGATCAGTAGCAACACGTGACCAGCAGCTGCGTGTCTTCTTCTCTGCCGATCTCGTTAACGGCACAGACTTCAAGAGTCGCCGACCAACCGAGCAATTCCCCCTTGTCGGAGATCGACCTGCGTGGCCCTCGCGCTTCGCGGCCTTCTTCACCGACTTCAATCGCGACTTCGGTGAGGCAGTCGACGCCGAGCGCAGCCGGGTGGGTGCCCAGGGGATCCTGGCCCGCCCCAGGCTTTGGAAGCTCAACGGCGATGAACTCCTCTTCACTGAATTGGTGTATCCGGATGATCACGACCAGGTCGCCGGGTTCGCCTCGTCGGTGCGCGCCTTCATCGACGTCGTCGCGGATCACGATGAGCGAATGGTCCCCGAGGGCACCGGGGTGCATGGCTGCATCTGGACGGCCGGATTCCCAATTCGCAACCGGATGGTCCGCATCTCCCAGGGCGACAGTATCCCGATCATTCGTGACACCAGCACCGACTTCGAGATGGGAGCCTATGCGCCCCCGCCGGCGACGGTCATGGATTACATCGGGCGGGACATGGATCTCGGCTTTCGCCTCGCGGCTGCGACGCCGCCTGGACGGGTGTCATGCTCGCTCGACGTCGCCGGCTATCTGTTCCAGGCACCCGAGCACCGACGTCCAAACGTGTTCCTCGTCGGGTGGCGGCGCCTCAAGGGGATCGGCGGAGGGCACCCGTACCCGTTCCTGCTCGTGGACGTCGAGCCAGAGCCGGCCGAGCGCCATCCATGGGAGCGGGACGACGAGCAGACCTCGGTCGAAATCCGGCGCCTGCTGAACGAGCCCGACACTGTGAGGCTGACGGCTGACCATCTCGGTCGTGTCGCCACCACGCTGCGCGAACAGCTCCCGGATCATTACATCCAGCCATATGCGTCCGACAAGGAGATGGCGAAGGAGCACACGGGGCTGTGGGCGACCGGCCGGGTCCCAGGCGTCCTCGACGTCTCGACCGCCGCGCCGGAGACGCCCGCGCGCGACGACGTCATCTCGGTGCTCCCGTCGAGCGTTCCCACGATCACGATGGACGATCTCAACCAATTGCAGATGTTGCTGCAAACGGAGGACGGGCTCGTCGCCAGCCTGCGGAAGGTCCTCGATGAGATCGTGGATCACGAGGCGTACTCGCGATGGGAGATGGAGCCCCAATTCGAGGGACGCTTGTTTCGGATGCCGCCAGGGTTGATCTTCGTCGGCGACGAGCAGCGCCGACTGCTGGAGAAGCTGCGGCTCGTCGAGGACGACGTCCTGCGGGTGAAGATCAACCGCGTCGGATCGCAGCTCTTCCTCACGGACGGCCTGTGGGTCTCGGGCGAGATCCGCGCGATGCCCTTCCATGACGAGAGTGATCTGCTTTGGAGCGCGTGCGAGCGACTCGGGTGGCGCGATTGGCCGACGTGCGTCGTCGATCCCGCCACCGGCTGCGGCCACAGTCTGCTTCGGTACGACGACGCGGCCGTGCGACGCCACGGCTTCGACATCAACGCGCGCTCCATCAGCTACGCGGCCATCAATCGCATGCTCAACAGTGTTGGATTCACCGTGCTGGGCCTCAGCAACATCGAGGCCGGGCTGCCGTGCGTGTTCGAGCAGGGCATCGACGAGCGTGTGCTCGCGGTCGTCAACATGCCGTTCGCGCTCGTTCCGGAGCCCGACCTGCTGCCCCGCAGCGCGGCGGGTGGGCGCTACGGGTGCGAGCTCACCCTGAAGGCGGTCGACCAGATCGCCAAGCTTGCGACGACGCTCGCGGGAGCGTCCAGTTTGCGCTGCCTGCTGCTCACGTACACGCTGGGTCGTCTGGCCGAGGACGTGTGGATGGTTCCGGACTATGTCGCCGATGTGTTCGGCGCAGACCGGTGCACCTTTCGACTGTGCGAGGAGGAAATGCTGTGGCGCATCAACGGCCGGAAGGAGCAGCCGAATCCGATGCCACTGGAGTTGCTCGAGCTCAAGGCGTCCTGCAGGTTCTACGTGCGATATGACGCTGATCGGGCGGCGGTCGCGGCGCGCTACCGTACGCTCACGCGCGACCTGCTCGCGGAGGGGTGGGATCACCTCGGATACGGCGTCGTGGCGATCGACGCCGAAGGAGGCACGGGCGCGAAGGCGCTGCACGACGGGCGCGTGTGGGAGAGTGCCGGTCGATGAGCGGACCTGCACTGCGCTCGTGGCACCAGGCGAAGACGCCGGATGCGATCCGCGTCGGCGGGCGGCATTTCGGCTCGGCGTCGCCTGAGCCGATCGACCACGCGACGCCGGAGACCACAGCGAACGGTGGAGCGCTTGACGCGCTAATCGAAGCTGCCCGCGTCGGGGATGACCGGCCTGCGCACGCGCAGTTGCTCACCTCGCTTGGCGCTGAGCACCTGCGTGCGGGACGCTTCGACTGGGCGACGGAGGCCTTCAGCGAGGCGCTCGAGGACTGGAAGGCTGTGAGCGATGCGGACGGACAGGCCTCAGCGGTTTGTAATGTCGCGCTCGCGGTCGCCCGTCGGGGCGGCTGGGCCGCGGCGCAGGCTCAACTTGAGGCGCTCGCGGTTCCCGACGCTCGGCTCGGGGGCGTCCGCGACGTCAACCTCGGCGTGTTGACGATGCAGGGCGGCGATTTCGCGGCAGCCCTGGATTGCTTTGATCGAGCCTTCGCCGTCGGGCGGGAGCTCGATGACGACCCGCTCAAGGCCGCTGCGCTCAACAATGCCGCGCTCGCGTACGCACTCGCCGGCAACGTCGGCGAGGCGTCGCCGCTGCTGGAGCGTGCGGCGTTGCTTGCGCAGCGAATCCCCGACCGGATCGGTAACGCTCGTGCATACAACAACATCGGTGTCCTGAACTTTCAGGCCGGTCGACTGTTCGAGGCGATTCCCTACTTCGAGATGGCGCTCTCGCTCGTTGAGGAGTCGGGCGATCGTCCTGCGATCCTCGAGATCCTCAACAACAACGTGCTGGCATTCGAGCAGCAGTACCTCGAGCCCGCGACAGCCTTCCGTACGGCGTTCCAGGCTGCGTTGGACGCCGGCGATCGTCCGCACGCCGACCGCTTCGTCGACGCCGCATCGATGACGATGCCGACGACGAGGGACGGCGCTGGCGCAAGCGAGCTGGAACCCGGTCAGGGCGAGGTGCTCTCGCGCGCTCGCGCGCTGCTCTGGTGCGCGCTCGCCAGGTGCTGAAGCACTACGTTCGTGCGTCTCCGCGCAGCAGCGATCGGATCCGCTTCGCGGAGACCTTCTCGCGCGTGCCGAGCGACTGGGCGAACTCGGAGACCCGCAGCTCCTCGATGAGCCACGGGACCTTCTGGACCTCTGGCGGCGGAGTGACTCCGGGTGCCAGCCTGGCCTGTCGCGCCGCGTACGCAGCTTCCAGCTCCTCGATGACCTGCATCCGCGCGGCGTCCGCGGCGGGGGCCTCGATCAGGCGCTCGAGCCGGCGCAGGGTGGCGCGCAGGTACCGCTCGATGTCGACGATCCGCTGGCCGGCGTCGGTGATGAAGCCGGGGTGAACGAGGCGCGCGAGCTGGCGCTCGACGTCGTCGCGCGCATCGCACAGCGGCCCGCTCGTCGCCGCGCGCAGCGGCGCCAGCCGCTCGCGCACCTCGCGCTCCACCGCCAGAACCCGCACGACGACGGCCACCAGCTCGGCCGTCCGCTCCGCCAGGTTCCCGGCGACGTGGGCGCGCAGCGCAGCGAACGCCGCCTCGTCCCAGGCCGGGCCGCCGCCCTCGACGACCAACGCGTCACAGGCGGCGTCGAGCGCGTCCACGACGACTGCGCGCACGCTCCCGTGCGGCGCCCCGGTCAACGCGAGCTGCGTCGTCCCGTCCACGTGGTCGAGCGCGTAGCGCACCGTCTGCGGCATCGTCAGCAACAGCAGCCGCCGCGTCCCGACGCGCATCGCCGCCGCCTGCGCCTGCGGCGTGTCGAACGTGCGCACGCCGACGGCGACCTGCTCGTCGACCAGCGCCGGATACGCCTGCACCGCGCCGCCGGTGCCCGGTACCGTCACCGCGCGGGGCAGCGACCCGATCGTCCACGCGCTCAGCCCGTGGCGCTCCAGCTCGGGCGCCGCGGCCCGCAACTCATCGCGCAGCCGGGGCCGCACCGCCTCGCGCAGCGCGTCGAGGTCCTCGCCTGAGGCGATCTCCTCGCCGTGCTCGTCATCGACGCGGAAGCGCATCCGCAGGTGCGCCGGCAGCCGCGCGAGATCCCAGGCGCCGCGCTCGATCTGGACGCCGCGCAGCTCCGCCAGCGCGCGCTCCAGCGCGTCGAGCAGCGGCGCCGACCGTGCGGGCATGCGCGCGAGCGCCTGCGCCGCGACCTCGGGGGCCGGCACGAGCTGGCGGCGCAGCTCCTTCGGCAGCGAGCGCAGGAGGGTCGTCACCAGCTCCAGCCGCAGGCCCGGCACGAGCCATTCGAACCCGTCCGGCCGCAGCCCGCCGAGCGCGGCCAGCGGCACGCGCGCGGTCACGCCGTCGTCCGGGGAGCCCGGGGCGAAGCGGTAATCGAGCGCCAGCCTCAGCTCGCCCTGGCGCCATGCGCCCGGCCACTCGCGCGCGTCGACCGCCGCCGCGGCCTCCGCATCCACCAGCAGCGCGCGCGGCATCGTCAGCCGGTCGGGCTCGCTGCGCTGCTGCTCGCGCCACCAGCGGTCGAAGTGCGAGCCCGACACGACGTCCGCCGGGATCCGCTCCTCGTAGAAGTCGCACAGCACCTGCTCGTCGACGAGGATGTCGCGCCGGCGCGCGCGGTGCTCGAGCGCCTCCGCCTCGCGCAGGCGCCTCCGGTTCTCCTCGAGGAAGCGGTGCCGGGCGTCCCAGTCGCCCTCCACGAGCGCACGGCGGATGAACAGCAGCCGCGAGAGGCGCGGGTCGATCCCGCTGTAGGACACCATCCGCCCGGCGACGATCGGCAGCCCGTACAGCGTCACGCGCTCGCTCGCGACGACCGCTGCGCGCCGCCGTTCCCAGTGCGGCTCGCCGTAACTGCGCTTGATCAGGTGACCGGCGAGCGGCTCGACCCACGCCGGGTCGATGCGCGCGGCGGTGCGGCCCCACAGGCGCGAGGTCTCGACCAGCTCGGCGACCATCGTCCACTCCGGTGGTCGACGCGCGAGCCCGGAGCCGGGGGAGAGCGCGAATCTCGCGCCGCGGGCGCCCAGGTAGTCGCGGCGCCCTTCCTTCACGCCCACATGCGAGAGCAGCCCCGCGAGCACGGCGACGTGGATCTGGTCGGGTTCGGCGGGCGTCCGGTTCAGCGTCACGCGCGCGCTCTTGGCCGCGCCCCGCAGCTGCCCGACGAGGTCCTGCCACTCGCGCACGCGCAGGAAGTGCAGGAACTCCTCGCGGCAGCGCTTGCGGAACTGGCTGCCCGACAGTGCCTGCTGCTGCTCGCGCAGGTAGCGCCACAGGTTCAGGTAGGCGAGGAAGTCCGAGCGCTCGTCGGCGAAGCGCGCGTGTTGGGCGTCGGCCGCCTGCTGGGCATACCCGTCCCCGCCCACCCGCTCGCGCGGGTCCTGGATCGAGAGCGCGGCGGCGATCACGATCACCTCCTCCGCGCAGCCGAGGCGGTCGGCCTCGAGCACCATGCGGCCGAAGCGCGGGTCGAGCGGCAGGCGCGCGAGCCGGCGCCCGAGCGGGGTCAGGCGTCTGTCGGCGTCGAGCGCGCTCAGCTCCTGCAGCAGCGTGACGCCGTCGCGCACCTGGCGGCCGTCGGGCGGCTCGAGGAACGGGAACGCCTCGACGTCGCCGAGGCCGAGCGCCGCCATCTGCAGGATCACCGACGCGAGGCTCGTGCGCAGGATCTCCGGTTCGGTGAAGCGCGGGCGCGCGGCGAAGTCCTCCTCTCCGTAGAGCCGCACGCAGACGCCGTCCGACGTGCGCCCGCAGCGGCCCTTGCGCTGGTCGGCGCTCGCCTGCGAGATCGCCTCGATCGGCAGCCGTTGGACCTTCAGCCGCGCGCTGTAGCGGCTGATCCGCGCCGTGCCGGGGTCGACGACGGCGCGGATCCCCGGCACCGTCAGCGACGTCTCCGCGACGTTCGTGGCGAGCACGACGCGGCGCTTGGCGTGCGATTGGAAGACGCGCTGCTGCTCGACGCTCGAGAGCCGTGCGTAGAGCGGCAGCACCTCGACGCGCGCGCCGAGCTGGCCGCGCAGCAGTTCGGCGGTGTCGCGGATCTCGCGCTCGCCGCTGAGGAACACGAGCACGTCGCCGGTGTCTTCGCGCAGCAGCTCGTCGACCGCGGCGGCGATCGCGTCAGCCTGGTCGAGCTCGGGCGGGGGCGGGCGATGGCGGACCTCGACCGGGTAGGTGCGCCCGGAGACCTCGACGATCGGCGCGCCGCCGAAGTGGCGGCTGAAGCGCTCGGGGTCGATCGTCGCGCTCGTGACGATCAGCTTCAGCTCGGGCCGGCGCGGCAGTATCTGCGTCAGGCAGCCGAGCAGGAAGTCGACGTTGAGGGAGCGCTCGTGCGCCTCGTCGACGATGATCGTGTCGTAGCGGCGCAGCTGGCGGTCGTGCTGGATCTCGGCGAGCAGCAGGCCGTCGGTCATCAGCCGCACGAGCGTCTCCTCGCCCGAGCGGTCGTTGAAGCGGATCGCGTAGCCGACGGCCCCGCCGAGCGGGACGTTCAACTCCTCGGCGATCCGCGCGGCGACGGTGCGCGCGGCGAGTCGGCGCGGCTGCGTGTGGGCGATCATGCCGCGCACGCCGCGCCCCAGCTCGAGGCACAGCTTCGGCAGCTGCGTCGACTTGCCGGAGCCCGTCTCGCCGGCGACGATCGTCACCTGGTGGGCGCGGATCGTCTCCAGCAGGTCCTCGCGCCGCGCGCTGACGGGCAGCTCGGGCGGGTAGGAGATCGCGGACGGGACGGCCGCGCGCCGGCGCGCGATCCGCGCCTCGGCGCCCTTGCGCCGCGCCGTCACCTGCTCGGGAGGCGATGACACCTCCCGAGCATAGGGACGCCTAGCTTCCGATCACCAGATAGAACGTGCGGTCGGCGGCTGCTGCGGCCGTCGACAGCGTGCGCACGAGCACGTGGGTGTTGTCGTTGACGCCGGGGCAATTGAGCCCGCCGGGGTTGTTGGCGTTGCCGCCGCACGGCGCGACGTCGACGAGGCCCGCAAGGCCGCCGATGTTCAGCGTAGCCGTGAGCGGACGCTTGACGGCGCTCTGGCCGGTGTCGATGTTGTAGACGCCGGTGCCGGTGCGCGTGACGTCGCCGAAGCCGCCGGAGTCGGCGAGCTTGGTCGCGCCCGTCGTCGTGCCTTGGATGAGGATCCAGCGCACCGGCCCGCCGAAGTCGCTCGCGGACTTGCCGCCGAGCTTGTCGGCGTTTGCGGCGTGATCGGCGTTCACGGCGCTCGGGACCTTGCCGAACGACGAGAGCTTGATCTGCTTGTCGGTCAGCGTGTCGTTCGCGATCTGCTTGCCCGTGATCGAGCCGCTCTTGATCTGCTTGCCGGTCAGCGAGCCCTTCTTGACGTCCTTGCCGGTGATCGTGCCGTTCTTGATGTTCTTGCCGGTGATCGTGAACGCGGCGTACGAGCTGCCGCCGAGCGCGACGAACAGTGCGACCAGCGCGACGACCATGCTGGCCGACGGACGTCGCAGATGGATCCTGCGCATGGGGGAGAACCTCCTGGCTGTGGGCCGTATCTCGAACGCCTTCCCAACCGTGGCGTCCGTGAATCGCACCCTATACCGCTTGACGCCTCGCTCCCGCTGGTGGAGTATCGGCATGTGTACGACTACGTTCTGGTGGGGGCGGGATCGGCCGGGTGCGTGCTGGCTGCACGGCTGACGGAGGACCCGGACGTCAGCGTCCTGCTGCTCGAGGCGGGCGGGCCCGACGCGAACGAGAACATCCACGTCCCGCTCGGCTACCTGAAGCTCGGCGGCACCGAGCTCGACTGGGGCTACTTCACCGCGCCCGAGCCGCGCTGCAACGGCCGGCGCATCGCGCTGCCGCGCGGCAGAGTGCTCGGCGGCTCCTCCTCGGTCAACGCGATGGTCTACATCCGCGGCAACCCGCGCGACTACGACGACTGGGAGGTGCCCGGCTGGGCCTGGGCGGACCTGCTCCCGTACTTCCTCAAGGCCGAGGACAACGAGCGCGGCGCCTCGCAGTGGCATGGGGTCGGCGGCCCGCTCGCCGTCTCCGAGCAGCGCTCGGGCAACCGGATCTCGCTCGCGTTCGTCGAGGCCGGCGTGCAGGCCGGGCTGGTGCGCAACGCGGACTTCAACGGGCCGGCGCAGGACGGCGTCGGCATGTACCAGGTGACCCAGCGCGGCGGGATGCGCGCGAGCGCGTCGGTCTCCTACCTGCACCCGGCGATGGTGCGGCCGAATTTGACGGTGATGCCGTACATGCAGGTGAGTCGCGTGTTGTTCGACGGCACGCGCGCGGTCGGCGTGGAGGCCTCGCAGCTCGGCCAGGCGCAGGAGCTGCGCGCCGCGCGTGAGGTGATCCTCTGCGGCGGCGCGTTCAACTCGCCGCAGCTGCTGATGCTCTCCGGCGTCGGCCCGGCCGAGCACCTGACGCTGCGCGAGATCGAGGTGCTGCTCGACGCGCCGGCGGTGGGGGAGAACCTCTCCGACCACGCCGCCAGCTACTGCGTCTGGACGACGCCCGAGCCGGAGAGCCTGCTGCTCGGCCGCGAGCCGGCGGCGCTCGAGCAGTTCATGGCGAGCCAGACGGGGCCGCTGGCCTCGAACCTCGCCGAGGCGGGCGGCTTCGTGCGCGTCGAGCCGGGTGCGTCCGCGCCGGACGTGCAGTTCCACGTCGCGCCGGTGCAGATCGTCGACGAGGGCCTCGGCGAGACGGAGGAGCACGGCGTGTGGGCCTCGCCCTGCCTGCTGACGCCGGAGTCGCGCGGCAGCGTGCGGCTGGCGTCGAGCGACCCGACCGCCAAGCCGATCGTCCGCAACGACTTCTACGCGCACGAGGCCGACCTGACGCGGATGGTCGCCGGGCTGCGGCGGATGCTGGAGATCTGCGCCCAGCCGGCGATCGCGCCCTACTGCGCGCAGCCGTTCACGCTGCCCGCCGGCGACTCCGACGAGGCGCTGCGCGCCCATGTCGCTGCGACGACGTTCCCGATCTACCACCCGGTTGGCACGTGCGCGCTCGGGTCGGTGGTGGACGAGCAGCTGCGCGTCCAGGGCGTCGAGGGCCTGCGCGTCGTCGACGCCTCCGTGATGCCGGTCGTCCCGCGCGGCAACACGAACGCCCCCACGATCGCGATCGCCGAGCGCGCGGCGGACCTGATCAAGGGCGAGACGCCGCTGCGTGCCGAGGCCGGCACCGACGCGCACGCCGCCGCATAGTTCCCGTCCGTACATCGGCACACGTCGGTAATGCGTCCGGCGCGGCGACCTCGTAGCGTTGGGGCGATGGACGGCAACGAGCCCGCGGTCAGCGTCAGCGGCCTGAAGAAGTCCTTCGGCGACGTGCGGGCGCTCGACGGCGTCGACCTCACGGCGCAGGCGGGCACGGTGCTTGCACTGCTCGGACCCAACGGCGCCGGCAAGACGACCGCGGTGCGGGTGCTGACGACGCTGCTGAAGCCCGACGCGGGCACGATCCGCGTCGTCGGGCTCGACGCGGTCAGGGACGCCGCCAAGCTGCGTGAGCGGATCGGCCTCGCGGGTCAGTACGCGGCGATCGACGAGAACCTCACGGGCGAGGAGAACCTGACGATGGTCGGGCGCCTCTACGGCATGAAGCGCGCCGCGGCGAAGCAGCGGGCCGGGGAGCTGCTCGCGCGCTTCGAGCTGGACGACGCGGGCAAGCGTCCGGCCAAGACGTACTCCGGCGGCATGCGTCGCCGGCTCGACCTCGCCGCGGCGCTCGTCGCGCGCCCGCCGGTGCTGTTCCTCGACGAGCCGACGACGGGCCTGGACCCGCGCAGCCGCCTCGCGCTGTGGGGCACGATCGAGGGGCTCGTCGCCGACGGCACGACGGTGCTGCTGACGACCCAGTACCTCGACGAGGCCGATCGGCTCGCCGACACGATCGCCGTGATCGACCACGGCCGTGTGATCGCCGACGGCACCTCCGACGAGCTGAAGGACCGCGTCGGCGGCGAGCGGCTGGAGATCGAGCTCGCGGACGCCGCGATGGCGCCGGCGGCGATCGAGGCGCTCGCGTCGCTCTCCGACGAGCGCCCGGCGATCGAGGAGGCGGTCGTCAAGCTGAGCGTGCGCGAGCGCACGGGCGCGATCGTCGAGGCGGTGCGCCGGCTCGACGAGGCCGGCGTCGGCGTCGAGGACCTCGCGCTGCGCCGCCCGACGCTCGACGACGTCTTCCTCACGCTCACCGGCCATGTGGCCGAAGAGGTCGCCGAGGAGCAGGAGCAGGACCAGCGGCGGGAGCGCCAACCGGCATGAGGCGGCTCGTCACCGACACGCTGATCGTCGCCGAGCGCAATCTCGTGCGGCTCCCGCGCGCGCCCGACCTGCTGCTCGCGTTCACCGTCCAGCCGGTGATGTTCGTGCTGCTGTTCGTCTACGTCTTCGGCGGGGCGATCAGCACGCCCGGCTACAGCTACGTCGACTACCTGATCCCCGGCATCATCGTGCAGAACATCGCCTTCGGCGGCTTCGTGACCGCGCTGGGCCTCAACGAGGACCTGCACAAGGGCCTGATCGACCGCTTCCGCTCGCTGCCGATGGCGCGCCCGGCGGTGCTCGCGGGCCGCACGCTCGCGGACGTGGTCACGAACTCGCTGTCGGTCACCGTGCTGATCACGACCGGCCTGATCATCGGCTTCACGTTCAACGCGAGCGCGGTCGAGATCGTCGGCGGATTCGGCGTGCTGCTGCTGTTCGGCTACGCCTTCTCGTGGGTCTTCGCGCTGCTCGGGCTGCTCGTCTCCTCGCCGGAGTCGGCCAACTCGCTCGGCTTCATCGCCGTCTTCCCGCTCACGTTCATCTCCTCGGCGTTCGTGCCCGTCGCCTCGATGCCGGCCGCGCTGCAGTGGTTCGCGAACATCAACCCGTTCACGATCGTGGTCGACGCGATGCGCGCGCTGTGGCTGGGCGCCCCCGCCGGCAACGACGTCTGGGGCGCGGTCGCCTGGTCGCTGGGGATCATCGCCGTCTTCGCCCCGCTCGCCGTCGCGCGCTACCGCAGCGCGGCTGGGCGCTGACGCCCAACCAGGGCGCCGGCGCTCGCTAGCATCCGCGCCATGCGGATCCGGCGCCCCCGTCGCAGGACGCTGCTCGCCGCGGCCCTTGCCGCGTTCGGCGCGCTCGTGCTGATCGTCGCGGTCGCGAACGCGGTCGTGCTGCTGGGTGCGGGCGACGGCAGCAGCGTCGCCGACGCGCCGCACGCCCAGGTCGCGCTGCTGCTCGGCGCGAAGGTCGAGCCCGACGGCACGCCCTCGCCGATGCTGCGCGATCGCATCGCCGTCGCGGCGCGGCTCTATCGCGCCGGCAAGGTCGAGCGGGTGCTCGCCTCCGGCGACCACGGCACCGTCGCCTACGACGAGGTCAATGCGATGAAGCGCGCGCTGATCGCCGACGGGGTGCCCGCGTCCGCGATCTTCACCGACCACGCCGGCTTCGACACGTGGGACAGCGTCGTGCGCGCGCGCAAGGTCTTCGAGGTCACGAGCGCGCTCGTCGTCACGCAGGGCTTCCACCTGCCGCGCGCGGTCTGGCTCGCGCGCCAGGCCGGCCTCGACGCGCACGGCGTCTCCGCCGACCTGAGCGGCTACGGCACGCAGGAGCGCATCAGCCAGGTCCGCGAGGTGCTCGCGCGCGTGAAGGCGGTCGCCCAGGTCGTCACCGACGCGCAGCCGCACGTCCTCGGCAAGCCGGTGCCGATCACCGGCGACGCGCGCGCGAGCGACGGCTAGCCGGCAGGCGGGTCCGCCGCGTCCACGAACAGGTCGACGGCGAGCTCGGCGCCCGGCACGTAGGAGTAGGGCGAGAAGTCGGTGACGCCCTCCTCGGCCAGCACGTCCTCGCACAGGAACGTGTTGCCGGTGCAGTCGCGGCTCGGCCGCGTGAGGATCGCGTAGGCGGCGTCGGCGTAGATCTCCGGGCGCCGCGCACGCTCCATCGCCGCATCCCCGCCGAGCAGGTTCTGGACCGCTGCGGTCGCGATCAGCGTGCGCGGCCACAGCGCGTTGGAGGCGATCCCGTCATCTGCCAGCTCGGCGGCGAGCCCGAGCGCCACGAGGCTCATCCCGTACTTCGCGAGCGTGTAGCCGATGTGCGGACCGAGCCAGCGCGGAGCGAGGTCGATCGGGGGCGAGAGCGTGAGGATGTGCGGGTTCTCGCGGCCGCGCAGGTGGGGGATGCAGGCGCGGCTGACGGCGAACGTGCCGCGCACGTTGATGTCCTGCATCAGGTCGTAGCGCTTGAGCTCGAGCGCCTCCGTGCGGGCGAGGTTGATCGCGCTCGCGTTGTTGACGCAGACGTCGATCCCGCCGAAGCGCTCCACCGCCTGCGCCACCGCGTCGGCGACCTGCTGCTCGTCGCGGATGTCGCCGACGATCGGCAGCGCCCGCCCGCCAGCGGCCTCGATCTGCTCGGCGGCGGTGTAGACGGTGCCCTCGAGCTTCGGGTGCGGCTCGGCGGTCTTGGCGATCAGCGCGACGTTGGCGCCGTCGCGCGCGGCCCGCAGCGCGATCGCGAGGCCGATTCCGCGGCTGGCGCCGGAGATGAAGAGCGTCTTTCCGTTCAGGTTCATCGCGCGAGTCTGGCGGACGCGGGCGTCTGCGGCGCCATCTGCGCCAAAGACCGGGGTGGACGAATGGACGAGCGGGGGTCGAGGGGCAGCGCCGCCGCGCCGACAAGCTGAGTGTGACGGGCATGGAGCTGGCGCACCGCTTCGAGGCGCTCGCAGGGCGCCAGGTCGGCGCACGCCCGCAGACGCCCCTGATCGGCGCTCCGCTGGTGCTCGTGCGGCGGCTCGGCTGGCTGCTCGCGGTGCTCGTCGGCGAGGTGACGACCGTGCTCGTCGTCACGAATCCGAACTTCCGCCTCGCCCACCAGCGCCCCGCGCTGCATGCCCAGATCGCGACCGCTGCGGCGCTCGTCGCGCTGCTCGTCTCAGTCCTCGCGGCAGGGCGCTATCGCCGCCGGCCGGTCGCCGGCGACCTGCTGCTGTCGGTCTCGCTCGCCGTGCTCGGCGCCTCGAACCTGCTGTCGACCGTGATCCCCGCGACGACCGGGCGCCTCCCGGGCGGCTTCGCGACGTGGATGCCCGCCTCGGGCCGGCTGATCGCCGCCGCGCTGCTCGCCAGCGCCGCGTTCAACTCGACGCGGCTGCTGCAGCGCCCCGCGCACGCGGCGCGCGTGCTCGTGGCGGGAACGGTCGGCGGGCTCGCGGCGCTCGCGACCGCGTTGATCGTCTTCGATCCCGCGCCGCCCGGCGCGGTCGGCCCCGCCTACGAGGTGCTCGCCGGCAACCCCGCCTCGATCGCGATCAAGGCGGCCTCGGTCGCGCTGATCGCGATCGCCGCCGCCGGCTTCACGCTGCGCGGGCGCCGCCGGCCCGACTCGTTCACCGTGCTGCTCGGGTGGGGCACGACGCTGCTCGCCTTCGCCTGGCTCAACTACCTGCTCGTCCCGTCGGTCTACGTCGACTGGTTCTACGCCGGCGACGCGCTCGGCCTGCTCGCCTACCTGCTGCTCGCGCTCGGCGCCGTCGCGGAGATCCGCGCCTATCAGCGCGATCGCACGCGGCTGGCGGCGGTCGAGGAGCGCGGCCGGCTCGCGCGCGAGCTGCACGACGGCGTCGCGCAGGAGCTCGTGCACGTCCTGACGCAGGCGCGTCGGCAGTACGTGCAGCGTCCCGGCCCGGAGACGGAGCAGCTCGTCGACGCCGCCGAGCGCGCGCTGCGCGAGTCGCGCGCGGCGATCTCGACGCTGCGCGCGCCGCTCGACGAGCCGCTCCACTTCGCGCTCAAGCGCACCGCCGGCGAGCTCGGCCGCCGCCTCGACCTCGACGTGCACGTCGACGCCGAGCCGGCGGACGTCGCCCCGCCCGTGCGCGAAGCGGTGATGCGGATCGTCGGCGAAGCGCTCACGAACGCCGCTCGCCACGGCCGCGCGCACCACGCCGCGATCGTGCTGCGCGGCGGCGCACACGCCAGCGTGACGGTGCGCGACGACGGCTGCGGCTTCGATCCCGACCCGCAGCGGATCCCCGGCGGCTCCTACGGCCTGGTCTCGATGCGCGAGCGCGCCGAGTCCTTCGGCGGCCGGCTCGCGATCCGCTCCGCTCCCGGCGACGGCACCGAGGTCGAGGTGGCGCTGCCGTGAGCGAGCCCGCGACACGCCACCGGATCCTGCTCGCCGACGACCATCCCGCCGCCCGCGCGGGTGTGCGCGCGGCGCTCGAGGGCAGCGCGTTCGAGGTCTGCGCGGAGGTCGCCAACGGACCGGCCGCGGTCGCGGCAGCGCTGCGCGAGCGCCCGGACATCTGCCTGCTGGACGTGCACATGCCCGGCGGAGGCGGCATCGAGGCGGCCGCCGAGATCGCCGCCCGCCTGCCCGGCACCGCGATCGTGATGCTGACCGTCTCGGCCGAGGAGGACGACCTTTTCGACGCGATCCGGGCCGGCGCCGCCGGCTACCTGCTCAAGGACGTCGATCCGGCGCGGCTGCCGGCGGCGCTGGAGGGCGTGCTCGCGGGCGAGGCCGCGATCCCGCGCCGGCTCGTCGGGCGCATCGTCGAGGAGCTGAGCGATCGCAGCCGCCGGCGCGTGCCGCTCGCGACGCGCGGCGGCGCCGAGCTGACGAGCCGCGAATGGGAGACGGTCGAGCTGCTGCGCGCCGGCGCCACGACGGCCGAGGCCGCCGAGCGCCTCTCGATCAGCCAGGTGACCGTGCGCCGGCACGTCTCCGAGGTGCTGCGCAAGCTGCACGTGCCCGACCGCAGCGCCGCCTTCGAGCTGCTGGGCGCGATGCGCGAGCACCGCGGCCGCTCGCGCGGGTCACTGCGCAAGGCCGCGTCGCAGCGCCTGCACTGAGGCCTGCAGCCGGCTCTCGACGCCGAGCTTGGCGAAGATGCTCGCGACATGGCTCTTGACCGTGTTCGGGCTGATGAACAGCGCCTGCGCGATCGCCGCGTTGTCGTAGCCGTCGACGACCAGGCGCAAGACCTCCAGCTCGCGCTCTGACAGCTCGGGCGCCGCGTCGTCGCCGTCCGCCGCCGGCTCGGCGGCGCGCAGCCGGCGCAGCAGCTCGGGCGCGACGCGGGGCGGGATCACCGCGTCGCCCTCGGCGGCGGCGCGGATCGCCGCGACCACGCGCTCCAGCGGCTCGTCCTTGAGCACGTAGCCGACCGCGCCGGCGAGCAGCGCCTCCAGCATCGCGGCGTCGTCGTCGGTGAGCGAGAGGATCACGACGGGCACCGGGCGCGCGGCGGCCGCGATCGCGCGGGTCGCCTGCACGCCTCCGGGCGCGGGCATGCTGAGGTCCATCAGCACGACGTCGGGATCGAGCTCGGCGGCGAGCCGCACGCCGGCTGCGCCGCCGCTGGCCTCGGCGACGACCTCGATCCCCTGCTCGCCCAGCAGCTGTGCGAGCCCGTGGCGGTAGACGTCGTGATCGTCGACGAGCAGCACGCGCACGGCAGCGGGATCCATGCACGGCACTCTTGCGCGCGCGGCGGCGGAGCGGAGCGCGCGAGCGTTCAGGCGCATGAACGGCGAATACTCCGCCGGGACCATTGAGCAATCAGGGCCCCGCCCGCAAGCTGCTGGGCAGGGAGCACATCAGCTCCAACGTCAAGGACACGACAAAAGGAGCATCGCTCTCATGCGGAAGCTCACGCGCAAGCGTTTCATCATCCCGTTGGCCACCGTGGCAGTCCTCGCGGTCGCCGGCATCGCAGTGGCGTTCTTCACCTCCTCGGGCACCGGCTCGGGCACGGCCACGGTCGGCTCCGACAACGGCGTGACGATCAGCCCGGTGACGATCACCGGCACGCTCTACCCGAATGGGCCCGCCGCGACGGTCGACTTCACCGTCAACAACGGCTCGTCCGACACCGCGATCCACGTCGACAAGGTCGTCGCGGACAGCATCACGACGAACAAGCCGCTCTGCGACGCCTCGGCGTTCAGCTTCGCGGACGTCACGGTCAACGCCGACGTCCCGGCCAGCGGCTCGAAGAACGGCAGCGGCTCGCTCTCGATGGCCGACAACGGCGCCAACCAGGACGCCTGCAAGGGCGCGACGGTGACGCTGAACCTCAAGCTCGCCAGCTAGGCGAAAGCACTCGGCACGGAAGCCGAAGCGACGGTGGAGGGGCGCACGTCCCCGCGTCCCTCCACCGCTCGTCTCACCCGCCACCTCCTCCTCACTCCACGCCACCTCCCTCACGCGATGCGAAACTTCCTCCGCACGACAGCGAAGAGCGCCAGGGCCAAGCGGCCGCTGACGCTGCTCGGTGTCCTCGCACTGATCGCCGCCGTGGGGGGCGTCGCCTACGCGGCGACGAAGCCGGACACGACCGCTCCGGTCATCACGTTCCTGCGTCCGCTCGACGGCGCCAGCTACAACGCCGCCTCGTGGGCGTCGAACTGCGCCAACCACCCGGGCATGTGCGGCAACACGGCCGACCCGAGCGGCGTCGCCTCCAACGTCGTCTCGCTGCGTCAGCAGAGCACGGGCAAGTGGTGGAACGGCTCCAGCTTCTCCGCCACGAGCGAGCAGTTCAAGACGGTCGACGGCTTCACGAGCTGGCGCTACGCGATCCCCGCGCTGCCGCCGGACGGCGCCTACCTCGTCCACGCCCGCGCGACCGACAAGCTCGGCAACACGACCGCGCCCGCCGCGCAGGTGACGATCGCCTTCACGATCGACACGCACGCGCCGGCCGCGCCGCAGATCGTCGCCGCCCCGGCGAGTCCGTCCCCCTCCAAGTCGGCGACGTTCACGTTCGCCTCCGAGGCGGGCGCGACGTTCCTGTGCAAGCTCGACGGCGCCGCCTACGCGGCCTGCGCGAGCACGACGACGTTCAGCAGCCTCGGCGACGGCCAGCACACCGTCGCGGTCGAGGCGAAGGACGCGGCCGGCAACGTCGGTCCCGCGACCTCGCGCACCTGGGTCGTCGACACGAAGGCGCCGCCGAAGCCGACGCTCACGCAGAAGCCGGCCAACCCGTCGAGCTTGGCCGACGCGACGTTCGGCTTCACCGACACGGAGGCCGGCGTCGCCTTCCAGTGCCGGGTCGATGGCGCCGCGTACGCCGGTTGCACGAGCCCGACCGCCTACCACGGCCTCTCCGCCGCCACCCACCACTTCGACGTGCGCGCGCTCGACGCCGCCGGCAACGCGAGCGCGGCGACGGGCTACGACTGGAAGGTCACCACGCAAACGGGCCTGCCGTTCAGCGTCAGCGGCAACCTCAGCGGCCTGCTGGCGCCCGGTCTCTCCGGCGCGCTGCACCTGACGATCAGCAACCCCAACAGCGACCCGATCCTCGTCACGAGCCTCACGGTCGCGGTGCAGTCCGGCAGCACGAAGGCCGGCTGCGACGGGCCGACGAACCTGCAGATCGTGCAGTCGAACGCGTCGGCGGCGAATCCGCTGACGGTGCCCGCGCACGGCAGCACGAGCCTGCCGAGCGGCGGCGTCAGCGCCCCGCAGGTGCAGATGAAGAACCTGCCGGTGAGCCAGGACGCCTGCAAGGGCGCGACGTTCACGTTCGCCTACGGCGGGAGCGCGCACTCATGAGCCGTCGCGCGCGCCGCATCGCCGTCGTCGTCGTGACGCTCGTGCTCGTGTGCGCGGCCGCCGCCTCGGCGTACTACACCGCACACGGCAGCGGCCACGCGAGCACGGGCGTCGGGACGCTCTCGGCGCCCGGCATCGCGAGCGCGACGCCCGGCGCCGGGACGGTCGCGTTGAGCTGGTCGGCCGTGACGCCGCCCGCCTCTGGGTCGGTCACCTACTACGTGCGCCGCGACGGCGCGGCGGCGAGTGCCGCCTGCCCGAGCCAGGCCGCGCCGACCGGCGTCACGTCCTGCACGGACACCGGCGTCCCGGTCGGGACCCACACCTACACCGTCACCGCCGTCTGGCGCACGTGGACCGCCGCGAGCGCCGGCGCGAACGCGACCGTCGCCTCCGGGCCCGTCGCCTCGCTCGTCGTCTCCACCCAGCCGGGCGGCACGATCACGGGCGGCACCGCCTTCCCGACGCAGCCGGTCGTCACCGCCAAGGACGCGAGCAACAACACGGTGCTCAACTACTCCGGCACGGTCGCCCTCGCGATCACGAGCGGGACCGGCGCCACCGGGGCGGCGCTGAGCGGCTGCAACGGCACGCTCGCGAACGGCGTCACGACCTTCAGCGGCTGCAAGATCGACAAGAGCGGCACGAACTACCGCCTGACCGCGAGCGACGGTACGCGCACGGTCGACACGAACCAGTTCAACGTCACCGTCGGCCCGCTCGCGCAGCTCGCGTTCACGCAGCAGCCATCCGGTGCGGTCGCCGGCACGGCGTTCACCACGCAGCCGAAGGTGACCCAGCAGGACGCCGGCGGCAACACGGTCACGACGGGCGGCAGCGCCGCCACGCTCACGATCGCGAGCGGCACGGGCACCGTGGGCGCGGTCCTGAGCACCTGCTCCGGGGCGTTCAGCAACGGCGTGACGACGTTCTCCGGCTGCAAGCTCGACAAGAGCGGTTCCGGCTACCAGCTGCACGCGACCGACGGCACGCGCATCACGGACAGCGCGGCGTTCGCCGTCTCCCCGGGCGCGATGGCGAGCCTCGCCTTCACGACGCAGCCGTCGAACGGCACCGGCGGGATCGCCTTCCCGACGCAGCCGGTCGTGACCGCGTTCGACTCCCAGGGCAACGTCGCCACGGGCTACGCGGGCACCGTCACGCTGACACTGCGCAACGGCGGCGCGGGCTCCGCGCTCAGCGGCTGCTCCGGCTCGCTGCTGAACGGCGTGACGACGTTCACCGGCTGCAAGGTCAACCTCGCCGACACGGGTTACAAGCTGCGCGCGAAGGACGGCAGCCCGCAGGTCGACAGCAACGCCTTCGACATCACGACCGGGCCGCTCGCCGCGCTCAGCGTCTCGACGGACAGCACGCCGACGGCCGGCACCGGCACCGACGTCGTGGTCACCGCGGTCGACGCGGGCGGCAACACCGTCACGAGCTACACGGGCTCGCACAGCATCACGTTCGGCGGCGCCTCCGCCGGCCCTGTCAGCGGCACGCTCCCGACCGTCGTCAACAGCACGGGCAGCGCGATCAACTTCGGCTCGGCGACGACGCTCTCGTTCGCCGGCGGCATCTCCTCGACGACCGGCAGCTCCGGGACGATGACCCTGCGCAAGGCCGAGACGACGAGCATCACCGCCACCGACGGCACGCTCACGAGCGGCGCCGGGTTCGCCGTCGCCGTCTCGCCGGGCGCGGGCGCGAGGATCGCCTTCACCGGCGCGACGGTCAGCGCCGGAACGCTCGGTTCCTGTTTCTTCACCTGCTCGGTCACCGCGATCGGCACGGCCGGCGGCACGTTCACGGCGCACATCAGCATCACCGACGTCGACGGCAACATCGCAAGCGGGCTCGGCAATCCTGCCAAGACGGTCACCGTCACGCGCACCGCGGGCAGCGGCAACTTCGTCCCGTCGGGCACGTCAGTGAACGTGTCGGTCCCGACCTCGGGCACGGCGACGTCGGCCGCGACGTTCACGTTCCAGACGCCGACCAGCGGCAGCTGGACGCCGGTCACGCTCACCGCGGCGCTCAACCCCTTCACGAGCGCCACCGCGACGCTCAACCGCTAGAAGTTTTCGATCGCCTGTCGATTTCGCTCCCGCTCGTACGACGAACGGGTAGAAACCGGGTTCGGACGAGCCCACGACAAGGAGCGATCCTCATGCGATTCATGGTCATGGTGAAGGCGACCGCCGACTCCGAGGCGGGCGTGATGCCGAGCCGGGAGCTGCTCGAGCAGATGGGCAAGTTCAACGCCGAGCTGGTCAACGCCGGCGTGATGCTCGCGGGGGAGGGACTGCATCCCAGCTCGAAGGGCGCGCGCGTGCAGTTCGACGGCGACAAGCGGACCGTCGTCGACGGCCCGTTCGCCGAGACGAAGGAGCTGGTCGCCGGCTTCTGGCTGCTGCAGGTGAAGTCGCTCGACGAGGCGATCGAGTGGATCAAGCGCTGCCCCAACCCGATGGAGGGGGAGAGCGAGATCGAGATCCGTCAGATCTTCGAAGCGGAGGACTTCGGCGAGGCGCTCACGCCCGAGCTGCGCGCGGCCGAGCAGGAGCTGCGCGAGCGCGCCGCGCAGAACGGGTAGCCGCAGCGCGCCGCGAGGTGCTGTAGTGCGGTGTCGTGACGACGGCATCCGCGGTGCATCGCAGGATCGACGCGGTCTGGCGCATCGAGTCGGCGAAGGTGATCGCCGCGCTTGCGCGGATGGTGCGCGACGTCGGCCTCGCCGAGGACCTCGCGCAGGACGCGCTGCTCGCCGCGCTGGAGCAGTGGCCGGAGTCGGGCGTTCCGGAGAATCCGGGCGCTTGGCTCACGACCACCGCCAAGCGCCGCGCGATCGACGGCATGCGCCGCGGCCGGACGCTGGAGCGCAAGCAGCAACTGCTTCAGCGCGACGTGGAGATCGACCAGCTGACCCCGCCCGACCTCGCCGCCGCGGCCGACGACGACATCGGCGACGAGCTGCTGGCGCTGATCTTCACCGCCTGCCACCCGGTGCTCTCCACCGAAGCGCGGATCGCCTTGACGCTGCGGCTGATCGGCGCGCTGACGACGGCGGAGATCGCGCGCGCGTTCCTCGTCTCGGAGGCGACCGTCGCACAGCGGATCGTGCGCGCCAAGCGCACGCTCGCCGAGGCGGACGTCGCGTTCGAGACCCCGAGCGGCGAGCAGCGCGACGCGCGGCTGGCGTCGGTGCTCGAGGTCGTCTACGCGATCTTCAACGAGGGCTATGCGGCGAGCGCGGGCGAGGACTGGCTGCGCGCCGAGCTGTGCGAGGAGGCGCTGCGGCTCGGGCGCATCCTCGCCGGCCTCGCTCCCCGCGAGCCGGAGGTGCACGGCCTCGTCGCGCTGATGGAGCTGCAGGCCTCGCGCTCGCGCGCGCGGATCGGGCCGGGCGGCGAGCCGGTACTGCTGCTGGAGCAGGACCGCACGCGCTGGGACCAGCTGCTGATCCGCCGCGGTCTGGCGGCGCTCGCGCGCGCCGAGGAGCTGGGGGGAGCGGACGGCAGCTACGCGCTGCAGGGCGCGATCGCCGCCTGTCACGCGCGAGCGCGAACGGCGCAGGAGACCGACTGGGAGCGCATCGCCGCGCTCTACGGCAAGCTGGCGGAGCTGTCGGCGTCACCGGTCGTCGAGCTGAACCGGGCGGTCGCGATCGGGATGGCGCGCGGCCCTGCGGCGGCGCTCGAGCTCGTCGACGCGCTCGCCGCCGAGCCGGCGCTGCAGCGCTACCATCTGCTCCCGGCCGCGCGCGGCGACCTGCTCGCAAGGCTCGGCCGCGCCGAGGAAGCGCGCGCGGAGCTCGAGCGAGCGGCTGCGCTCACGCAGAACGAGCGCGAGCGCAGACTGCTGCTCGACCGCGCGCTCGCGCTCAGATTAGTCTGAGCGTCTGCGTCGGTGAGAAGGACAGTTCGCCTCTGTCGCTTTTCACCAAGGAGCACAATCCGGAAAGGTTTAGATCTCTGAAGAGCGTTAGGAGGTTTCTTCCTTCGACGAACGAGAAGCCGCCGACTTCGCCTCTGGCTCCGACTCTCGCTAGCAGGCCGATCGTGCCTCTGTATAGGCATTCCCGGCGATTTCTTCCCATCACGGCCTCGGCTATTAGTAGGTCCTCTCCTTCGATGAGGAGCAGGATGCCGGTTACGTTCGGTAGCGTCCCTAGGAAGGATTCATAGTTGATGTTCCAGCTCAGTTCTCCTAGCGGCGCCGCGGTGGCCGAGCATGTGGAGGTGCTTGGTTCTATCACTCTGCAGCCTTCGACCACGCCTCTGGTGATCGAGCCGACGTGTGCTCCTCTCGTCTTGGGTATCGATCTCGCAAGCGTGCCGGTGAACGTCACGTTGTATTGAAATCTGAGTTCTTCCATTTCGAATGTCAGGGCTCTGCCAACAGCTCTGAATTCGCCAGCGGGACTCAGGCTGAACGATCTTAGGGCTGCGGCGATGCTTGTGGTGAGCGACAGTGCCAGCACGACGGTTAAGCACGTCATTGAAAGCCTGAGCCGGTAGCTCAGTCCTGGTGCTTGTGCATGCATACGACCCTCCCCGGTGGGCTATGTGACCCGATCCCCCGACCGGGCCGATCAGTGCATTCTACCGGACCCGATCCAGCTTTCTCACAGCACGAAGATGGGTCGAACGCCTCATGACCGCGGCTTCGCGCCGCCATAGGCTCGTCTCAGACCGAACCAAGGAGCTGAGTCAGATGCCGAAGGTATCGCGGGAGAGCGCCGCACATGTCGAGGACCACGGTGTGGTGGAGGATCGACACGAGGATGTCGAGGGGTACACCGTCAACTTCGTGTCGTTCCGCCAGGACATCGACGGCACGCCGCTGCTCAAGGGCCTGCCGGGCGACAACTGTCACTGTCCGCACTGGGGGTACGTGCTCAAGGGCAGGATGACGTATCGCTTCGCCGACCACGAGGAGGTCTTCGAGGCAGGCGACGCCTTCTATCTGCCGCCCGGCCACGTGCCGCTGGCGGAGGCCGGCAGCGAGCTGGTCCAGTTCAGCCCGGCGGCGGAGCTGCGAGAGGTCGAGGCGGCGATGACGCGCAACATGCGTGCGATGCAGGGCGCCTGAGCGTGGCGGTCAGGCGCCTGCGGAAGCGAACCCCTCCTCGGGGAGCAGGTCGTGGCGCATCGCGAACAGGCTCGCTGCCGCGCGCGTCGAGGCGCCGATCTTCGCGTAGATGTGCTCGACGTGGTTGCCGACCGTCTTCGGCGAGATGACGAGCCGCTCGCCGATCTCTCTGTTCGAGAGCCCGCGTGCGAGCAGCTTGAGCACGTCGACCTCCCGCGCGGTCAGGCCCGCCGGCCCTTCGCGACGACGCAGGACGCGATGGCCGGCGGCGCCGAGCACGGCTTCGACGGCATCCGCGTCGAGGCGCCCGGCCCTGACGTCGGCGCGCAGCTCGGCGGCCGCCTCCGCGGCCGAGCGCGGCGGGCGGTGGGGGCGGGGCTCGCGCATCGCCTGGTAGGCGTCGGCGGCGCCGAGGATCCGCGCCGGGCGTGAGATCGCGCCGGCCGAGAGCCCGCGCGGGTAGCCCGAGCCGTCGAGACGCTCGCGGTGCTGGACGGCGATCGCGCCGAGCGGCGCCAGCGACGCGGACTGGTGCAGCATGCGCTCGGTCAGGTAGGGATGGATCCGCACGCGCTCCCACTCGCCGGCCCCGAGCGGGCCGCGCTTGTCCCAGATCGCGTTCGAGACGCCCAGTCGCCCGACGTCGTGCACGAGCCCGGCGCGCCGCAGCGTGCGCACCTCGTCCGCGGACAGCGCAAGCTGCGTGCCGGCCTCGGCGGCGAGGTCCGCCACTGCGCGCGCGTGGCCCAGGAAGTACGGCGACTTCAGGTCGATGAAGCTCGCGACCGCCAGCAGCGCGTCGTCGAAGCGCTCCGCGGAGAGCATGACCGCGAGCGCCGGCTCCGCGTCGATCACCGCATCCCAGGTCGAGATCGCGTCGAGGCCGGAGAGGATCAGCTCGGCCTCGTCGCACATCAGCTGCGCCAAGAGCGGGTCGAACTGCCTGCCGCCGCGCTTGCGCGCGAGCGCCTTCACCGCCGGGATGCCGCCGACGCGGTGGGCGACCTCGACGAACTCGCCGATCTGCGCGAGCCGCGCGGCGATCGGCACGTCCTCGCCCTTCAGGTCGCCCGGCCAGCCGCGGCCGTCCCACTGCTCATACGCCGCTCCGAGCGCGTCGAGCACGTCGTCGGGGAGTGAGAGCTGCTCGCCCAGCGCGCGCCCCATGCTGGCGTGGTGGGCGATCATGCCCTCGACCTCGCGATGGCCGGCGAGCGCGAACTCGAGCCCGACGCGGAAGCGGTGCAGTGGTGGGTTGCCGGCGCCGAGGCGCCGCATCCCCGAGGCCGCTCCCCGCAGGCTCCGGGGCGCGTAGTCGTACTTCGTCGACTTCAGCGCGATGTCGTCGCCGAACCACTTCGCCTGCTCGTGCGCGTCGGAGTGGCAGGCGACGTTGATGAGCTGCGCGGTGTAGTAGACGGTCGCGCGCGCCTGCTCGTCGAGCCCGATCCGCTCTGCGAGCCGCTGTGCGATCAGGCATTGGCGCAGCACGTGCTCCATCGGCTGCCCGAAGCCGAGGTCGATGCCGAGCGAGAGCGCGGCGACGAGCTCCGCCAACCTGACATGCGCGCGATCGGGCTCGCCGGCCACGGGGCGAGCCTACCCCGGTCGACTGGCCGGCGCTCCGCGCTCAGCCGTGACCCAGCCGAGTGGCCTCGCGGGCCGCTCGCGGTCAGCGGGGCCGCCCTGCGTCCGAGCATCTACGGCCGGCGGACCATGAGGCGCACCGGCGGGCTGCCGGCGAATCGCAGCTGCCGCACGATCGTGAACCCGAGACGCTCGTAGAGGGCGGCGTTGCGCTCGCTGGACGCCTCGAGGTATGCGGGCAGGCCCTCGGCGTCGCAGCGGTCCAGCGTCGGGCGCATCATGCCGCTGCCAAGCCCTTGGCCCTGCGCGTCGGGGGCGACGCCGATGTAGGCGAAGTAGCAGTGCGGCTCGCGCAGGTGACGCCGCTCGATCGCTGCGAGCATCCCCGCGGCGCGCGGCAGGTGGATCCCGAACGGCCGACCCTGCAGCACCGCCACGTGCGGCGGCGTGCGCCAGGCGCCCGGGGGCAGGACGAGCGCGGCGCCGGCGAGCCCGCCCGACGTCGAGACGCGCCCGCGCTTGAGCACGTGTCGCAGCTCGTGCGCGAAGAAGCGGCGCAGCCGCGCCGGCCGCGTCGCCTCGTCGGGCAGCAGCCACCTGAAGACCGGGTCCTCCTGGAAGGCGGCCGCCAGCGCGATCGTCAGGCGGCTGAGGTCGCCCGCCGCCGCGGTGTGCACGCCGGGCGATCCGGGCTGCGCCGGTTGCGGTGAGGCGGCTGGTGACGTGTCGGCCATTGGGCTACCGTTCCTCCGGACGGGCGTATTATACGTTCGTATTATACGTATGTCTAACACGACCCGCAAGACGCACCGCGAGGCATTGCTCGAAGCGGCCAAGGAGCTGCTGCGAGAGCGCGGCTACGGCAACGTCACCGCCCGCGACCTCGTCGAGGCGTCCAACACCAACCTCGGGTCGATCGGCTACCACTTCGGCTCCAAGGAGGCGCTGCTCAACGAGGCGACCGGCCAGGCGCTCGAGGAGTGGGCCGAGACGATCGCCCGCGCGACGCGCGCCGATCCGCAGGCGACGCCGCTCGAGCGGCTGATCAGCTCGTGGCGGGCGATGCTCGACGGCTTCGAGGAGAACCGCGCGTTCTTCCTCGCCTTCATCGAGGCGCTGCCGCGCAGCGCCCGCTCGCCCGAGCTCGCCCAGCAGCTCGCCGGGCACTACGCGCGCCAACGCGAACGGGTCGCCGGCATGCTCGCCGAGGCGCTCGGCGACGCGCTCGACGCGCAGGAGGCGCGCCACTACGCGACGTTCCTGATCGCCGTCAGCGACGGTCTCATGCTCCAGTCCTTCGTCGACCACGACAACATGCCGACGAGCGCCGAGATCGTCACCGCCACCGAGAAGGCGATCCTCGCGGGGCTCAGCCACGGGTCGTGAGGCGATGCCGATGCCGGAGCATGTCGCGAGCCTCGCCGCCGAGCTCGCCGGCGTTCCCGGTGCGATCGCGGTGGTCCTCGGCGGCTCGCGCGCGACCGCGACGCACCGGCCCGACAGCGACTGGGATCTCGGCGTCTATTACCGGGGCGCGCAGCCGCTCGATCCGGTCGACGTCCGTCGGCTCGGCCATGCGGGCTACGTGTCCGAGCTCGGCGAATGGGGTCCGATCGTCCACGGAGGGGCATGGCTCACCGTCGAGGGCACGCCCGTGGACGTGCTCTTTCGCAACCTCGACGTCGTTGAGGGTTGGATGCGCGACGCGCAGCGCGGGCACTTCGAGGTGCTGACCCAGAACGGCTGCATCGTGGGCGCTCCCACCTATCTGCCCGTCGGCGAGCTCGCCGTCTGCCAGCCGCTCGTCGGCGACGTGCCGCGTCCCTCCTTCCCGGATGCGCTTGCGGCGACCGCGTCCGAGCGCTGGCGGGGGCGGGCGAGCGTCTCGCTGATGTTCGCCCACGGCCACGCGCGCGCGGGCGACGCGGTCTGCTGCACCGGGATGCTCGTGGACGCCGTGCTGTGCGTCGCCCACGCGCGCCTCGCCGCGCGCCGCGAATGGGCGCTCAACGAGAAGGGCCTCGTGCAGCGCGCCGGCCTCGACGAGGCCCAGGCGCTCCTGGCCGCGGCGGGGGCGACGCCGTCGGAGCTCGGGGTCACCGTGGCCGCGGTCGGCGGCGTGCTGGGGGTCGCAGCGTTGACAGCGCGCTGAAGCGAGCGGCTCGGTGTCAGCCTGCGGCGTTCTCGGCGGCGTGCATGAACCGATCGACGCTCTCGTTGAAGGCCGGACCGGTGTGGGGGTGGTGTGCTTGGCGCCGGAGACGCTGCGGCTGGGGCCGTAGCCGGCGCGGTGCACGATCGTCAGCTCCCAACGCTGCGCCAGCGGGAGCTGCTCACGCAGCAGCACCACCACCCGTGGCCCCTCACCGACCGTCTGCACATGCAAGCCCGACACGAGGCCACCGCTCCTGAGGATGACGCACTGCGGTGTGGGGCTGGCTGCTGATCTGAGCGAGCGTCAACGGGGCGCGAGATCGGCGAGCACGTCGTCGATGCTCGACGCCTCGTTCATCTCAGTTGCGATGCGTGCGGCAGCATCTTTATGCGCGGGGTCGTTAAGCACCGTGCGGATCGCGTCGCGCAGACGTGAGGCCGGCTCGTGCGGTGAGACCGTGATGCCGGCGCCTGCGTCGCTGACGAGTCGGGCGTTGACGGGCTGGTCGGCGAAGAGGGGAAGAAGGACGAGGGGGACACCGGCTGCCAGCGCGCCGAACGTCGTTCCGGAGCCGCCATGGCAGACGACCAAGGCCGCGTGGGGCAGCACATCCTTCTGGGGGACCCAGGGCTCGACATGGAGATTCTCCGGCAGCGGGTCCAGGCTGCTCGGATCGGCGTCGCGCCCGATCGTGAGCAGCACCCGCGCCGGCAGCGGTGCCACTGCGTCGATCACGGTGCGGTAGGCGGCAGCGCCGATCGGGCGCGTTCCGGCGACCGACCCCAACGTCGCGTAGATCAGCGGACGGTCGTCGTCACCCCACCATCCCGCCAGCGCGCCGGCGGACGCGTAGCGCGGCTCGCGAAAGCGGACCGTGTGCGGAAACGGCGAAGGGTCCACCGAGCCCGGAAGGCGAGTCAGGTACGGCGATGCCTCGAGCGCCTCGACGATTCCGCGTCGGTACGGTTCGAGTACTCCGGCGGCGAGGTTCAGCGAACCCGCCTCGACCTCCGCCAGCGAGATCGCCACCTGCGCGTGCGGGATTCCGCGACGCTCGGCGGCGAGTGCCGATGCGTACTCGCACGGATCGCGCAGGACCAGATCTGGCGCCCACTCGTCGCAGACGCGCTCCAGCGTGGGCAGCATCGCGGCCGTGTCCAAGCGCCCGAAGACCTCGCGGTTGACGAGCACGGCCGCCTCCTCAGGTGTCGCAGATCCGACTCGCTGCCAGATCGCCCCCAGCTCCTCGGCAGGCGGCTCGGCGCCCTCTCGAAACCGATAGCCGCCTGCCTCGACCATCCCCGCAAGCCCAGGTGGACCGACGACCAACAGATCGTCTCCGCGTCGCTTGAGCGCCTCGATGAACGGGACGAGCGGCCCGAAGTGGCCCGCGCCCTCAGTCGAGCTGATCAACGTGCGCATTTGACGGCGAACCTTATGAGGCTGGACGCCAACCCCGCCGCGTGGTGCGCAGCGCTTAACGAGCGTCCACCAGTGCCCCTGAGGAGCGGCGTCCCTTGGCGATGGAGAGAACTTGGGGTCGCGCAAACCAGAGTCTGGTGACCGCGCCTCTGGCGCTTGTTTAGCCGTCGACCGTGGGCCAGCGCAGGACGACGTCAACAGATCCGCAGAGCTCAAGCCACGCGTCGTCGCGCGGACGTCGCTCGACGTAGAGCATTGCCCGAACCTCCCGCGCCTGGCATGCCAGCATGTGGCGGTAACGAAGCAGCTGACCCAGGCCGAGCCGAAGCTGACGTTCCTCGTTCGCGGCGGTGAGGCTCTTGATCTCGGCGACCCAGAGCACGTCTACCTCGTACCAGGCGAGGTCGAAGACGGTGCTGCCGTTGGGACTCTGGGGCTCGAAGCCGGCTGCTCGCACCATGTCTGCGAGTCGGTTCTGCAGGAGGGCGTGGCTTCGCAGGCTCCGCTCCACGACTGTCGGGTCGACTGGGAACGGGTCGCGCTCCGCGACCGTGGCGGCAGCGTCCGCGCGCCGGTAGCTGCGACCCACCGGCACGCGCGGCGAACTCGCCGCGGGGGTGGAGCGCAGCTCGGCGACGTCGACAGCCGCGGCCAACGGCGCGAAGTGCGCGACCAGCCCGGCGGGCAGCTTGAACAAATACCCCTGCGCGATGCGCAGTCCGTCGCCTCGCAGCTGAAACGGGAAGTAAGGCGACTTGCCGCGTGCGACCGGCAGCCGGTCGCGGATCGCGGCGATCATCGCCGACTCAGCGACCAGCGTCTCACGTCGGAGTGGCTCGCCGAGGTTGAACGGACCGTTCAACCCGCAGAACCAGTGCGGCTGGAGCACCGGCGCACGGTCGCGGCTCGCGGTTCCGCGCGCCGCCCACCACGCGTCTTGCTGCCACTGGTCGCCGGTCGCGATCGACCAGGCGACGATCGCCATCGTCTCCGCGTCGTAGTGAAAGACGACGTCGTCAGCACGAACCTCGCGCACGAGCTCGTACGACCAGTAGTGCTTTCCGTCTTTGTTGGCAATCGGCGCGTGCAAATCGGTCCCGCGATCGGTCCGATGGCTTGCTTCCAGCCAGAAGCGCTCACTCGGGAGATCACCCCACCAGGCGTCGATCCCGATCCCCTGCGGCAGGGGCCCGAGCGGCGTAACTGCCTCGACCTGCGCGACGGCTACGGCCAGCGCCTCCGGGTCGTGCGCGTAGCGCTCCCATACTGCGCGGTAGTGCGGGCTGTCGCGGTCGTTCCCTCCTCGCGAGTAGACATCGAACCGCCGCAGCGCACGCATCACCCCGTCCGGCGTGCGAAACGCCTCGCTTGACGGGAGATCGCGTTTCGCATGCAGAGTCCGCAGGCGTCTGCTCAGCGCGTGACCGTCGATGGACTCGCCGGCTGTGCGGCGCAGGTAGTGGTCGAGCAGCACGACGAGCTCGTCTTCCGTAAACGACTGCGACATTGGGGCACAACCCTCGCAGCCGCGCCGATGTGCCACAAGCCGACACTGCAGCAGCCACCGCCTAGCATGCGTATAGCGTCTCTACTGCGTGTCGCATAGCACCTGCCATAGCGTATAATCGGCTAGGGATATGGCTAGGCGTCTCGACAAGTTCCCCAGCCAGCGACGGCGGAGCAAGTATCCCTGGGACCGTTGGTTCGACGGGAGCACATGGCTCTTGCGAAGAGGCGAGGACTTTGAGACGTCTGCTGCTTCGATGCGCGCGACCGCATTCCGCGCGGCAGCAGCGGGTGGAATGCAGCTTCGCACCAGCCTCACAAAGGAGGAGGACGGGACCGAGGCGCTCGTCATCCAGGCGATCCAGAGCGACCGAGTACGTAATGCACGCTGACGATCTCGCAGAGAGGTTTCATCGCCGCAAGGTCCTTAGCCCACTCCGGTACCCCGGCGGCAAACGACGACTCGTGCCATTCATCGCTGCCGCCCTGGCCGAGAACGACCTTAGACCGGATGTCTTCGTCGAGCCCTATGCCGGCGGCGCGAGCGTGTCGCTCGAGTTGCTGGATCTCGGGCTCGTGCAGCGGGTGGTCTTGGGTGACCGGGATCCCTACATCGTTGCGTTCTGGGAGACCGTCAAGAATGACGTCGACTGGCTGTGCCGGCGGGTGGAAACCGTGCCACTTGACCTCGCTACATGGGAGCGCATGAAGCGCGGGCGCTTTCGGTCTCGTCGAAGCATGGCACTCGCATGCCTTTACCTGAACCGGACAAGTTTCAATGGTGCTCTGCACTGGCGGGCTGGACCCATCGGGGGTAAGGCTCAGGCTGGCGACTACGACATCGGCTGCCGCTTCCCCCGTGCGCGCTTGGTCGACCGCCTTCGCGCGTGTGCTCAGATCGCGACGCGAATCGCGATTGCCCCGGCACAAGACGCAATGACCACGGTGCGCACGGCTCGAGAGGAGGCCCGTCGCTCCGGGAAGTCGGTGTTCTACTACCTGGACCCTCCGTTCTGGGCGAAAAGCGGGTTCCTCTATCGCCGCACGTTTACCGAACTAGATCACGAGCACCTCGCGGAAAGCCTTCATTGGCTTCGCGACCACTTCCTGCTGTCCTACGACGCGGCGCCAGAGATCGCCGAGCTGTACACCGGTCATAGTGCCGCAACAGTTGCGGAGATCGAGTTGCTGTATGCCGGCTCAGGGTCGGCAGCAGGTACGGAGCTGGTGATCTCCAACCTGCCGTCCTTGCCTTCTGAGACCCGTCTCTGGCGCACAAGCAAGGAGTGGAAGGATGTGCGGCAGTCCGTGCGCAGCGCTTCGATGTGCACGGAACTGCCTTAACCACCAGCGCCTAGGCGCTCGCGGCGACTCGCTTGTCCAGGTGCTCCTCGGCGTGAAGCTTGAGGACGTGATCCGCTGCCGAGAGCGGGTATGCACACCACTTGTGGGCGAGAGCAACGGGTATGGTCGCATTCTCGTACAGGCGGGTACCAATGTGATCGAGCACCTGGCAGGTGGCGCGCAATGTCGGGTAATCCTCGAGGCGGAAGGCCTCGTTTGGTGTCGCGCCGATTCGCCCCAGGGGCGGCACGGTGAGCGTGAAGATCGAGCCGTTTCGGGCGCGGTAGAAGAAGTGGCGACCGTAGTACGTGTCGTCACCGTGGGAGCTGCCTCTGAACGTGATGTACCGCGTGACATAGTCGTCGGTCAGGACCATCAGCTGTCCGTGCGGGATGTGTCTCTTGATCGCCTCTGCATGCTCGGCGAACCGTCCGCTCTTCTCGAGGCCGAGAATTACTGGAAGACCAAACGAGTGCTCGACTTGGAAGGCGGCAAGTGTCTGGAGATATCGCAGGAGGGGACGCTTGATCGGCGCCACCTCACCGAAGAGAGCGAGAGGGCCGTCCGTGATGAAGGCCATCTGAGCGACAGCAGACGGCCGGCGCCCGTGCAGGTGCTTGAGCAACGTCAGCAGGATGAGACGCTCGGCGACTGACATCACGCGACCGCACGCCTCCAGGTTCGAGCCGTGCTCCTTGAACTTCTCATGGACTCGAAGCGCGTCCGTTGCAAGCAACGGCTCCGCGCACGACGGACAAAGCGCACCGTCCACGCCGACCGGTACGAATGGCCCCCTGTCGGCATCGTCGAGAATCGCGCCGCACTCCGGGTTCGGGCAGCGATGCATCACCAGCGTGCCCGTAGGCGTTGATACGTCTTCGCGGTGAGCCTCAACCTCAAGCAGGACATCGAGCAGCGTGTGGCCCTCGACATTGCTGGTTTCGAAGAGATTCGCGACCTCCTCGCGGAATGCCCGCTGTGGTGGGGTCCCGTCGCTGCGCAGAAGGTTCGACGACGGGAGTACGCCCGCGATCACGTCCGCCCGCTGGGCCTCCCGAATCGCGACGGGATCCGCAAACGGTCCTTGACGCTCACGCATCTTCAGCAGGTCGACGATGACCGCTGCCATCTGCATGAACAGGACGCGGGTTGAGGGAAAGTGTGGATCGACCTCGGCCTCGAAGGGACTCGAGTCCGTGGCGATCGTCCAGCGCACCATCTCGGCCGCTTGGTCAAGCGCCGAGGGGTCAACGAGGCTGTCGCTGATGGCGTTGACGTCTTTCGTCCGGTCGGCTGGCATCAGGTACTTGCCCAGCGTCTGCTGCACGAGCGGATGGGCGACTGTCGGCACATGGCCCAGGGAACTCGCGCGCTCAAAGCCGCCAGATTGGCTCCGGTAGGGCATGGCCTAAGCCTCCTGCGTGTCGATCGAGGTGACGGCGCGAGCCTCGGCGACCATATCGGCGTCGAACAGGCGCACCTGGACCGGAATCACGTAGCGGGAGCTCTGCGTCTTGATGCGCACGAAGCCGACGTCCTCGGCATGGAGGATCTGCTCGGCGAACCGGTCGAACTCGTAGCGGCCGCGCAAGAGCTTGACCTCTGCCTCGGAGTTCAGGTGGGCCACGATCCAGTTCGCTGTGTTGTCGAGTACGTCGGGCTCGACCGAGCTGACCTGCTGCGTCGAGTAGATCATTCCGATCTTGTACTTGCCGGCCTCACGCGCCAGTCGCACGTACGGGTCGCGGTCCGCAAGCTTCTCCCCGAACTTCGCACGGTCGAAGAGTCGCTGTGCCTCCTCGAGGAAGAGCTGCATCCGGTGTGGCGCGAGGCCGGTCCGGAACCGCTCGGCTGCCTTGGCAAGCAGGAGGTTGATGATGCGCTCGCTTGCGAACTGGAGGACACCCTCGCTGCCGCGCGAAAGGTCGACGATCACGATCTTGCCGTCGACCAGGTCGTCGTAGACCTTCGGCGCGTAGTCGTCGCTGGCGCTCGACGAGTGGTAGCCCTCGTTGAGGGGATAGAGCACCTTGAACCCGCCACCCTTACGCGCCAGCAAGAACTCGGCGACGTGCTTCGTGTGGTCCTCGGGTGACGCAACCCAGTCGGCGATGTCCGGCTCCGGGTTGCTGCCGAGCGCGTTGCTTGCGAGCGCTTCCGCGACCAGAAGAGTTTGGTGAGCGCTGAGCTTTGCGTTGTCGCCTCGCTTGCTGAGCTGCACCGAGTCGAGAAAGGAGAGGTCCTCTCCGCGGCGGCCGCCGACACGGACGAGTTCCTCGCGCACCGCACGCTTGAGCGGGACCCACATTGCCCATCCGGCGGGGGGCTTGAGCCCCGCGAGCATGAAACAGGCATAGACCATCGCCCGCGCGCGTCGTGCGTAGGAGACGGCCCGGTAGTCGTCACTGGTCTGAGGGTCGCTAGGGCCGATGATGTCCGCCGCCAAGAAAGCTTGGACGTACTGCGCGTTGTTGATCCGCAGGACGAAGTCCTGCACCAGCTCCCAGACGATCGGGACCGAGCCCTCGTCGAAGAAGTTGAGCGCCAGCGAGCGCAGCCCTGACTCGCTCGACAGCTCGGTGTCGGTCGCGCCCAAGCGGTAGCGGACCACATGCTGCTCGCCGATGTGTGCCAGAGCCGTCCCGTCCTGCACGTTCACGTTGCCGTACTCGCTTGCCGGGTCGAAGATCAGCTGCCCGATCTTGAGGCCCTGCTCCTTCGAGTATTGGTGTGTCATCGTCGCGATGACCTTGTTCGTGTTCGACTTGCCCTTGCGAGTCATGCCGAGGACCGCGGTCTTGTGCGCGACGACGTCCGCGATGTCGATCTCCACGGGCACCGATGTTGGTCGATCGGCAACGGCCGCCAGACGCTCGCGGCGGCGAGTCGAGGCGTAGCGCACGGTGCCGATCGTGAACGGTCGCCGCGGCTCATCGTTCTTCTGTTCGGCCATATAGCTGACGATCGCGGCCAGGCTTGCGCCGTACGGCTTGTAGACCCAGAGACGTGCCGCGGCATAGACATTGTCGATGTCCGAACCGAACGCGAGGCGTGGCCCGACCGTGGCGTCGGCGTCGTAAAACGTGCCCAGGATCGCGCAACGGAGGCCAGCCGTCTGCATGCGCTCCTCGGTCAGTGGGTCGATCATCACCTCCCGGCTACGCGGCTCCGGTCGTGCCGCTTCGATCACGAGGTCGATCCCGGCGGCCGCCCGGATCAGCTCAAGGTCGTTCTCTTGCGGGACCGGTGCGTTGCCGATCACCCGCAAGAGGATCAACTCCTCGTCGTCGGGATGAATCTGGCCGGACCGTGTCGGATCAGCGAGATCGGCTGTCGAGGCGATGAGAAATGCGTGCAGCGGGATGCCGTGGGCTTGGCGCACGAACTCGTCGTTCGTGATGACGAGAGCCTCCGAGAAACCGACCTGGCGGTAGACAGCGCCTACGCGGTCGGCGTGACCAAGCAGAGCCCGGATCGGAGAATGTGCGGCGAGCAGCTCCCCAGTGAGGGAACGGGAGCCGCCAGCCGAGGCCAGCGATGACACGGGAGAGTACCTCCGTGGTTGTAGGTGCAGCGTAGGCCGTAAATGATCCGCGACAGGTCGGACAGAATACGCGCGTGTTTCGTAACACCTCTGGCGAGCTTGCTCGCTGACGCCGAGGGTCGCCGTTCCGACCTCGACTTGAGATCCGCGCGCGAGTCTGGTCTCGTCGCCGGTCGACCATGAACAAGTTGGCCCGGGCGGCGCGCTAACGCCCCCGGCCTGGCACCGAAGGGGGTACCTTCGATGCGGGATAACCGTATCTATGTGGTGCGGCGGCCGTCTGTCGCGGCCGTCGCCAACCCGCGAGGCAGCGGATCGCCGTCGTGGCGGCGGATCGGACCGGCCGGTGAAAGCCGACATAGGTGGTCCTGCATGAGTTCTTCAACTTCTTCTGCGCGGCAGGGCCGCGTCACGGCCGATCGGCTGACGGAGCTGGCGAACCATCTGGCCGACCGTGATCGGGAGATTGCCATGGCGCTCTACGAGCATCGGATCCTCACGTCGAGCCAGTTGACGCTGTTGTTCTTCTCGGGGCGTCGTCGAGCGATGGATCGGTTGCTGTTCCTCTACCGCGTCGATCGCAGACAGCTTCCGCGGAGACAGCGGGAGAACTGGAGCACGCATCCGCAGCTCGCGCACCGGCTGGAGATCAACACGTTCGTGACCGACCTGATCGCGGCCACGCTGGAGGCGCTGCCCGTCTCCGGCCTCGAATCGCCGGACCTGGCTGACACGCTCGGGCGCCGCTGGCGCAAGACCGACCCGGATTCTGGCACGCGCTCTCGCCGCTCGGGACACCGCCACCTGATGAGGAGGACGGGCGATGACGCGTGTCTGCCTCTACACCCGGATCTCGACGGATGAGGAGAACCAGCCGACCTCGCTGCACTCGCAGAAGGACCGTCTCGAAGCGTTCTGCGCCTCGCAGGAAGACTGGCGGATTGTCGCTCACTACGAGGACCGCGCGACCGGCACCAAGTTCGACCGGCCCGGCCTGCAAGCCGCGCTCGATCTCGCGCGGCGCGGCGACGCGGACTTGCTGCTCGTCTACCGCGTCGACCGGCTCTCGCGCAAGGTGCGTCAGCTCGCGTCGCTCGCCGAGGAGCTGGACCGCCTGAACGTCGTCCTTCGATCGGCGACCGAGCCATTCGACACCGGCTTGCCGGCGGGCCGAATGATGCTCCAGATGCTCGGCGTCTTCGCCGAGTTCGAGCACGCGACGATCGTGGACCGCATCACCGCCGGCATCGAGCGCCGTGCGAAGCGGGCTACTGGCCCAACGGCCGCCTCCCCTACGGATACGCCGCAACGAGAACAAGGAGCTGGTCGAGGAGGAGCGCGAGGCGCCGATCGTGCGGCGCATCTTTGACCTCTACACCGCCGGCCGCCACGGCGCCAGTCTCCATCGCCCGCCTGCTCGACTCAGAGCAAGCACCGGCACGCGGCGGGCAGGGCTGGCAGCCCGCGGTCGTGCTGCTGATCCTGCGCAACGAGGCCTACGTCGGCCGCGTCCACTGGCGCGGGCAGACCTTCGACGGCAACCACACGGGCCTCGTGGACGAGACGACGTTCGAGCGCGCGCAGACGCTGCTCAAGGAGCGCGGCGCCGACTGCGCGCAACGCGTCGGGCAGCGCAGCGACTTCCTCCTCTCCGGCCTCCTGCGATGCGGGCGGTGCCGCTGCGCCTACGTCGGCATGAGCGCCAGAGGCAACGGCGGCCTCTACCACTACTACGCCTGCTCAGGCCGCCAGAAACGCGGACCGAGAGCATACGACGGCGACCGCATCCCACGCGAGAAGCTGGAGGACGCCGTCATCGAACAGCTCGCCGGCATCTATCGCGACGGACACTTCATCCGCAAGGCCATCGAGGCGGCGAGCGAGAACGACGACAGCGAGCGGGCGGCGCTGGAAGACCGCCGCGCGTCCGTCGCCTCAGAGATCAAGCGCGCTGAGCGCGCGATCGACCGCTACCTCGACGCCTTCGAGAACGGCGACCTCAACGCGCAGCGCTTCCAGAGCCGCCTGTCAGCGCTGGAGAGCAAGCTGGACCTGCTGCGGGACCATGACGACGCCCAGCTCGCGCAGCAGCTCGCCCGCAGACGAGCCACACGCGCCTGACACCGCCGAGCTGCACGCCACCGCCAATGCCTTGGAGGACGCCATCCGCGCCGGCAACCCCGAACACACCAAGGCGCTCCTGCGCATCCTCATCCAAGAGCTGCGCGTCAACTCCCGCGCCGAGATCCTGCCGACCTACCGCATCGCCACGCCCATGGTTTGCGCGACGACCAGTTCAGTGGAGCTAGTCGGGCTCGAACCGACGACCTTCGCGCTGCCAGCGCGACGCTCTCCCAGCTGAGCTATAGCCCCAAGGGACGGAAAGTGTACCGCGACTCGGGGTGGGATCTCATGCGGCTACGCGGCCGCTCGTGGGCGCGGGCGAGCGCAGGCCGGTGCGCGCGACGGTGACCAGCGTCGTCGCGCAGATCGCCGCGAGCAGCAGGTAGGAGACGGTGTCGCTCGTCGCCGCGGCGATCGTGCCGCCGCCGATCGTGCCGATCACCTGCCCGCCGCCCCAGACGAGGTTCACGATCGCGAAGCCGAGGCCGTAGTCGAGGCCGACCCCCTCGATGCCGTCGGACAGCAGCGTCATCGCCGGCGTGTTCAGCGCGCCGCTCAGCACGCACACCAGCGCGACGAGCAGCGCGAGCAGCAACGCGACCTGCGGCAGCGGCAGCAGCACCACGAAGACGAGCGTGCCCGCCAGCCCGACGCGGATCGGCGTCGCGCGACCGAGCCGATCGCTCGCGCGGCCGGCCGCTATCTGCACGATGCTCCCCACGGCGGCCGCAACCAGGAACGTCGCGCCGATCGCCACCCCGCTCGCGCCGAGCGCGCTCAGCGCGAGCGGTGCCAGCACCTCGATCGTCCCGTAGACGAGCGCCGGCACCAGCACGAGCAGCGCGCCGGCGCGCACGCGCGCGTCGCCCAGCGCCGTCGCATACGGTCGCGGGGTCGCCGTCGCGGTCGGCGGCGCCGGCAGCCGCAGCGCCGCCAGCGCGACGAGCGCGGCGAGCACACCGACGCCCGTGAACGGCAGCTCGGGTCCGGTGCCCTGGGCGACCACGCCGAGGACCGGCCCGAGCAGGACCCCGGTCAGCGCCGCCCCCATCGCCGCGCCGATCATCGCCCCGCGCCGCTCGGGTGGCGCGACCGCGACGAGCCAGCCCATCCCGCCGGTCCATGCGCAGGCACCGCCGACGCCGGTGAGGAAGCGCATCGCATCCAGCAGCGCGATCGTGCCGCCGAACGCGAAGCCGACGCTGGCGAGCGATATCAGCGCCAGTCCCGTCAGCGCGGTGCGCCGCGATCCCGCGCGCGTCGCCAGCCAGCCGCTCGGCAGCGTGCCCAACACGGCTCCCACGGCGTAGGCGCCGGAGAGCAGGCCCGCGCCCGTCTTCGACAGGTCGAAGCGCGCGACGTACGCGGGCAGCAGCGGCGTGATCGCCGCATAGAACATGGTGTCGACGAGCACGATCGCGCCGACGAGCAGGAGCAACCGCCGCATCGCCCGATCGTAGAGCCCGGCGCGCCAGGCTCCTCGGTAACCTCATCGGCCCGATGAGCGAGGCACGCTACGACCCGGCGGCGATCGAGCCGAGATGGCAGGAGATCTGGGCGCGCGAGCGCACCTGGGAGGTCTCCAACGAGCCGGATGGCCGCCCGAAGTACTACGTGCTGGAGATGCTGCCCTACCCGAGCGGCGAGCCGCACATGGGGCACCTGAAGAACTACGCGCTCGGGGACGCGGTCGCGCACTTCAACCGCCGCATCGGCCGGCGCGTGCTGCACCCGATGGGCTACGACGCGTTCGGGCTGCCGGCCGAGAACCACGCGATCAAGACGGGCGTGCACCCGCGCGACTCGACCGCCTCCTCGATCGAGTCCTTCCAGCGCCAGTTCCGCCGGTGGGGGATCTCGATCGACTGGACACGCGAGTTCGGCACGCACGAGCCGCGCTACTACCGCTGGACGCAGTGGCTGTTCCTCAAGCTCTACGAACGCGGCCTCGCCTATCGCAAGGAGGCGGCGGTCAAGTGGTGCCCGAACGACCAGACGGTGCTCGCCAACGAGCAGGTGACGGCCGAGGGCACGTGCGAGCGCTGCGGCGCGGTCGTCGAGGCGCGCCAGCTCGAGCAGTGGTTCTTCCGCATCACCGACTACGCCGACCGGCTGCTGGAGGACCTCGCGACGATCGAGTGGCCCGAGCACGTCAAGACGATGCAGCGCAACTGGATCGGCCGCTCGGTCGGCGCCGAGGTCGTCTTCCGCTGCGAGGAGCTGGGAATCGACTACCCGGTTTTCACGACCCGCCCCGACACACTCTTTGGCGCGACGTTCTTCGTGATGGCGCCAGAGCACCCGGACGTGCTGCGGCTCGTGGAGGGCACCGAGCGCGAGCAGGCGGTGCGCGACTACGTCAACCATGCGATGACGGAGTCCAATCAGGAGCGCGGCGACGTCGAGAAGGCGAAGACGGGCGTCGCGCTCGGGCGCACCGTGACGAACCCGGTCAACGGCGAGCAGATCCCGATGTACGTCGCCGACTACGTGCTGATGGAGTACGGCACCGGGGCGATCATGGCCGTCCCCGGCCACGACGAGCGCGACTTCGCCTTCGCGCGGGCGTACGACCTGCCGATCCGCCGTGTTATCGAAGGCGGCGAGGAGCTGCCCTACAGCGGCGACGGTCTGCTGGTCGACAGCCATCCCGACTTCGACGGGATGGGCAACCGCGAGGCGCTGGAGGCGATCGTCGCGTGGCTCGACCGCGAGGGCAAGGGCCACGCCTCCGTCAACTACCGCCTGCGCGACTGGCTCGTCTCGCGGCAGCGCTACTGGGGCTGCCCGATCCCGATCGTCCACTGCCCGCAGTGCGGGATGGTGCCCGTCCCGGAGGAGGAGCTGCCGGTCGAGCTGCCCGACGTGACCGAGTACAAGCCGAAGGGCAAGTCGCCGCTCGCCGCCGTCGAGGAGTGGGTCAACACGACATGCCCGTCGTGCGACGGGCCGGCACGGCGCGAGACGGACACGATGGACACGTTCGTCGACTCCTCCTGGTACTTCCTGCGCTATTGCGATGCCAACAACGACGAGGCCGCCTTCGATCGCAAGGTGCTGCGCGAGTGGATGCCCGTCGACCAGTACATCGGCGGCGTCGAGCACGCGATCCTGCATCTGCTCTACGCGCGCTTCTTCACGAAGGCGTTCGCGGACATGGAGCTGCTCGACGCCCAAGAGCCGTTCCAGGCGCTCTTCACACAGGGGATGATCACGCGCGACGGCGCGAAGATGTCCAAGTCGAAGGGCAACGTCATCAGCCCCGCGACGTACGTCGAGCGCTACGGCGCGGACACCGCGCGCTGCTACATCCTCTTCATGGGCCCGCCGGACCAGGACGTCGACTGGTCCGACGAGGGCGTCGAGGGCGTGCACCGCTTCCTGGCGCGGCTGTGGCGGCTGGGCTTGGAGCTCGGCGCGAGCGCGCCGGCCGCGCTGGCGCCCGAGTCGCTCGCCGGCGACGACCTCGTCGTCGCGCGCAAGGCGCACTGGGTGATCGAGAAGGTCACCGGGGACATGGCCGGCCGCTTCGCGTTCAACACCGCGATCGCGGCGGTGATGGAGCTGGTGAACGAGTGCTACCGCCACCGCGAGAGCGCTGCGCCGCAGACGCTGCGCTTCGCGACCGCGACCGCCGCGTCGCTCGTCTTCCCGTTCGCGCCGCACGTCGCGAGCGAGGTCTACGAGCTGGTGACGGGCGAGCGTGTGTGGGAGCAGCCGTGGCCGACGCCGGATCCGGCGCTGCTGGAGTCCGACACGTTCGAGCTCGTCTGCCAGGTCAACGGCAAGGTGCGCGACCGCGTCACCGCGCCGGCCGGCGCCTCGCGCGAGGAGTTGGAGGCGCTGGCGCTGGCGGCGCCGAACGTGCGGGCGCATGTCGACGGCCACGAGATCGTCAAGACGATCGTCGTGCCCGAAAAGCTCGTGAATCTCGTCGTGCGGTAGCGATTGCGCCGCGGCGCGCGGCGGTTGTCGCAAAGCGCGCCGGTGCCTGCGCGAGGGCGGCCGTAGCGTCGGTGGGGTGGAATCGACCTCCAAGCCGCAGCTCGCGATCTACGCCGCGCTCGCCGTCGCCGTCCTGCTGATCGGGGCGCGCTTCCTGCATTCGGACGGCGGGGGCGGCGCTGCACCGCCCGTGACGCTCCCGCCGAGCACCGTCGCGAGCGACGCCGCGCCGGACGGCGTATCGGCGGCGCCCGCGGGCGGGCGGCTCGTCGTCGACGTCAAGGGCGCGGTGCGCCGGCCGGGCGTCTACCGCCTTTCCGCCGGCTCACGCGCGCTCGACGCAGTCCGTCGTGCGGGCGGGCTCACGCGCCGTGCCGATCGTATCGGCGTGAACCTCGCCGCGCGGATCGTGGACGGGGGAGAGGTCGTCGTGCCGGCGCGCGGGACCGGCGGGGCTGCGCCCGCTGCGGCTTCGGCCGCCGCCGGCGCGAGCGCTCCCGACGCGCCGCTGTCGATCGACCTCAACACCGCGACCGAGGCCGAGCTGGAGCAGCTCGACGGCGTCGGCCCTGCGACCGCGGCGAAGATCCTCGCCTACCGCCAGCAGCACGGCGGCATCGGCTCGATCGACGAGCTCGACGAGGTTTCGGGAATCGGCGAGGCGAAGCTCGCCGCGATCCACGCGCAGCTCGGGCGGTGAGCGAGGCGCTGGAGGCGGTGCGGCGCCACCCGCGCCATGTCGTGCTCGCGGCGCTGGTCGCTGGGTTGCAGGCGGGGCCGTTCGAGCCGCGCCTCACGGTGCTGCTCGCCGTCGCGGCTGTCGTCGTCGCAGGCCGGCCAGTCGTCGCGCTGCTCGCGGCGGCCGCGGTGCTGGCCGGCGCCGCCGGCGGCCAGGCGCGGCTGGCGGCTGTCGAGCGGACCGCGCTCGGGCCGCTGCTGGGCAGCACCGTCGAGGTGCGCGCCGTGCTGCTCGAGCAGCCGCATCCCGTGCGGTACGGCGCGACGGCACTGGTTCGGCTGGAGGCTGGGGAGGGGGAGCGGGTGATGCTGCGGATCGGGCAGTCAGTCGCCTGGCCGGCCGCCTCGACGGGCGCGATCATGCTCGTGCGCGGTCGGCTGCGCCCGCTCGGGCCGTTCGAGCAGTACTACGAGCGGCGCGGCGCGCACGCAGCGATCTCCGTCGATGCCGCCGTTCAGACGGGCCAGCGCCGCGGCGGCGCCTGGGAGTTCGTCGACCGCGTCCGCACGCGCGCCGAGACGGCGCTGCGCGTCGGCCTCCCGCCGTCACAGGCGGCGCTGCTGCGCGGCATGGTGCTCGGTCAGGACGAGGCGCTCGACAAGCGCACCCGCGACGAGTTCCGTGCCTCCGGGCTGTCGCATGTGCTCGCCGCCAGCGGCGCCAACATCGCGTTGCTGCTCACGCTCGCGCTGCCGCTGCTCGCCTGGGCGGGCGCCGGGTTGCGCGGCCGATTGGTCGGCGCGCTCGCGCTGATCGCGCTCTACGTCCCGCTCGCCGGCGCCGGTCCGTCGATCCAGCGAGCAGGCGTGATGGGCGCCGCGACGACCGTCGCCGCGCTCTCGGGACGCCCGGCCTCGCGCTGGTACGCGCTGCTGCTCGCCGCTGCCGTCACGCTCCTCGTCAATCCGCTCGCGAGCGGCGACCCCGGCTGGCAGCTCAGCTTCGCCGCCGTCGTCGCGATCGCGCTGATCGCGCCTGGGCTGCGGGCATGGCTGCGCACGCACCGCCTGCCGGAGGCGCTCGCCGACGCCGTCGCCGTCACGGCGGCGGCGACGCTCGGCACCGCGCCGCTGATCGCGTTTCACTTCTCCCAGCTCTCGCTCGCCTCGCTGCCGGCGAACCTGCTCGCCGCTCCGGCGATCGCCCCGATCATGTGGCTCGGCTTTCTGTCCGCGACCCTCGGCCAGCTCGCCCCCGCGCTCGCCTGGCCGCTCAACGCGCTCAACGCCTACCCGCTCGCGTACGTCGGCTGGGTCGCCCACGCCTCCGCGGGCGTGCCGCACGCGAGCGTGCCGCTCGCGCTCCACGGCCCGCGCGCGCTCGGCGCCGTCTACGCCCTCCTCGCGCTCGCCATCGCGCTCATCCGCCGTCTCGCGCGCCGCTCGCGCATCTAGACTCGGCCGCGATGGCCGCTTTCAAGCCCGCCTACCTCATCTACGGCGACGATCACGGTCGGATCTCCGAGCGCAGGGCGCGACTGCGCGCGGTCGCGGAGGCCGAGAGCGGGGCGCAGGGGACGGAGGTCTTCGAGGGCGAGACGGCCACTGCGGAGACGGTCGCGGGCGCGCTCTCGGCGATGACGTTCGCGATCGGCCGCCGCTTCCTGATCGTCGACGGCGTCGAGCGCTGGAAGGACAAGGACGCCGAGCTGGTCGCCGCCGCGCTCGCCGGGATCGCGCCGGAGACGACGGTCGTCTTCTTCGGCCGCGAGGAGGGGCGGACGACGGTACCCGCCGGACTCGTCGCGGCGGTGCAGCAGGCCGGCGGCGACGTCGCGCGCGAGGAGACGGTCAAGCCATGGGAGCTGCCGAAGTGGGCGGCCGCGCAGGCTGCCCAGCTCGGTCTCGAGCTGCATCCTGCCGCCGCGAAGGCGCTCGTGCGGCACGTCGGCGAGCGCCAGCAGCGCCTGCTGCGCGAGCTGGAGAAGCTTGCGCTCCAGCTCGGGCCCGGGACGACCGTCGATCTCGAAATGGTCGAGCAGCTCACCGCCAGCTCCGCCGAGCTCAAGAGCTGGACGCTCGCCGACGCGCTCGTCGCGCGCGACGGCGTCGCCGCCGTCGGCGCCTACCTCGAGCTGCGCGCCCAGGGCGAGCGGCTCGCGGGGCTGCTCTACACGATCGCCCGTCGCGTCCGCGACGCGCTCGACGTCGCCACGCGGCTGGAGGCCGGCGAGTCCGCCGCCCAGGTCCGCCGCGGCCTGCGGATGCCGCCGAAGGCCGCCGAGCGCTTCCTCGCCGACGTCCAGCGCACCGACGTCACCAACCTGCGCGCCGCCCTCGCGACCGTCGCCGACCTCGAGCTCGCCTCCCGCGGAGGCATGCGCGGCGGGCTGTCCGAGGACACGCTCGCGATCGAGGCGATAGCGGCGATTGCCGCCTGAGGATTCAGCGGCCGGCGAGCAGGCGTGCCGCCCGGGACTTCTTGCGGGCGCCGGTGTTGCGGTGCAGGGCGCCGCGCTTGACTGCCTTGTCGATCGTCTGGACCAGCTCGCGGTGGGTCGCTGCGGCGTCGACGCCCTCGGCGTTCTCGCCGACGGCGGACTCGAGACGGCGGAAGACCGTCTTGATCTTGGACGTGTAACGGCGATTCTCGAGCCGCTCACGCTCGGCGCGCAGGATGCGCTTCTTTTGCGAGTGGATGTTGGCCATGACAGAAAGCGACCGCGGTCTGGGCCGCGGCGGGCCGTACTATAGCGCGCTCGTGAAGGTCGAAGCCCCCGCCGAGCCGCCAGACCAGCCGACGAGACGTTCGCGGCGGCTCGCACGCAACACCGCGATCTTCTCGATCGCGACCGGGCTGTCCCGCATCGCGGGGCTCGTGCGCGAGATCGTCGCCTCCAGCTACTTCGGCACCGGCGGCCCGTTCTCGGCGTTCACGATCGCCTTCCAGGTGCCGAACCTCGTCCGCAGCCTGTTCGCGGACGCGGCGCTCTCGGCGGCGTTCGTGCCCGTCTTCACCGAGCTGCTGGAGCACGGCAAGAAGCGCGAGGCCGCGCGCCTCGCCTCGACGCTGCTGTTCGTGATGCTCGCGGCGCTCGGCGCGCTCACGGCGCTGTTCATCCTCGGCGCGGGGCTGATCATGCCGCTCTTCACGGGCGACACGTTCACCTCGCAGCTTGACACGCTGACGATCGGCCTGTCCCGCGTGCTGTTCCCGATCGTCGTGCTGCTCGGCGTCAACGGGCTCGTCGTCGGGATCCTCAACTCGTTCGAGCACTTCACGATCCCGGCGATCGCGCCGCTGGTCTGGAACGTCGTGATCATCGGCGTGCTGATCGTGCTCAAGCCGCTGTTCCACGGGCCCAACCAGATGTACGCATATGCGCTCGGCGTGCTCGCCGGGACGCTGGTCCAGCTGCTGATGTCGCTGCCGATGCTGCCGCGCGTCGGCTTCCACTTCGAGTGGGCCTGCGACTGGCGCGACCCGCGGATCGCGCGCGTCTTCCGGCTGATGCTGCCGGTGACGATCGGGCTCGGGGTGATCAACTTCGACCTGTTGATCAACTCGTCGCTCGGCTCGCTCGTCTCCGACGAGGCGCCGCGCGCGATCGACGCGGCGTTCCGCATCTACATGCTGCCGCAGGGGATGTTCAGCGTCGCGCTCGCGACCGTGCTGTTCCCGACCCTGTCGCGCTTCGCGGCGCGCCACGACCTGGCCGGCCTGCGTCGGACGATGGGGACCGGCGTGCGCCAGATCGCGCTGCTGCTGATCCCCGCCGCCGCGTTCACGCTCGTGCTCGCGACGCCGATCACGCGCCTCGTCTACGAGCGCGGGGCCTTCGACGCGCACTCGACCGACCTCGTCTCCGAAGCGCTCTTCTGGTTCTCGTTCAGCCTCCCGTTCGCGGGCGTGAACCTCCTGCTCACGCGCACGTTCTTCTCGCTGCAGCGGCCATGGCTGCCGACGTTCCTCGCGATCGCGAACATGGTGGTCGACGTGATCGTCAGCGTCGCGCTGTACAAGCCGCTCGGGATCGCCGGCCTCGTGATCGGGACCGCCGTCGGCAGCATCGGGATGGCGGCCGGGCAGGCGTGGCGGCTGCGGATCCTGCTGGACGGCAGCCTCGAGGGGCGGCGCACGCTGATCGCCGTCGCGCGCATGACGGCGGCCGCCGCGCTGCTCGGCGCGGTCGCCTACGGCGTCTGGTGGGGCCTCGACGAGGCGCTCGGCCGCGCGACGCTCGCGCAGATCGTCTCCGTCGGCGGCGCGCTGCTCGCCGGCACGCTCGTCTACGTCGTCGCCGTGCTCTCCATGCAGATCGACGAGGCCCGCCAGATCCGCGCGCTCGTCGCCGGGCGCTTGCGGCGCGCGGCCTGAGCCCCCTCGGCGACCCCGCACGCCTGCCCCTTCTACGCTGTGTGCGCCCATGGCCGACCAAGCGCACATCCGCAACTTCTCGATCATCGCCCACATCGACCATGGGAAGTCGACGCTGGCGGATCGGATCCTCGAGCTGACGAAGACGGTCGAGCAGCGCAACATGAAGGCGCAGCTGCTCGACTCCATGGACCTTGAGCGCGAGCGCGGGATCACGATCAAGGCGCAGGCGGTGCGGGTGCAGTTCGACGCCTCCGACGGCGAGACCTACCAGCTGCACCTCATCGACACGCCCGGCCACGTCGACTTCACCTACGAGGTCTCGCGCTCGCTCGCCGCGTGCGAGGGCGCGCTGCTCGTCGTCGACGCCTCCCAGGGCGTCGAGGCGCAGACGCTTGCGAACACCTACCTGGCGGTCGACTCCGGGCTCGAGCTGATCCCGTGCCTGAACAAGATCGACCTGCCCGGCGCCGAGCCCGAGCGCGTCGCCGCCGAGGTCGCGGAGCTGCTCGGCGAGCCGGCCGACGGTGTGCTGCGCATCAGCGCGAAGACGGGGGAGGGCGTGACCGAGGTGCTCGACCAGCTCGTGCAGCGCGTCCCGCCGCCCGCCGGCGATCCCGACGCCCCGCCGCGCGCGCTGATCTTCGACTCCGAGTTCGACCAGTACCGCGGCGTCATCGCCTACGTGCGCGTCGTCGACGGCACCTTCACGAAGGGCGAGGCGATCCGCGCGATGGCCGCCGGCACCGAAGCGGACATCGACGACATCGGCTTCTTCAATCCGCGCATGACGCC
>Ga0134121_10000181_pt1 | contig 74250 bp, 60 predicted proteins | sample KB301_FD_96463 | JGI IMG/M metagenome (GOLD analysis project Ga0134121, IMG submission 96463) | Terrestrial soil microbial communities without Nitrogen fertilizer from Kellogg Biological Station, Michigan, USA - KB3-0-1 | ecosystem: Environmental > Terrestrial > Soil > Unclassified ...
CTCGACGCCGAGGGAGCGCGCCGCATCCTCGCCCGCCGAGAGCAGGTTGAGGTCGCGGCCGTACAGCGCGATGGCGAGGATGCCGGCGGCGACGAACAGACCGACGGGGGCGATCAGGTCGTACGGCTCGACCGGGATGTTGCCGATCATCCAGATCCGCAGGCCGTGCAGCCGCGTCAGCTCGACGAGCGTCTCGATGAAAAGGATGAGCGCCAGGTAGACGGTGTTGGTGACCACCCCGATGAGGAGCATCGGGTAGGACGCGACACGCCCGCCGACGCGCGACAACGCGAAGATGAACGCCACCGTCAGGGCCGCGCCCAGGAACGCGCAGGCCTGGCGCACCGGCAGGAGCGGCAGCATCGCCGGCAGCCCGAGCGCGGTGACCATGAAGGCGCCGAGCGCGGCGCCGCCGGAGATGCCGAGGACGTACGGATCGGCCAGCGGGTTGCGCAGCACCGCCTGGAAGACCGCTCCGGCCGCGCCGAGCGCCGCGCCGGCCACGACGGCGAGGAGAAGGCGCGGCAGGCGGAGTCTCAGGATGGTGGTGGCCGCGTCGCCGCCGCGGAACAGGTCCCCGAGGCCGGCGTCGCTGCTGCCGATGCCGGCGCAGACGATCACCGTGGCGGCCAGCGCCAGGACGAGGATCAGGAGCGCCCCGGCGAGGCGGCGGCGGGTCATCAGGGAGCCGCCAGCGTGGATCGGATCTGAAAGTGCTGCAGGATGTCGCCGCGGCTGAGGATCCCGACCATCCGCCCCTCCTGCACCACCGGGAGGAGCAGCGCGTCCTCGCGGATCATCCGCTCGAGGACGATGACCGACTCGTCCTCCGGCGCGACCGGCGGCATCTGGGCGGTCGGCGTCATCACCTGGCGGACGGGGGTGCGGACCCATTCGGGGCGGGGGACCCGGCGCACCTGCTCGATGCCGATCAGACCGATCAGCTGGTCGCCGTTCATCACCGGATAGACGCGGTGCGGGTGGCGCAGGATGGTCTCCTGCACCATCTCGTCGAGGCTGAGGTGATCCTGGACCGTGATCGCGTCGCGCACCATGAGCTGCCGCACGCGCACGCCCGCCAGCATGTCGCGCAGCAGCGCCGTCTGGTAGCTGGCCGACGCCGCGCGCGTCAGGAAGAACCCGAGGACCGCGAGCCAGAGGCCGCTGACGTAGACCTGCATGACGAGGAGCAGGAATCCCAGCCCGATGAAGCCGAAGCCGATCGCCGTGCCGGCGCGGCCGGCGGTGCGCGTGGCGCGCAGCAGGTTGCCGTGACGCGACCAGAGCCACGCCCGGAGGATCCGGCCGCCGTCGAGCGGCAGGCCGGGGAGGAGATTGAACAGCCCGAGGAGGAGGTTGGCGGTGGCCAGGTATCCGAGCAGCACGTGCATGCCGGTCGGTCCGGGACCTGTGAAGACGCGCTGCAGCACCGCCGTGAACGCCGACAACAGGAGGCTGGTCGCCGGACCGGCCGCCGCGATGCGCAGCTCGGCGCGCGGCTCGTGCGGCTCGGCCGCCATCTCCGAGACCCCTCCGAACAGGAACAACCGGATGCGCGGGACATGGATGCCGGCCCGCTTGGCCAGAAGCGCGTGCGACAGCTCGTGCAGCAGGACCGAGCCGAACAGCAGGACCGCCGCGATCACGCCGAGCGTCCAGGCGCCGGGGGTGCTGACATGCGGGGCGGCCTGCGGGATGTAGTCGCCTCCCAGGCTGATCACCACGAGCGCGAACACGATGAGCCAGGTGGGATCGATGACGATCCGGATTCCGGCGACGCGCATCAGGGGAAGGGGAGACATCGCCATGATCCTATTACAATGGCCCCGCGACGCACGAAGAGCGCATGCCGACCGACACCTCGCCGGACCTTCCCCTGCTGTCGCGGCTCGACCCCGCGCTCCTGAGGCGCGCCGCCGCAGCCCTCGCGGCGCGCGCGGGCGACTACGGCGATCTGTTCGTCGAGGAGGTGCGCCAGGCCGAGGTGCGCGGTGACGGCCTCGAGCCCGCGGTGGTGGTCGCCGGCGGGGGCGGCGGGGCGGCGGTCCGGATCCTGAGCCCTCTCGGCCAGAGGCATACCGCGGTCGACGGTCTCGACCCCGAACGGATCGCCAGCCTCCCCCGCCTGGCCCGGGAGCAGGGCGGGCCGGAGCCGGCATCGACCGCGGCGCGGACGACGGCGAGCGGGCCATTCCCCGATCCGGCGTCGGTCGGGGCGGTGGCGGCCTACGTCCGCGAGCTCGGCGAGGCGATCGGCGCGATCCCGCAGATCGCGCGCGAAGTCGGATCGATCGTGAGGCTGCGCGCCGAGCTGCGCGTCCAGCGCGTGGTCGTCGCCTCCTCGGAAGGGGAGGTCGTCGAGGATCGCCGCGCCTGGGCGCGATGCGCGGTGCGGGTCGTCGTCGCGGGTCGCGGCGGACGGATCCTGGAGGCGGCCGCGGGCGGCGGCGCCCGCGATCCGGAGCGGCTCGCGACGTTGCGGCCGCCCGCGTCGATCGCCCTCGACCTGAAGCGGGCGCTCGAGGAGGCGGAGCACGCGGCGCCCGCCCCGACCGGCGTCCTGCCGGTCGTGCTCGGCCCGGGGGTCGGCGGTCTGCTGTTCCATGAAGCCTGCGGGCACGGTCTCGAAGGGGATCGGGCGTTGCGCGGGCGCTCGGCGTTCGCGAATCTCATAGGAGAAGCGGTGGGCCCCGACACGCTGACCCTGGTCGACGACCCGACGCTCGACGGATTGTCGGGCTCGCGTCGTTTCGACGACGAAGGCTGGCGCTCGGCGCCGCTGGTGCTGATCGACGCGGGGCGGATCGCCGGCCTGATGCACGATCGGGCCACGGCGCTGCGGGCGCGGACCGCCCCGACCGGCAGCGCGCGGCGCGAGTCGTACCGCGACCTGCCGCTGCCGCGCATGACCAACACCTTCGTCCGCGAGGGACCGCACGATCCGGAGGAGATCGTCCGCGCGCTGCCCCGCGGGCTCTATGTCGCCGAGCTGGGACGGGGACAGGTCGACACGGCCAGCGCCGATTTCGCATTCGAGGTGCGTCGCGGCTACCTGATCGCCGGCGGCCGGGTGGTCGCTCCCGTGGCTCCCTGCCGGATCGAAGGCAACGGCGTGCGGGCGATCGAGAGCGTCGCGATGATCGGATCGGACCTGCGCTTCGATTCGGGCTCGGGGGAGTGCGGCAAGGAGGGCCAGAGGGCCCGGGCCGCCGTCGGGCAGCCGACCCTGCGGGTGGACGGTCTCGCCGTGGTGGCCGATGGCCGCTGAGACGAGGATCGCCTGGATGGAAGCGGTGCTGGCGGCGGCGCGGCAGGCCGGTTGCGTCGCCGCCGAGGTGTTCGTCAAGGACGGCCGCGGGCGTCAGGTCACGCTCGAGCCGTCCTCGGCCGGAGAGCCGCCCTGCCGGCTCGTGTCGCGCACCCGGGAGGCCGGCGCGGCGTTGCGCGTCGTGGATCGCGACGGGCGCGCCGGGTTCGCATGGGCGGGGCTGGGCGATCCGATCGCCCCCGCGGATCTCGTCGACGCGGCGCGGCGCTCGCCCGCGCCCGGCCGGGAGCCTGCCCCGGCCCCGGACGGCCTCGCGGCCGCGCCCGACCTCGCGCCCGCGGACGGTCTCGCGGCGGCGGACGCCGCGACGGCGGGCGTCGCGCCCGCGATGGTCCGCGCGTTGGAGCTGGACCTGGTCGACCCGGATTGCCTGCGGTCGGGGGACGATGCGGTCATCGAGCGGATGCAGGAGGGGGTCGCCGAGGTGGGCCGCTCGGGCGAGGCGATGGTCGAGATCGATCGGATCGTGGTCGCGGAGGCGTCCACCAGGTTCCACTTCGCAACATCGGGAGGGATGCGAGAGTCGTTCGAGCGCACCCTCGCGATGCTGTCGATCGCGCTGGTGCCCGCCGCGCCCGAGGCCCGCGCCGTGGTGGAGGAGCGCACCTCCTGCCGTCTGGCCGATCTCGATCTCGCCGAGTGCGCGCGCGAAGCCATCCTGCGCTCGTTGCCGGAGCGCGAGGCGGGGGAGGTCGTCGCGACCGGTGCCGCACCGTCCGCCGAGACCATCGAGATCGTCCTGGAGCCGCGCGCGGCGGCGTCGCTGGTCGCCGCGCTCGCCCCGTCCGCGCTGTCGGGCGGCTTTCCGGAGATCCGACGACCGTCGGCGCTCACGCTGTACGACGACGCCATCGTCGCCGGCCGGCCCTCGAGCGCGCCGTTCGACGGCGCGGGGCGGCCCACCAGCAGGCGGATTCTCGTCGAAGGAGGGCGCCCGACCGGGCGCATCGAGCCGGGCGGGGCCCACTTCCTGCGCCCGTCGTATCGCGATCTCCCCGCCTCCGGCCCGGCCGCGCTCGTTGTCGCGCCCGGAGTCAGGGTGTCAGGCCAGATGCCGGAAGGGGCATCCGGCGGCGGCCTGTCGATCCGGGCCGCCATCATCGACATCGCCCCCGGGGCCGAATGGACGGTGCGGGTCCGGAGGGGCGACTTCTGGAACGACGGCAAACGGCTGGGGCCTGCCGATGGTCTCTTCTGGGAAGGAAGTCCTGCCCGGCTGATTCAGGCCGTCAGCGAGACGGGGGACGATCCCCGCTGGTACCAGTGCGGTCCGAGCATCTGCACTCCCAGTCTGACGCTGCGCGGATTGTCCACCTGGCGGCGGGAAGCCCGGGCGGGCATCTAGTCCGGGGTCCAATCGAGCACGAACCGATCGATCGTCCCGAACAGGTCGTGCCAGCGCCGGTCGCCCACCAGCGTCCTGCGGATCGAGGCGATGGTTCTCGGGATGTAGCCCAGGTACTCCCGGCGGCCGCGCACGGTCGCCATGAACCCGAACGTCCCGAGATCCTTGACGTTGCGTTGCAGCGCCATGACGTCGAAATCGGAGCGGAACTCCTCCCTCCCGATGCCCAGCGGCGCCGCGGTCCTCGAGAGCAGCGCGTCGAGGCTGCGCTCGACCAGGTCGCTCTCGATATCGAGGGACGAGTCGCGCAGCAGCGAGGCGGAGTCGTAGGTATAGGGCCCCATCCGGGCGTCCTGGAAGTCGATCAGCCGGATCCGGCCGTCCAGCACCATCAGGTTGCGGGACTGGTAGTCCCGGTGGCAGTAAACGCGAGCCTGGAGATCGCAGGACGATGCGAGGTCTTCGTAGAACGCCCGCAGGAGCGCCGCGTCGGATCCGGCAGGCTTCAAGCCGCGGAGCCCTTCGATGAAATGCCGCTGGAAATGGTCGAGCTCAAAGAGGAACCGTTCCCGGTCGAGCGCGTTCCTGGCGGCGAAATCATCTTTTTGGATCGCCTCGGGCGCCCGGCTCTGGAGAAGCCCGATGAGATCGCAGGCCTGGGAGTAAAGGTCGCCCGCCCGCGACAGGGTAGCGGGTCCGGAGAGATGCTGCTGCAGCGTGACGTCCCCGAAATCCTCCACCAGGACCAGGCCGTCCGGCTCCGAGCGGGCCAGAAGGGATGGAACCGGGGCGCCGATCGACTCCAGGATCCGGTGATTGCTGAAGAAGGGGGCATCACCCGGCAGTGGCTGACCATGCGCGATCAGGACGGCGGTCTTCGGGTCGCTCCGAACCCTGTAAAAGCGCCGGGTCGAGGCGTCTCCCGCGATCTCGGTCAGAGTGGCGCCATCACCCATCCACTTTCGGGCGAAGGCGAGCTCGCGATCCAGGGACATGGATATCGATCCCCTACGGGAGCTTGGCGGCCCAGTTGCTCCCCACCCGGTCCAGGTTTTCCTTCTTCCCCTGGTAGCCATCCACACGGAACAAGATCCGGCGGGAGAGGGTCGTCATCGGCGGGATGAAGACCCCGGAGGTCACGATGCAGTCGGTCAGGAGGACCCTGTCGCCCAGGCGGGCGCCGTCCCAGAGCACGGACGATCGGAGGGCGCATCCGCTTCCGACCTGGCACTGCCGTCCGATGACCACCCCTCCCTGCAGGGAGCAGTGCGGTCCAAGGGTCGAACCCCGGCCGATCAAGACTGGAGGAGCCGCCTCGGTCGTGTTCGGAAGCCTCACCTGATCAAGGTAAATTCCGTCGCCCTGCCGCAGAGAAGCCAGGGCTGAATCCTTTCCATGGGCGAGAAGGGTCATGTTTCCTTCCAGATAGAGACTCGGAGTCCCCATCTCGCACCAAAGACCCTGGTGGACATACCCCCTGATCACAGCTCCCTGCTGCATCAATGAGGGGTAGACCTGGCGATTGATCTCGAACTTCGCCCCGGCTGGAATCGCATCGAGAACGGAGGGCTCAATAATGTGGATACCGGTGAAGGTGTAGCTCCCGTTACTGTCCCCGGCCGACTTTCCTGGATCCGCCACCTTTCCGGCATCGCCCGGCGCGACCGGCAGCCCGGCGATCGTCCTGATGGAGCCGTCCCCGTTCAATTCCACGGATCCGTACGTGGCGCCCGCGGCACGGGGAGTCAGGATGAGAGTGGCGCGGGCGCCCGACTTCTGGTGCTCCGCGATGGCCGGAGCGAGGTCGCAGTCGGTCAGGAAGTCGGTATTCACCATCAGGAACGTCCCGGCGTTCCGGAAATGGGCCTCCGCCTTCTTGAGGCCGCCGGCCGTGCCGAGGATCGTCTGCTCTTCGGAATACTGCACCCTCACTCCCATCCGCGAGCCATCCCCGATCAGCCCTCTGATCGATTCGGGTTGGTAATGAAGGTTGATGACCGCTTCATCGACACCCTGACTCTTCAGATAGGCGAGAGTCTGTACGATGATCGGCCTGTTGAGCACAGGTAGAGAGGGCTTGGCACGGCTTTCCGTCAGCGGACGCATCCGTTCGCCCAGTCCGGCGGCCAGAATCATCGCTTTCATGATGCTATGAAACCATAAGTCGGCGGGGCGACATCGCCGCAAAGGCGCATCCAGAGCGCATTGTGGAAAATATAGCCATGGGAGGGAGTGTCATGGAGAGGGGCTTCTGTTGCTCCGAGAGCATGTCCATGCTCAGCCTCGAAAAATCATTTCGTGAGGCGCACTAGGGGTGTCGATCTGTTTCACAAGATAGAGATCGCGATACGACGCCGCAATATATTCGCCAGGGGTGAATCCGAGCAGGGCCGCCACGGAGTCGATCGACCCGGGTTCTCCTTCCAGCTCGAGAAACGTGCCGATAGGGGTCTCGTCCAAGGTGACGTGCAGGCCCTGGAGCAGCCAGGTCGTCCGATATTTCTGATAGCGGAAGGCCTGCCTCATGCCGAGGCGCTGGAGGATATCGGTGAGGGACCCGGCTTCCGTGACGGCGAGAGTCGATTCGGTCTCCTCGCGGACCTTCTTCCCGCCTTCCAGACGGCCTGGACCCTTGAAGGTCAGGACGACCCCGCGTTCGAGAATCCGGATCCTCAACATTTCGCCGCGCTGATGGAGCGCCTGATCCGGGAAATCGAACACGCGGTTGTCTTCGAACTCGCGGTCGTGCAGCAGCCTGGCCCCGGTCTTCCCGAGACGGTCGCGCATCTGCTGGTCGTCGGCGACCTTCAGCTTGATCTCGATTTCCAGCCTGGGCACCGCCGTAAGTTACCACAAGCGGTGACGGGTCGAGCGAAGCCGACGCAGGGGATTGGGAGCGGAGACTTCAGTAGAGGCTGACGAGCGACCGCTCGTCGACGTGCGACCGGTTGCGTCCCATCTCCTTGGCCCGGTACAGCGCCACGTCGGCCGCCTGAACCAGGTCGGGCGGGTCCGCGATGCGGTCGTTGATCGGGAAGGTCGCCACTCCGGCCGAGACGGTGACATGCACCGGCCCGCTGCCCGTGGGCACGTCGAAGACATGGCCATCGGTCGACTTGCGCACCCGCTCGGCCAGACGCTGGCCCTGGGCCGCCGAGGTGTGGGGGAGGAGGACGGTGAACTCCTCGCCTCCGTAACGGGCCACGAGGTCGGTCTCGCGCGCCGTGCGCACCATGATCTGGCCGAACTGCCGCAGGACATGATCGCCGGCGACATGACCATGGCTGTCGTTCACCGTCTTGAAGTGATCGAGGTCGAACATGACCACCGTGAGGCTGGATCCATAGCGCCGGACGACCTTGAACTGCTCGTTCAGGCGCTCCATGAAATGCCGGTAGTTGAACAGCTCCGTCTTCTCGTCGCGCTGGATCAGGCGCTCCATCCGCTGGTTGGCCAGCCGCAGCTCGATGTTGGCGTGCTCCAGGGCCCGGAACACGTCACGTTTCTTGAGCATCGTCCGGACGCGGGTATCGACCTCCTCGAAGGTGAGGGGTTTCATGATGAGGTCGTCGGCGCCGGCGTCGTCGAAAATCGCCTGGCGGCGGGCGTCGTCCCGTCCGGTGAGGATGATGATCGGCACGCTGGCGAACCGCTCGTCCCCCTTGAGGGCGCGAGCGACGCTCAGCCCGTCGATCTCCGGCATCACCTTGTCGACCAGGATGAGATCGGGAGGGTCCTCACGGGCCAGCTCCAGCGCCTCGCGCCCGTCCCTGGCGCAGCGGACATGGAAGTCCTGGGCCGTCAGCCACTCGCGCAGGAGCGCGCGATTGTCCTCCCGGTCGTCGGCTACGAGGATCTTGTAGTGGCCGGACATGTTGCCCCCCCCCACAGGGCTCGTGGTTAAGCGCTGCCCCCGTCTCCTAGACTAGTCCATCTGCCTCCTGAGAAAGGTCGGAATCTCCAGATCGTCCGGCAGCGGCGCGTAGTGAAGCGTCGTGGAGGCTTCGGGCACCGGCACGCCGCCCTGGGCCTGCTGGGCCGACGCGGAAGGCGAGCGGCGCAGGAAGGCCGGGGTGTCGATGTCGTGCCTCGGCGACATGGGCGCGTCGGAGCGAGCCTGTGCCTTGGCGCCCGGCCTGGTGGCCTCCACCTTCACCTCCTCGTCGCGCACGAAGCCGGTGGCGATGACCGTGATCTTGACCGTGTCGGTCATTTCCTTGTCGATCACGGTGCCGAAGATGATGTTCGCTTCCGGGTCGGCCGTCCGCTGGACCAGGCTCGACGCCTCCGCCACCTCGTGCAGGGTCATGTCGGGGCCGCCCGTGATGTTGATCAGGATTCCGCGCGCCCCCTCGATGCTGGCGTCCTCGAGCAGCGGCGACGAGATCGCCCGCTGGGCCGCCTCGATCGCCCGGGTCGGGCCCGACGCGATGCCGGTCCCCATCAGGGCCATCCCCATGCCGCTCATGATGGTGCGCACGTCGGCGAAGTCGAGGTTGATCTCCCCCGGGATGGTGATCAGGTCGGAGATCCCCTGCACCGCCTGCCGCAGGACGTCGTCCGCGAACAGGAACGCGGCCCCCAGCGGCATCGACTTGTCGACCGAATTGAGCAGCTTCTCGTTCGGGATGCAGATGACGGTGTCGACGCTGTTCTGCAGCTCCTTCAGGCCGTCGTCCGCCTGCTCCCGGCGCTTCTTCCCCTCGAACGCGAACGGCTTGGTCACGACTCCGACCACCAGCGCCCCCAGCTCCGACGCCAGGCTGGCGATGATCGGGACGGCGCCGGTGCCGGTGCCGCCGCCGAGGCCGGCGGTGATGAACACCATGTCGGCGCCCTGGAGCGCCTCGATGATCTTCTCCGAGTCCTCGAGCGCGGCCTGCCGCCCGACCTCGGGGTTGCTGCCGGCGCCGAGCCCCTTGGTCATCTTGTGGCCGATCTGCATCTTGAGAGTCGCCTTCGACCCCTTCAGGGCCTGGACGTCGGTGTTGGCGACCATGAAATCCACCCCCTGGAGGTTGGTGGAGATCATCCGGTTGACGGCGTTGCTGCCGCCGCCACCCACGCCGATCACCTTGATGTTCGCGCCGATCGCCTTGCTCTCGTCGAAGGAGATCCGCGGGCGAGCCGCCGGGTCCTTCGGATCCATGAGAATCATGATTCCTTCCTCCTCGTTTCGTGTTGGGCGCCCGGGCTGCGGCGCCGATGTCCTTCCGTCGTCATGCCGCCCGAAGGGCAGCGACTCGTGAACCAGATCGTCTTTCTTCGTCCTGCGGCGCTTCACACGGCCGCCGCTAGAAAAGCTCGCTGAACCATTCGCGGACGGCTCCCGTCATGCGCGTCAGCAGATAAGGGTGCGTCGTCCTGATCGGACCGGTGCGGCGCTGTTTCGCGCCGTACACCACGAGCCCGACCGCGGTCGAGAACTGCGGCGTCGCCACCGAGTCGGAGAGTCCGCCCATGTCGGCCGGCGAGCCGCGGCGCACCGGCACGTCGAGGGCGTCCTCGGCGATCTCGGTGATCCCCTCGAGCATCGCTCCGCCGCCGGTCAGGACGATCCCGGCGTGCAGCGAGCGGTCGAAGCCGCTGCGCTTGAGCTCCTCCGCGACCATGGAGAAGATCTCCTCGACCCGCGGCTGGATGATCTCGCACAGGATCTGGCGGCTGAGGACGCGCGGCTTGCGGCCGCCGACGCTCGGCACCTCGATGGTGTCCTCGTGGTCGACCAGGGACGCCAGGGCGCAGCCGTGGCGCCGCTTGATGCGCTCGGCCTCCGGAACGGGGGTGCGCAGGCCGACCGCGATGTCGTTGGTGACGTGCTCGCCGCCGGTCGGCAGCACGGCGATGTGCCGCAGCGCGCCGCGCTCGTAGATCACCATGCTGGTCGTGCCGCCGCCGACGTCGATGAGGGCCACCCCCATCTCGGTCTCGTCCGGCGCGATGACCGCGTCCGCGGCGGCGAACTGCTCCAGCACCATGCCTTCGACCTCGACCCCGGAGCGATTGACGCAGTTCACCAGGTTCTGGGCGGCGCTGACCGAGGCGGTGACGATGTGCACGTCGGTCTCCAGCCGCGAGCCGGTCATGCCGATCGGATCGTGGATGCCGGTGTGCCCGTCGACCGCGAACTGCTGCGGCAGGACGTGGAAGATCTCGCTGTCGGCCGGGATGCTCACCGCGCGGGCGGCCTCCTTGGCGCGGTGCACGTCCTCGGCGGAGACCTCGTGATCGCGCCCGGCGATGGCCACCACCCCGCGGCTGTTCAGGCCGCGCACGTGGGGTCCGCCGATGCCGACGAAGGCCCGGTCGATGGTGGTGCCGGCCTGCAGCTCGGCCTCCTCGATCGCCTGCTTGATGGCGGCGACGCAGGCCTCGATGTTCACAACGACTCCGCGCTTGGTGCCGCGCGAGGGGCAGGAGCCGACGCCGAGGATCGAGGGCGGCCCGGTCTCCGAGGGCTCCGCGATGAGGGCGCAGACCTTGGTCGTCCCGATATCGAGGCCCACCACCTGAGTGCTACGTCTCGCCATGGGTCCGGCTCCCTTCCGTAGTGATCGTCCCTGCCGCCGTCATCTTTGCCGCGCTCATCGCCGCTGCGCACATCGCCGCCGCGCCTGTCGCCGTCGCGCTCATCGCCGTCGTGCCTGCATCGGCTGGAAGGCGATGCGATCGTGGAACCGCAGATCGACGTACGCGCCGTCCCCGAAGTGGGTCGCGAGCCACTCCCGCATCGCCAGCCACCGGTCCAGGTTCGCGCCGTAGTCGTCCGGGCTCAGCCGCACCTGGGGCCCGCCGCCGTTCATGGTCAACGCGATGCGATCGTCGTGCGACAGGTCGATCTCGGAGATCTCCTCCGCCAGCCCCGGATGCGACGCCTCCACCCAGCGCAGGAGGTCGAACCCGCGGGCCACCTGCTGGCGCTCGCGCGACGATCGGATTTCGTCCAGACCTGTGAAGATCGGCATCGACCAGCCGCCGGCCGAGCCGCCGTAGACGTCGATCGCCGTGCCGTTCTCGTCGATGAGCTGCACCCGGCCCTTGAGCAGGGCCAGGCCCCGGGGCTCGTACTCCTCGATGGCGCACAGGATCCGGTCGGGGAGCACGCGCTTCACGGTGGCGCTCTTCACCCAGCGCACCTGCTCCAGATCGGCCTCCAGCCGCGCCAGGTCGGAGGTGAAGATGTTGTGGCCGCGCGCCCGCTCGGCGATGCGGCGCAGGTCGCCCTGCGAGGCGTGATCGGTCGGGGTGAGCGCGACCCGCGTGACGTTGAAGCGCGGCGAGTGCCTCAGATACCAGCGCGCCCCGAAGCCGGCCCCCGCCACCACGGCCAGGATCGCCAGCAGACCCGCCGCGGGCAGCAGCCGCAGCGTGCGGCGACGCCTGCGGCTGCGGCGCAGCCTCTCGTCCTGGCTGCGGCGCAGGAACGGGGAGGAGGGCTCGTCGCCGTAGGTCGGCATGCTCCCGCCGCGCGCGTGCAGGGTCAGGCCGCGCAGCGCGCCGGCGCCCGCGATGCCGCGGGCGGCGGGCAGGGGAGCTCCGCCCGGGATCAGGTCCACAGCACCACCTCCGGATCCAGGCTCACACCCGAGCGCCGGCGCACCGACTCGCGCACCTGGTCCATCAGCGCGCGGACGTCGCGGCAGGTGGCGCCGCCCCGGTTGATGAAGAAGTTGGCGTGCACCTCGGACACCTGCGCCTGCCCGACCGCGGTCCCCTTCAGGCCGCTGGCGTCGATGAGCCGCCCGGCGTGATCGCCGGTAGGGTTCTTGAACATGCAGCCGGCGTTGCGCTCGCCGGTCGGCTGCGTGTGCACGCGGTGGTCGCGGAAGTGGCGCATCGACCCGGCGATGCGCGCCGGGTCCTCGGGCAGAAGGCGCAGCGTCGCCTCGGCCACGCAGCGATCCCCCACGCCGGGGGAGGTCCGGTAGGCGAACGTTCCCGGCCCGGCGGTGATCGTCTCGACGTGGCCGTCCCGGGTCACGGTGGTCAGCGACGCGACGCAGTCGCCGAACGCCTTCTCGTGCCAGCCGGCGTTCATGCGCACGGCGCCCCCGACGCTCCCCGGGATCCCCTCGGCGAACTCCAGACCCGAGAGCCCGGCCTTCTGCAGCCGCTGCGCGAGACGCGGCACCCCGAGGCCCGCGCCGACGCGCGCCACGCCGTCCGCCAGGATCGGCTCGCCCGCCATCCGCTCGCACGACACGACGGCGAACGACGGACCCTCGTCCGCGACCAGCAGGTTCGACCCGGCCCCGAGATAATCGAAGCGGACGCCGGCGGCGTGCAGGCGGCCCAGCGCCAGGGCCAGCGCCTCGACGTCGCGCGGAGCGAGGTAGACGCGCGCCGGCCCGCCCACGCCGATGTAGGTCCGCGCGGCGAGCGGGACGTCGCGCTCCCACCCGAGCCGCGCGCGGTCGGACAGACCCGCCGCCGCGCTCTCGAGCGCCGCCTCCGCCTCTTCGACCCAGGTGCGCGTCATGATCGCCGTCCTCATCCCCGAAGCGTCCGCAGGAACTCCTCGCCCGGCTTCCAGACGCTGCCGGCGCCGAGGGTGATGACCATGTCCCCCTCGCGAGCCCGCGAACGCAGCCAGTCCGGGATCTCCTTAAGGTCACGGACCAGGGTCACGTCCTTGTGGCCGTGCTCCTTGATGGCGCGTGTCACCGCCTCGGCGCTCACCCCCGCGATCGGCGCCTCGCCGGCGGGATAGATGTCGGTCACCGCCAGGACGTCGGCGTCGTAGAAGGCGCGCGCGAACTCGTTCAGGAGCGCCTGCACCCTCGAGTAGCGGTGCGGCTGGAAGACCACCACGGTGCGCCGCGTCCAGCCCTTCTTCGCGGCGGCCAGGGTGGCGAGGATCTCGACCGGGTGATGGCCGTAGTCGTCGATCACCATGATCCCGCCGGCCTCGCCCTTGAGCTGGAAGCGCCGGTCGGCGCCGCGGAACGACGCGAGCTGCGCGACCACGGTCTCGAACGGCACTTCGAACTCGAGGCCGACGGCGATGGCCGCCAGGGCGTTGGCGACGCTGTGGCGACCCGGCACCTGGAGGGCGACGCGCCCGAGAGCCTTCCCCTGCAGCCGCACGTCGAACGAGGCGTGGAACTCCCGCATCTGCACGTTGGAGGCGCAGAGGTCGGCCTGCGACGAGAAGCCGTAGGTCACGACGCGCCGCTGCAGGGAAGGCAGGATCTCCTGCACGCGCGGCTCGTCCAGGCAGACGATGCCGCAGCCGTAGAACGGCACCTTGTTCAGGAAGTCGACGAACGCCTGCTGCAGCTTTCCCAGCGTGCCGTAGTGATCGAGGTGCTCGGGGTCGATGTTGGTCACCACGGCGATGGTCGGCGTCAGGCGGAGGAACGAGCCGTCGCTCTCGTCCGCCTCCGCCACCAGGAGATCCCCCTTCCCCAGCTTGGCGTTGCTCCCGAGGATGCCGAGACGCCCGCCGATGACGATGGTCGGGTCGAGACCCGCGCCGGACAGGATGGTCGCCACCATCGAGGTCGTGGTGGTCTTGCCGTGCGAGCCGGCGATCGCCACGCCGTATTTCAGACGCATCAGCTCGGCCAGCATCTCGGCGCGCGGGATGACCGGCACCTGGCGCCGGCGGGCCTCCGCCACCTCCGGGTTGTCGGCCTTCACCGCCGAGGAGACCACCACGACATCGGCGTCGCCGACGTTTTCGGCGCGGTGGCCGCGCGTCACGACCCCGCCCAGGCCGCGCAGGCGCTGCACGACCGCGCCCTCCTCGAGGTCCGACCCGGTGACGCGGTACCCCATGTTGATCAGCACCTCGGCGATGCCGCTCATGCCGCTGCCGCCGATGCCGACGAAATGGATCCGGCGCGTCTTGCGCAGCATCACCATGACGCCAGCTCCTCGACCAGATCGACGATGCGCGCCGCGGCGTCGGGACGGGCCAGGCGCGCCGCCGCGTCCTCCATCGCCGCGAGGCGCGCGGGCGCGTCCATCAGACCGGCGACCGCCGCGGCCAGATCCCCGCCAGTCAGGCCGCCTTCCGGCATCAGCAGGGCCGCGCCCGCCGCCGCGAACCCCTCGGCGTTGCGTGTCTGGTGATCGTGGGCGGCGGTCGGCAGCGGCACCAGGATCGCGGCGCGCCCGCAGGCCGCCAGCTCCGACACCGTGCCGGCGCCGGCGCGGGCGATCACCAGGTCGGCGTTCTCGTAGGCCTCGCGGATCGCGGTCAGGTAGGGCTGCACGTCGGCCTCGAAGCCGGCCGCCGCGTACGCCGCGCGCACCCTCTCGAGATCGGACGGGCCGGTGCCGTGCACGATGGTCATCCTGGCGCGCCGCGGCGCGAGATGCGGCAGCGCGTCGATCGCGGCCGTGTTGAGCGCCCGCGCGCCCTGGCTGCCGCCGAAAACGAGCAGGTGGAAGCGGGCGCCCGCCTCCGAGCGCCGGCGGCGGGCCCGCCCGCGATCGGCCTTCGCGAACTCGGCGCGCACCGGGTTGCCGGTGAGCACGCCGCGCCCGCCGAAGAAGCGGCGCGTCGCCTCGAAGGTGATGGCGATCCGGTCGGCCAGGCGCCCGACGATCCGGTTGGTCAGGCCGGGGACGGCGTTCTGGTCCTGCACCAGCGTCGGGATCCGGCGCACCACGGCGGCGAGCATCATCGGAAAGGAGGCGTACCCCCCGACCCCGATCACCGCCTTCGGCTTCAACCGTCCGAGAATGCGCATCGCCTCGAAGAATCCCCGCAGGGCCCGCAGAACGCCCGCGACCCTGCCCGACAACGACTTGCCGACCACGCCGCCGCTCTCCACCGCGACGAGCTGAAAACCCTGCCGCTCGACGATCGACTTCTCGAGCGGCAGCCCGCGTCCCGCGAACACGATCCGCGCGCCGGGACGCCGGCGCATCATCTCTTCCGCGATCGCGATGCCGGGGTACAGGTGGCCGCCCGTCCCCCCGCCCGCGATCACATACGTCTCCTCCAAGCCCCCGTCACTCCGCGTGCTGCGAGACGTTGAGCAGCATCCCGAGCGCCACGAGGTTCACCACCAGGCTCGACCCGCCGTAGCTCAGGAACGGCAGCGGCACGCCCTTGGTCGGCAGGCATCCCAGCGCCACGCCGACGTTGATGATCGCCTGCAGCCCGAGCCACGTGGTGATCGCCATGGCCAGGTAGTAGCCGCCCCGATCGGGGGCGCCCTGCGCCGCCCGCAGCCCGCGCCAGACAAGCACCCCGAACGCGGCGATCACCAGCACCGCGCCGATGAGACCGAGCTCCTCCGACACCACCGAGAAGATGAAATCGGTGTGCGGCTCGGGCAGGAAGAACAGCTTCTGCCGTCCCTCCCCGAGGCTGACCCCCTGGATGCCACCGCTGGCCACCGCCACGATCGACTGGCGCACCTGGAACCCGGCGCCGAGCGGGTCGTCGTCCGGGTGCAGGAACGAAGTGATCCGGCGCAGGCGGTACGGGGCGGCGACGATCAGCATGGCGAGCGCGGCGATCCCCGTTCCGGCCGAGAACAGGAGATACCGCCAGCGCAGCCCGGCGAGGAAGAGCAGCACGCACGCCAGGACCGCGTACAGCGTCGCGGTCCCGAGGTCGGGCTCGAGATAGACCAGAAGCGCCATCTGCCCGACGACGACGGCGATCGGCAGCACGGTGCGCAGGAGGTCGTTGACCTGGTCCTCGCGTTTCGCGATCTGGGACGCGAGATAGAGGACCAGCGCGAGCTTGGCGATCTCCGACGGCTGGATCTGGATCGGCCCGACCTTGATCCAGCGGTGCACCTGGTGGGCGCGATCGGCGACCAGCACGCCGGCGAGCAGCAGCGTGCTCACCGCCAGCGCCGTGACCACGACCGAGCGTTTCAGGAGCTGCCGGTAGTCGAGGTTCATCGCCACGGCCATGCCCCCGAGGCCGATGACGAACGCCGCCGCCTGCCGCGCCAGGAAGTGGTACGGGCTGCCGTAGTTCTCCATCGACAGCGGACCGGAGGCGCTGAAGATCATGACCAGCCCGAACAGGGCGAGCCCGATCCCGGTCACGAACAGAGGCCTGTCGAACGCCAGCTTGCGTGCCATCTCTCAACCCCGCTCCGGCAGCGCCAGCACCAGGCGCCGGAAGTGATCGCCGCGCGCCTCGAAGCCGCTGTACTGGTCGAACGAGGCGCAGCCGGGCGCCAGGAGGACCACGCCGCCGCCCGGCGCCGCCCGGCGGGCGGCCTCGACCGCCCCCGCCATGTCCTCGACCATCGTGAAGGGCGTCGCCTCGCCGATCTGCTCCCGGATCGACTCGCGCGCCTTGCCCATCAGGACGAGGTGGGCGACCCGGCCGCGGAGCAGCGGCACCAGATCGCCGAACGCGCCCCCCTTGTCCTTGCCGCCGAGGATCAGGACCACGCCGCGGTCGAAGCTCAGGAGCGACTGGATCGTCGCCCCGACGTTGGTGGCCTTCGAGTCGTTGAACCACGACACGCCCAGGCGGTCGGCGACCTTCTCCAGGCGGTGGGGGAGGCCGCGGAACGAGCGCACGCCTTCGGCCGCCTTAGGCATCGGCACGCCGCACAGATCGGCGACCAGAAGGGCGGCCAGGACGTTCTCCTGATTGTGAACGCCGAACAGCGGCAGGTCGGCGATCGGCAGGACGCGCCGGTCGCGTCCGTCCCGGCGCAGCACGATCGCGTCGCCGGAGACGAAGGCGCCGTTGTCCACCTCGCCCTGCCGGCTGAAGAAGTGCCGGCGGCCGCGCACCGCGCCGAGGCGGGCGGCGACCTCCGGGTCGTCCTGGTTGAGAACCGCATGGTCGGCGGCGGTCTGGTTCATGAACAGCCGCATCTTGGCGTCGTAGTACGCCGGCATGTCCGGGTAGCGATCCTGATGATCGGGGCTCAGGTTGAGCAGGACCGCGACGCGCGGCCGGAAGGTCTCGATCCCCTCGAGCTGGAACGAGGAGAGCTCGACGACGTAAGTGCGGCCTGGGCCGTCGCCTTCGATCATCTCGGTGAGCGGCGTCCCGAGGTTGCCGCAGGCGACCGCGTCGAGGCCGGCGTGCGACAGGAGGTGCCCGGCGAGGGCGGTCGTCGTGCTCTTGCCGTTCGATCCGGTGATCCCGACGATCGTCCCCTTCAGGAACCAGGACGCCACCTCGACCTCGGCCACGATCCGCACGCCCTTCCGCCGGGCGTGAGCCAATGGCTCGATGACGAGCGGCACGCCCGGGCTGACGGCCACGAGGTCGGCCGCGAGAAGCGTCGCTTCCTGGTGCCCGCCCATCTCGAGCGTCACGCCGCGTGCCGCCAGATCGGCGACCTCCGGACCGAACGCCGCCGCCGGCCGGGCGTCGGTGAGCGTCACCCGCGCGCCGGCGCCCACGAGGAAGCGCGCCAGGCTCAGGCCGCTCTTCGCGGCGCCCACCACGACGACGCGCGCCCCCCGGAGCTCGGGGACGGAGTCGGGCCGGACCTTCGCGGTCATCACGATTCCCGGGGCCTTTCCTACCGCAGCTTCAGGGTCGACAGGCCCAGAAGCGCGAAGATGATCGCCACGATCCAGAATCGGATCACGACCTTCTGCTCGGGCCAGCCGCCCAGCTCGAAATGGTGGTGGATGGGCGCCATGCGGAAGACCCGCTTGCCACGCAGCCGGAACGACGCCACCTGGATGATGACCGACACGGCCTCGATGACGAACAGGCCGCCGACGAAGACCAGGAGCAGCTCCTGCTTGATCACGATGGCGATGGTGCCGAGGGTGCCGCCGATCGCCATCGCCCCGACGTCGCCCATGAAGACCTGCGCCGGATTGCAGTTGAACCAGAGAAAGCCGAGCGACGCGCCGACCAGCGTGCCGCAGATGATCGCCAGCTCGCCCACGCCGCGAACGTTCGGCACGTCGAGGTACCCGGCCACCTTCGCGTGCCCGGCGACGTACGCCAGGATCGTGTAGGTGCCGGAGGCGATCAGCGACGAGCCGATCGCCAGGCCGTCGAGGCCGTCCGTCAGGTTGACGGCATTGGCGGCCCCGACGATGACCAGCACCGCCCAGGGGACGAACAGCAGGCCCAGGTCGGGCGTCCACTTCTTGAAGAACGGGATGCTCAGGATGGTGCTGTAGAGCCCGGCCCGGGACAGGTACAGCAGGACCAGGCTGATGCCGAGCGCCACCGTCAGCTGCGCGACGATCTTCTGCCGGGCTGTCAGCCCGAGAGACCTCTTTCTGGTGATTTTGAGGTAGTCATCGGCAAAGCCGATGATCCCGAAGAGGAGCGTGGATATGAGGACGATCCACACGAAGGGGTTGGCGGGATCTGCCCAGAGGAGGGAGGGGAGGATGACCGCAATCAGGATCAGCAACCCTCCCATTGTCGGGGTACCTTTCTTGCTTTGGTGGGAAAGAGGTCCCTCGGGTCTGATCTGCTGCCCAATCTGGAACTCCCGTAGCCTCTCGATGAGGCGGGAGCCCAGGGCAAGGCTGATCAACAGCGCCGTGAGGGTCGCCAGCGCTGTTCTGAATGTGATGTACCGGAAAACGTTGAGGACTCTGACGTCGTCGTGCAGCGGGTAGAGGAGATAGAAGAGCATCAGTTAGCCCCTCCGCCCGCGTCGGCCGGACCGCCCGCGCCGGGCGCACCGCCCGCGTCGGCCGCATGGCCCGCGGCGGACGTGTCGTGCAGGAGCGCCGCGACGACGCGCTCCATCTTCATGCCCCGCGAGCCCTTGACCAGCACCAGGTCGCCGGGGCGGACCTCCGCGGCGAGCCAGGCGGCGGCGTCCGCGGAGCTTTCGAGGTGATGCACGGCCCGCGCGCCGGCGCGGCGCGCGGCCTGGGCCGCCTTCAAGGAGAGCGGCCCGACCGGGACGAACAGATCGAGCCCCGCCCGCGCCGCGAGGGTCCCGACACGCGCGTGCGCGCGGCCGGCGTAGGGCCCGAGCTCGAGCATGTCCCCCGCGGCGAGGATGCGGCGGCCGCGCGGCCTGGTCTCGGCGAGCAGCTCGATCGCCCGCTCCATCGCGGCCGGATTGCTGTTGTAGGAGTCGTCCAGCACGGCGGCGCCGTCGGAGCGCCGGTGAAGCACGCCGCGCATCGGGGCCGGCCGGACGCTCGCGAGACCGAGGGCGATGTCCTTCGCCTCGACGCCGAGCGCGAACCCGGCCGCCGCTGCGGCCAGCGCGTTGCCGATGTGCTGCCGCCCGGCGATCTTGAGGATGATCGGCACCCGCTCGCGGCCGCGGCGCAGCGTGAAGCGCGAGCCCTCCAGCCCGAGCGAGACGACCTCCTCCGCCGTCACCTCGCGCCCCCGTCCCCGCAGGCCGTAGGCGATCGAAGGGCCGGGGAACGTCCGGCCGAGCCGCGCCACGCGCGCGTCGTCGGCGTTCCAGACCGCCACCGCGTCGCGGCGCAGGCCGGCGAACATCTCGCCCTTCGCCTGCGCGATCGCGTCGATGCCGGAGAAGTGCTCCAGGTGGACGCGCAGCACGTTGAGGATCACGCCGACGTCCGGGTCGGCGATCTCCACCAGCCGCGCGATCTCGCCCCTGTAGCTCATCCCCATCTCCAGCACCGCGGCCTCGCGGTCGTCCTCCATCCGGAGGAGCGTCAGCGGCAGACCCCAGGTGTTGTTCAGGTTGCCCTCCGAGCGGTGCGTCCGGAACCGGGTCCCGAGCACCGCCGCGGTCATGTCCTTCGCCGTCGTCTTCCCGGCGCTGCCGGTGATGCCGACGACCTTGAGCGGGCGGCGCCGACGCGCGTGCGCGCCGAGCTCCTGCAGGGCGCGCGTGGTGTCCTTCACGCGCACCACCGCCGGCGCCGTCTTCCACCGCCCGATGCCGCCCTTCGCGACCACCACCGCACCCGCTCCCTTCTCAATCGCCGTCTCCACGAAATCGTGGCCGTCGACGCGCGGCCCGACGATCGCGAAGAACAGGTCCCCCGGCTGCAGCGTCCGCGTGTCGATACTGAAGCCGCCCAGCGTCCGGCCGCCGTCGGCCGGATGTCCCGCTCCGAACCCCAGCTCCCCGTGCGCGGCCGTGGCGATCTCGGCCAGACGCATCCGTCCCATCGCGACGCCTAGGCCGCGCGACCGCCGACCGGCCCGACACTCCCGCCGAGGGCCTCGCGGGCCACCTGGCGGTCGTCGAACGGCACCGTGCGGTCGCCGAGGATCTGGTACGTCTCGTGTCCCTTGCCGGCGATGACGACGCAGTCGCCGGCGCGCGCCAGGCCGATCGCGCGGCGGATCGCCTCGCGCCGGTCGACCATCACCAGGCAGCGCTCGGGCGGCGGCGTCGCGCCCTCGGCGATCCCGAGCGCGCGGCGCACGCCCGGCAGGATCTCCTCCAGGATGGCCCGCGGCTCCTCGCTGCGCGGGTTGTCCGAGGTCACGACCACCACGTCGCTCAGGGACGCCGCCGCGAATCCCATCAACGGGCGCTTGGCGCGGTCGCGGTCGCCGCCGCACCCGAACACGGTGACGACGCGGCGCGGCCCGAGGGCGCGCACGGTGCGCAGGACGTTGCTCAGGGCGTCGTCGGTGTGCGCGTAGTCGACCAGGACCAGGAACGACTGGCCCGCGTCGACGCGCTCGAACCGGCCCGGCACGCCGGTCACGGCGCCCAGCCCGCGCGTCACCGCGTCGCGCGGCACGCCCACGGCCAGCAGGGCCGCGGCGGCGGCGGTCAGGTTGCGCGCGTTCGGCACGCCGAGCAGCGGCGAGCGGAGCACGAGCGGCGCCGCGCCGCCCGGCGCGCCGGCGGGCTCGACGCCGGGGGCCACGGCCAGGGCGATCTCCGTCCCGTCGATCGAGATCTGGCTGCGATCGATGCGCACGTCGGCGTCCGGCGCCTGACCCCAGGTGACGACGCGCGCCCGGGTGGTCCGGCGCAGGCTGGCGCAGGCCGTGTCGTCGGCATTGAGCACGGCGACCGCGTCGGGGGCGAGATCGCGGAACAGGATCGCCTTGGCGTCGAGATAGGCCTCCATCGTCCCGTGAAAATCGAGATGGTCCTGGGTCAGGTTGGTGAACACCGCGGCGCGGAAGCGGATCCCCGCCGCGCGCCGCAGCGCCAGAGCGTGCGACGACACCTCCATGGCGCACGACCGGGCGCCGGCGGTGGCGAACCGATCGAGATGGCGGTAGAGGTCGAGCGACTCGGGCGTGGTGCGGTCGGCCTTGAGCTCCTCGCGGCCGTAGCGGTGGCCGACCGTGCCCAGAAGGCAGGGCTTCAGGCCGGCCTCGCGCAGCCCCGCCTCGAGCAGGTGGCAGGTGGTCGTCTTCCCGTTCGTGCCGGTGACGCCGATCATCGTCATCCGCTCGTCCGGGCGGCCGTAGTAGTTGCGCGACGCGAGCGCCAGCCCGAGACGGTCGTCGGCGACCTGCACCCAGGCGGCGCGCGCCGCGCGCGCGTCGGGAGGCCGGGAGGTCAAAAACGCGGCCGCGCCGCGCTCCAGCGCCTGGTCGAGATACGCGAATCCGTCGCGCCGCTCGCCTTTGATCGCGGCGAACAAGTAGCCCGGCTCGACCGCCCGCGAGTCGTACGCCAGCCCGCGCACGGTGGTGCGCGGATCGCCCGCCACCCGGACGTCCGGCACCTCGCGCAGCACTTCCTTCAATTCCACTCCGTCACCTCGACTTCAGTCCGGCGTCGCGGGCGCGCCGCGGCGCCGTCACTCGTAGAACACCGTGCAGCGCGTCCCCGGGACGACCGGCGCTCCCGGCTCCGGCGTCTGCCGCGCCACGCGCGGGCCGCCACGCTGGCTGCCGCAGCTCAGTCCGAGCCCCGCGAGCGCCTCGGTCGCCTGTCGCAGGCTCATCCCGGTCAGATCGGGCATCGTCTGGAAGCCGTCGTCCCCGTCCGCCTTCGGACGGCCGAGCGTCAGCGGCAGCGCCATCGCCGAGGCGCGCACCGGCGCCGGAGCGCCGGCCCGCTGCGCCGTGGCGCGGTCGGAGGCGCCGGCGCGCAGGCGCAGGGTGGCCGGCACTGCGCGATCGCCCTGCGGCGCCGCGGCGCGCAGCGACGGGTCGATGACCAGCGTGCCGTCGCGGTCGGGCGGGACGCCCAGGTAGCGCAGGACCGGCTCGGCGACCCGCGAGAAGACCGGCGCCGCGACGTCGCCGCCGTGGGTCTTCGGCCCCTTCGGCTCGTCCACCATCACGACCAGGACCAGGGCGGGGGAGGCGGCGGGGACGAAGCCGGCGAACCAGGCGACGTACTTCCCGCGCATGTAGCCGCGCGATCCGGGGACCGATTTCTGGGCCGTGCCGGTCTTCCCACCGGTGGTGTAGCCGGGGACCTGCGCCGCCTTGCCGGTGCCGTCGATGGTGACCGACATCAGCATCTGTCGCAGGGTGCGCGCCGTCTCCGCCGAGACCGCGCGGTGCGGGACGTCGTCGGGCTCGCGCTCGGGCGCGACCCGGCCGCCGTCGGCCGAGAGGAACGACGCGATGACGTGCGGCGGGTTGTAGACGCCGTCGTTGGCGATGGCGCCGATGGCGGCCGCGAGCTGGATCGGCGTCACGCCGATCTCCTGGCCCATCGCCATCGAGGCGTGCGTCAGCCCGGACCAGTGGTTCAGCTTCTCGAGCAGGCCCGGGCTCTCGCCCGGCAGCTCGAGCGCCGTCGAGCGTCCGAAGCCGAAGCGGCGGATGGCGTCCAGGAAGGCGGGGGACGACATCCGCTGCGCCACCTTGATGGTGCCGATGTTGCTCGACTTCGCCAGCACCTCGGTGAAGGTCAGGTCGCCGAACGGCAGGCGGTCCTCGTGGAACCGGTGCCGGGCCACGAAGTACGACCCGTTCTCGCAGTAGATGACCTCGTTGGGCCGCACCTTGCCGGCGTCGAGCGCGGCGGCGGCGGTGATCACCTTGAACGTCGAGCCGGGCTCGTAGAAGTCGCTCACCGCGCGGTCGTGCCGCGCCGACTCGCCCGCCTTGCCGAAGTCGTTCGGGTCGAACCCGGGCCGGTTTGCCAGCGCCAGCACCTCGCCGGTCTGGGGACGCAGGACGACGATGGTCGCGCCGTCGGCGCCGGTCTCCTTCATCGCCTGGTCCAGCTCGCGCTCGGCGATGTGCTGCACCGTCTCGTCGATGGTGAGCTGCATGCCGTCGCCCGGGATCGGGTCGACACGGGAGCGATCGAGGACGCTGCGGCCGCGCCCGTCGCGCAGGAATTCCAGGCGGCCGGGCGTGCCGGTGAAGCGATCGTTGAAGGCGTACTCCAGGCCGGCGAGACCCTGGTTGTCCAGGCCGCAGGAGCCGATCATGTGCGCCGCGAGATCCTGCTTCGGGTAGTAGCGCTTGCTCTCGCGCACGAACGCGACGCCCCGCAGGTCGAGCGACTCGATGCGCTTGCGGAGATCGGGATCGATCTTGCGGCGCAGCCAGACGAAGCGCCGGTCGGAGTCGAGCTTCTCCTTCAGCTCGGAGGGCTTCATCCCCAGGATCGGCGCCAGGCGGCGCGCCGCGGCGCCGGCGTCCTCGATCTCCGACGGGTCGGCGTAGACCGAGTCGACCTCCAGGCTCATCGCCAGCTCGCGCCCGTTGCGGTCGAGGATCGGGCCGCGTCGCGGGTCGAGGGTGATCTCCCGATCGTGCTGCGCGTTCGCCAGGCTGACCAGCGACGCGGCGCGCAGGACCTGGAGATCCAGGCAGCGCAGCGCGAGCGCCGCGAACCCGAGCGCCACGCCGGCGGCGAGCAGGGCGAACCGCGCCCGCCGGGCGCGATCGGTCGGCACCAGGGCCCGGTCGCGCCGCTTCCCGCGTCCGCGCGCCGGCTTCATCGGGGCCTCGCCGCGGGCGCCGCGGGCGCCGGCAGCGGGAGGACGCCGGCCTCGAGGGGCTTCGCCGCCGTGTCGCGGCTGCGATCGTCGCCCGGGACCTGCACGCGGCGCTGCCCGTCGGCCGGCGGGTCGACCATGCCGAGCTGCTTGCGCGCCATGCGCTCGATGCGTCCGTGATCCATCAGGTGCGCGCGCTCGACGCGCAGGGACTCGTTCGACTCGCTCAGCTCCTGGCGGCGCTTCTCGAGGCTCTCGACCTTGTAGGAGACGCGCAGGAAGTCGACACGCTGCCAGACGTAGCCGAGCAGCGGCAGCGCGATGGTCGCGCCGTACAGGACGAAGCGCAGCAGCTCGCGCGAGCGGGTGCGATCGCGCTCGCGGACCAGCCTCCGGTTGACCTCGACCCGGCCGGTCACCGTGCGGGCGCGCGTCACGCCGCCTCCCCGAGCCGCTCGACGGCGCGCAGTCGCGCGCTGCGGCTGCGCGGGTTGCCGCGCACCTCGGCGGCGCCGGGACGCGCCGCGCCGGACGTCACGTGGCGCACCAGGTCGGGTCGCCCGCAGCCGCACAGCGGCAGGTCGCGCGGGCAGACGCAGCGGTGCGCCAGCGACCGGAACGTCTGCTTGACGGCGCGGTCCTCGAGGGAGTGGAAGGCGATCACCGCCAGGCGTCCGCCGGGGCGCAGACGCGCCGCGCAGTCGACCAGGAGCTCCGGCAGGTACTCGATCTCTCCGTTGACCGCGATCCGCAGCGCCTGGAACGAGCGCGTCGCCGGGTGGTGCGGACCGCGGGCGGCACGCGCCCCCGCGCCCGCGGCGATCACCTCCGCCAGACGGGCGGTGCGCCGGAACGGCTCGCGCTCGCGCTCGCGCACGATGGCGCGCGCGATGCGCGCCGCCTGCGGCTCCTCGCCCCAGCGCGCCAGCAGGTCCCGCAGCCCGCGCTCGGGGAGGCCGTTGACGAGATCGGCGGCGGTGGAACCGGACCCGCGATTCATCCTCATGTCCAGAGGCCCGTCGAGACGGAAGGAGAAGCCGCGATCCGCGTCGTCGAGCTGCAGCGACGAGACGCCGAGGTCGAGGAGGATGCCGTCGACGGGTGCCGCGCCGAGCCGGTCGAGAAGCGCGGGAAGCTCGCGATGGTCGGCGGCGTGCAGGTCAAGACGCGGCGCGAACGGCTCGAGGCGGCGGCGCGCGATCGCCAGCGCGTCGGGGTCGCGGTCGCATCCGACCAGGCGTCCGTCGGGGGAGGTGGCGCGCAGGATCGCCTCGGCGTGTCCGCCGGCGCCGAGCGTGCCGTCCACCCACGTGCCGCCCGGACGGCAGCCGAGCGCCGCGACCACCTCCCGGAGGAGGACGGGGAGATGTGCGGGCTGTTCCATCGCGCTCCGGACAAACTCGGCCCTTTCAGAGCCCCAGGCTCGCCAGGATGTTCTTGTCCTCGTCCGACAGCGGCTGCTGCTTGAGGAGGGACAGGAAGGTCTCCTGGCTCCAGACATCGACGAAGGTCTGTTTTCCGAGGACGGCGACGGCTCCGTTGATGCCGCTCGACTGGCGCAGCAGGGGATGGATCAGGATCCGTCCCTGCTCGTCGCTGGTCGCCATCTGGCCGAAATAGCTGACGACGTTCGTGTAGCGCTGGATGGCGGGACTCATCGAAGGCGCCGCCGCCAGCTTTTTTTCGATCTCCACCCAGATCGGCATCGGGTAGATGCGCGCGAACTCACCGGTGATCGAGGTGACGAAGAATTCCCGTCCGTACTGATCTTCGAAGTGGCGGCGGAATGCGGTGGGGATCTTGAGGCGTCCCTTGGCGTCGATCTTCGCCGGACAGTTGCCGCGGAGCATTGGCCCTTTCCGCGTCTCCCCGTGAGGCAACAGCCAGCCGCCTTCTCCCGGGAAGAAGCCGTCGCGCACCGGGACGCCGCCGTCGGCCGTCCCTGGTGCTTTCAACCTCGTTACGTTGTCGATGTTTTAGGGTGAGTCACCCACAAAACTCCACCCACGTCCACCGGCCCGGAATATATGAGGGCTCCACCCGGGTGTCAAGTAGGGTCGGTTAAATAATCGTGCTTCAACCCAAACGGAGTGAAAGAGATAACAAAGGCGAATAGTGGGGAACAGAGTGGTCCATATGTGGGACCGGTGATTGGCAGTGGCCCCAGATGGAGTGGTTTGGGCTCGGCGAGGCGACCGTCTTGCGGGATGCGCAGGGCGCACCGTACGATGAGGCGCTCATGACGATCGACCTGCGCATCATATTAGTGTGACGAACGACCGCGGTCCGGGGCTCGTCCGCGCGCTCGGCCTCTGGGACGCCACCCTTCTGGTCATCGGCCTCGTCATCGGCTCGGCCGTCTTCATGGTGACCGGCGGCCCCGACGGCGTGGCGCGGCTTCTGCCGTCGCCCGGCGCGCTGCTGCTCGGCTGGATCGCGGGCGGTCTGCTGTCGTTCGCGGGAGCGCTCGTCTTCGCCGAGCTCGGCGCGGCGCTGCCGCACGCGGGCGGCCAATACATCTTCCTGCGCGAGGCGTACGGCGATCTCGTCGGATTCCTCTACGGCTGGTCGCTGTTCGCGGTGATCCACACCGGCACGCTCGCGGCGCTCGCGGTCGGCTATGCCGAATATTTCGGATCGTTCGTGCCGGCGCTCGGGACCGATCGGATTCTCGCGGTGGTGCCGGTGCCGTTCCTGGCGCACGGCCTGCCGATCGCCGCCGGACAGCTCAACGCCGTCTTCGTCATCGTCGTGCTGTCGGTCATCAACTACTTCGGCGTCAAGGAAGGGACCGTCTTCCAGGGGATCGTGACGGTCATGAAGATCGGGTCGTTCGCCGGTTTCATGATCCTCGGCGTCGCCGTCGGGCGCGGCAACCTGGCGCACTTCACGATGAGCGCCGCGCCGGTGGCGGGCGTCTCCACCACGTCCGGCGCCGCCGTCACGGGAGGCGCGGCCGCCGGCGCCGCCGCGGGGGGGATCACGTTCGGATCGTTCGTCCTGGCGATGATCGCGATGCTCTGGGCGTACGAGGGATGGAACAACATCACCTTCACGGCGGGCGAGATCAGGAACCCGCAGCGCAACATCCCCCTGTCGCTCGTCCTCGGGATGTCCGCGATCGCGTTCATCTACGTCGGCATGGATCTGATCTACATCTACGCGATGCCGGTGAGCGACATGATCGCGACGCCGCGCATCGGGGAGACGGCGGCCGCGGTTCTCTTCGGAGGGGCCGCCGCCAAGCTGATGGCGTTCGCGGTCCTGGTGTCGGTCTTCGGCTGCATCTCGGCGACGGTGATCTCGGGGCCGCGCGTCTTCTACGCCATGGCGCAGGACGGCCTGTTTTTCCGCGGTCTCGCCCAGGTGCACCCGCGTTACCGGACACCGGCCCGCGCCATCGTCTGGCAGGCGGTCTGGTCGGGGGCGCTGTGCCTCTCCGGCACCTACACGAAGCTCTACACGTTCGTCATCTTTGCCGCGGTTCTGTTCTACGCGCTCGCCGGGGCGTCGGTGATCGTCCTGCGCCGCACCCGTCCCGCCTGGCCGCGGCCGTACCGCACCTGGGGTTATCCGTTCACGCCGTTGATCTACGTCGCGCTGTGCGTCGTGGTGCTGGTCAACACGCTGATGAGCCAGCCGGTGGAATCGGGGATCGGCCTGGCGATCCTGGCCGCCGGGCTGCCGGCGTACCTGTACTGGAAGCGGCGCCGCGATCAGGTCGCCGGGACGAGGGTCGAGGCGGAGGCCTCCTCCTCGGCGAGCGACGAGACGAAGGTGCGCAGGGACGGATAGTCGGACGTCGGGATCTCGCGGCGGGACACGACGAGCGAGCGGTGCACCACCAGCACCTGGCGGTTCCCTTCGCGGCTCACCTCGAAGCGGGTCGTGCCGGTCACGCCCGGTCCTTCCAGCTTGCGATCGGCCGGCACCTTCCGCAGGGCGAGTCCCGCCGGCAGCGTCAGCCGCGCCTCGACCTGCTCGTCGATCAGGAACGGAAAGAAGACCGGGTGGAGCCGCGAGGAGTACGCCGCCATCCGGGTGATCGCCGGGAAGCGCACGACCTCCGGCGAGAGGACCTGGAGCGAGCCGGCCTGCGTCAGGTAGTGCGGCACCTCGAAGTGCATCTCGATCCGCAGCGGGTCGGAAGGGCCCGCGGGCGTCTTCACCTGATGGTCCTTCATGACCGCGCCCGGGCAGAGCCAGGCGACCAGATCGCCGAGGGCGTTCTCCCGGTCGGCGGCGCGCGACTCGACGAGATCGGACATCTGCTGGCGGCGCTGTCCCCACGCTTCGATGACGTAGGTCCCCGTGAGCGTGCCGTCCGGCAGCACCGAAGCGGTCACGGTGTGGCGGCGCCGGTTGCGCTCCGGCGGCAGGAGCGGCGTCTCCACCAGGTCGGCGGTCCCGTCGTCCTTGACGACGATCACCGGCACGCCCTGATCCTGCCACGGCAGGTCGCCGAACGGCGCCGCGGTCGAGGTCGGGTCGAGGAACAGGTATCCGCCCTCCGCGCGCGGCGCCGCGACGATCGCGTGGTTGAAGATCAGCCCGGGGCTGTCCATGTCGGGCAACCCGTCGTCGCGCGTGTTGATCGAGACCGAGAAGGCGGTGATCCCCAGCGCCCGCAGCATGGCGATCATCAGCGTCGCCTTGTCCTTGCAGTCGCCGTACCGGTACTTGAGCACGTCGCCGCTGGCGTGCGGCTGCCAGCCGCCGATGTCGAGCGAGATCGCCACGTAGCTGATCTTCGATTGCACGAACTCGTACACCGCCCGGAGCTTCGCGTCGGCGTCGGTGAGCGACGCGGTCAGGCTCTTCGCCATCTCCGCGACCTCGGGGCCCGGGACGGCGCGGTCGCTCTCGATGTCGTGGACGAACCGGCCGACACCCGACCAGGCGCTGAGATCGATCCGCCGGTCGCCCCAGGTGATCGTCTTCGGCCGGATGACCACGTGCGGCACGAGGTCGGCCTCCGGTGGCATGTCGTCCTCGGACCGGAGCGGCGGCACGTCGCGCACCTCGAAGCGCTGAACGGCGGTGCCGTCCCGCTCCTGCTCCGTCGTCGTCTCGGGGTGGAGCGCGCCGCGCACCACAAGACGGACGGGGAAGTCCTTCGGCGATCGGACCTCGAGCGTCTTCGCGCGCACCGGGATCCGCTCCTGCAGCGCGTACTCGTGGGGCAGCCAGTGGAAATTGCTGACTTCCTGCTCGGAGGAATACTCGACGATCGAACCCGGCACGACGCCGGGGAAGTTAATCGTCCGGACCATCGAGTCGGCGTAGAGCACGAACGAGGGGAAGGCCGCGTGGTCGGCGATCATCTGCCGCCTGACGTCGGTGCGCTTGCCCTCGGGCGAGACGACCGAACCGCTCAGGTCGACGACACGCTCGCCCGGGCCGTACCCCACGTCGGCGGAGCCGTAGAGGTTCGCGCCGCGCTGGGTCAGGATCTGGGTGCGGTTGGTGTACTTCACCCGCGCCGACGTCGGCGAGGCAATTTCGATCTGGAGCGTCTCCTCAAGCAGGACCGCATCGTCGACTTTCCCGAGGTTCTGGGGCGTCGCCGTGGCCGCGATGATCGGCGCCGTGATCAGAGCGCCCGCGAGCACGACGGCGAGCGCGGCGGCACCGACAGCGCTGCCTGCGGGTAAGGAGCACCGCAGGTTCGAGCCGAAGAACGGTCGCCGCATCATCGCGGGCACCTCGATTGTGGAAAGCGGGCCGGTTCGGCGAGCCAGTTGACAGTCGCGCCCCGCAACGCCCTAGAATACCCCACCGAACGCGTACGTGCTCGATCGTTCGCCACGATCGCAGACCCTGGGGGAGGACGCCATGCATTCGCGCTCCAAGACTGCTCCGCCTGCGTTGCGCGTTCCGCGTCGTGCCGGTCCGGCGCGCCTCCGCTGGCCGGCCTCCGCGGTCGCCTTGCTCGCGGCGCTCCTGGCCCTGCCGGCCGGAGGCGTCGTCGCCAAGGACAAGGACCCCGACTGGCCCGAGATCACGCAGGCCGAACGCGACTTCAAGACGGTCCCCGGCGACCCCGAGGCGGGCGCGGTGCTCCTGCGCAACACCCGGGACGGGAAGATTGTGATGCGTGGCCGCGGCTTGGCGAACGTCCTCGACTACCACTGGCGGCTCAAGGCCCTGACGGACAAGGGCAAGGACTTCGCTTCGGTCGAGATTCCCGCCAACAAATGGTCGAAGGTGGAGGGTATCCGCGCCCGCACCGTCAAGCCCGACGGAACCGTCGTGCCTGTTCCCTCCGATCAGATTTTCGAGAAGGTCGTGACCAAGGCGCGCGGCGTGCGGTCGACGCAGTTCGTGTTCAATTTCCCCGGAGTCGAGCCCGGCGCGATCCTCGAGTACCAGTACGAGCGCCAGAGCGACGCCCTGATCTTCGTCGAGCCGTTCCTCTTCTCGGGGCCGGCCTTCACCGTGCTCGCGCGCGTGACCCAGGCCGCACCGGTCGAGGCGCACTACCAGACCTTGTGCAAGGAGTGCCCCAATCCGGATCCGCCGCGCTCCGACTGGAAAGAAGGAAAGATGCGCGGCAAGTTGACCACGTGGGAAATGAAGGACGTCCCCGCCCGCCGGGACGAGATGCTGATGCCGCCGGAGCGGGACGTGCTGCCCCGCCTCGAGATGACCCTCACGGCGTGGGAAGGTGTGCAATGGGACGAGCTCGGCCGCACCGGCTATCTCTTCACCGACTGGAACTCCGTGGCGCGCTTCTTCAACTTCCGCTATCGCAAGGCCTACATGCTTGACGAAACCCAGATGCGGCAGGCCGTGGCGGGCTGGACGGCCGGTCTCACCGACGTCGATGCGAAGATTGCCGCGGTGTTCCGACACGTGCAATCCGACTTCCGCTACGTGGACTCCGACCTGATGGTGGGATGGACGCGATCGGTCTCCGACATGCTCAAATCGCGCACGGCCGACAACGAAGAGAAGGCCGTGCTGCTGGAGTCGGCGCTGCGGGCGCTTGGATTGAACCCGATGATCGGTCTCGCGGCCGGTCTGGAATCGGGCGCCGTCTACGCCAACTACTTCAGCTTCCTCCAGTTCACCCACGGCGTCGTCGTGCTGCCGGGCAAGGACGGCAAGCCGCGGTGGATGGACCCGACGGCGACCTGGACACCCTACGGCGCCTTGCCGTGGCGCGACTCCGGCGCGCCGGTGCTCGTCCTCCGCGACGACAACACCGGCGAGCTGACGAAAATCCCGCAGGTAGCGACCGACGGCAGGACGCGCTACACGACAACGGTCACCCCGCGCCCCGACGGCAAGGCGGTGGTCGAAACCGTGGTCGACCTGACCGGCGACAACGCCGCCGAGATGCGCGAGGCCATGGTCCCGGAGTCGGAGGCTGATCGCCGCACCCGTATCGTGAAGTGGGCCGGCGATCTGCTCGAGGGCGCGGCGCTTCAGGATTTCTCCATCGAGGATCTCGAGACCATTGACAAGCCGCTGCGCATTCGGATGAAGCTTGAGGCCCCCGCCCTCGTGACCCGGGCCGAGGACCTGACGGCGGTACGCGGCTGTACCCTCGACTGCTACACGGCCAATCCCATTCCGAGGGGTGATCGCCGGTACCCGGTCTACATCGATCGGCCGATGGCCCGCGAGTCGCAGACGACGATCAAGGGGCCGGAGGGATCGCACGCTTCGCCGATGCCGAAGCCGATCAGCCTCGACTCGATCTTCGGCACCTACAAGCTCTCCTGCGCCGCGGCGCAGGACGGGAGCGTGACGTGCAGCCGGGCCCTGACCCTGCCGCGATCGCGCTGGCCGGAGACGACCGGCCCGTCGCTCAGAGCGCTATTCGACCAGATCGTGCAGGCGGACCGCACCTCGGTCGCGTTCAACGCGGAAGCCGGACCGGTCGCGGCCGGCGGCCCGTAGTGCGCGGCGGTGGCGCCCGGTTCGCGCGACGCGGGACCGCCGCGCTGGCCGCGCTGGCCGCGCTGGTGACGGCCGGCGCCCTCGCTGAAGCGTTCCTGGGCGACGCTTACGCCCGCGAGACGGTCCCTCCCTGGCCCGAGATCACACCGGCCGAGCGCGACTTCAAGACGGTCCCCGGCGATCCGGACGCGCCGGCGGTGATCCTCCGGACGTCGCGCGACGGACGCATCTTCAAGCGCGGCTCCGACACCTCGAACTTCCTCGAGTACCACTGGCGGCTGAAGATCCTCAACGACCGGGGCGCGGCGTACGCCGAGGTGCAGATCCCGGCCGGGAAGTACTCCCGTGTCTCAGAGGTCGAGGGCCGGACCATCCGGCCCGACGGCACGATCATTCCGGTTCCCGAGGATCAGATTTTCAGGAAGATGGTCACGCGCGCGCGGGGCTACCGGGAGCTGGCATACGTGTTCCACTTCCCCGCGGTGGAGCCGGGCGTCATCGTCGAGTACCGCTACCAGCGCGTCGTGACCAGCATCGCGTTCATCCCGCCCTGGTCGTTCTCGGGCCCGGAATACACCCTGCTGTCCCAGGTCTCGCAGGCGGTCCCGCAGATCGCCAACTACCGCGTCCTCTGCTATCACTGCCCCGACCCGAAGCCGGCGCAGACGCCGTGGCGCGTCGGGACGGACAACGGCACGCGGTTCGAGTGGACGGTGCGCAACCTGGCGCCCCTGCGGGAAGAGGAGTGGATGCCGCCCGATCGTGTCGCGGGCACCCGCCTGGAGATGGTGCTGCAGACGTGGAGGGGGGCGTATTGGGCCGGCATCGAGCGGGCCGACACCTTCATCAACGACTGGGACACCGCGGCGCGCTTCGCGGCCTTCGGCTACCAGGCGGTGATCAAGGACGGGCAGGGCACGCTGAAGAGCCTCGCGAAGGACTGGACGCAGGGCCTGACCGACAAGGAGGCCATCGTCCGCGCCGTCGCCTCGCACGTACAGCGCGACTTCCGTTACCTCCCGGGCGGCGACGTGTACGGGACCAGCCGCCGCATCGACGATCTCGCCCGGGACGCTTCGGCGGACAACGAGGAGAAGGCGGTGCTCCTGGCCGGGGCGCTCCAGGCGGTGGGAGTGAAGACGTCGATGGCGCTCGTCGCCGGCCGGGATCACGGGCCGCTGTACGACAACTTCTACAGCCTGACGGAGTTCAGCCACGTGATCGTGTTCGTGCCCGAGGGCGACGTCGGGCGATGGATCGACCCGACCGTCACCTGGGCGCCGTTCGGCTTCCTGTCGTGGCGCGACTCGGGGGCCGGAGCGCTCCTCCTGAAGCCGGGCGGGGGAACCACCGTGGTCCTGCCGCAGGTGACCGGCGTCGGCCTCACGCGCTACGACCTGACGCTGCGTCCCAGGACCGACGGCTCGGCCGAGATCGAAGGCACGCTTTTCATCGACGGCGAGGACGCGGTGGAGATGCGGGACGATCTGATCCCGGCGTCCGAAGTGGAGAGGCACGATATGATCCGTGACTGGCTGCGTGCGCACGGGCCGGACGGCGAGCTGGCCGACCTCTCGATGGAGGACCTGGACGACGTCGACAAGCCGCTCCGGCTCAAGATCCGGATTCTCGTCCGCGGGCTGATCACACGGACGGAGGATCTCCTGGTGGTCGGGACCTGCCTGTTCGACTGCTACGCCCGCAATCCGCTGTCGCACGGCGCGCGCACGCTGCCGTTCTTCGTCGATCGGGGGCGCCGGCGGATGGAGACCGTGACGATCGTTCCGCCGGAGGGGTTCACGGCGACCGCGATCCCCGACCCGGGCACGGCGTCGTCGGCCATCGGCGCCATGACGTTCGGGTGCGACCGGAAGGACGACGGCACGGTGTCGTGCCTGCGCGCCTTCACGCTGCCGCGCGGCCGTGTTCCGGTCGGAGAGGCGGACGGCGTCCGCACGATGTTCGACGCCATCGTCGAGCTCGATCGTTCCGGCATCGCGTTGGAGGCGACGCCCCAGGCCAAGGAGAAGACACGATGAGCAGGACACCCGCCCCCGGGCTGGACCGGATCGCGCAGATCTCGATCAACGCACACGACCTCGAACGTGCGGTGGCGTTCTATCGCGACGCGCTCGGGATGAAATTCCTCTTCCAGGTGCCGAAGATGGCGTTTTTCGACTGCGGCGGCGTCCGGATGATGGTGGCGCTGCCGGAGAAGCCCGAGCTCAACCACCCGGGCAGCATCATTTATTACAAGGTGGACGACATCCAGGCGACCCACGCGGCGCTGGTCGCGAAAGGGGTCCCGTTCGTAGTCGGGCCGCACGTCGTGGCCAACCTCGGGAAGGTCGATCTCTGGCTGGCCGAGGCCCGCGATTCCGAAGGCAACATCTTCGCCCTGATGAGCGAAGTGCCGCGCGCCTGAGCGCGGCGCCGGCCGCCGCCGCCGGCCGCCGCCGCCGGCCGCCGCCGCCGGCCGCTGCCGGCGTCCGGCGTCAGTGCCGGCCGTGCTTCACGAAGGTGCCGCGCTCGAACTCCTCGAACGCGGTGCGCAGCTCGGCCTGGGTGTTCATGACGATCGGCCCGCGCCAGGCGACCGGCTCGCCCAGCGGCTTGCCGGCGACGAGCAGGAAGCGGACCGGCTTGCGGTCGGTCGTGACCGTGACGGTGTTCCCCGCCCCGTAGAGAACGAGGGTGTCCCCCGTCGTCGCCGCGCGCGGGTTGGCCGGGTCGAAGAACCCCTCGCCTTCGGAGACGTAGGCGAACACCGTGTGCCCCGCCTTCACCGGGTGCGTGAAGGTCTTCCCGGCCGGCAGAGACACGTCGAGGAACTCGGGGTCGCTGACGATCTCTCCCACCGGTCCCCGCACGCCGCCGATCTCGCCGGCGACGACGCGAACGCTGGCGCCGTCCGGCGTCTTCACGGTCGGGATCTGCGCCTGCTTCACCTCGCGGTAGCGCGGGTCCATCATCTTCTGGCTGCGCGGCAGGTTCGACCAGAGCTGGAAGCCCCACATCTGTCCCTTGCGATCGCCCTTCGGCATCTCCTGGTGGATGATGCCGCTGCCCGCCGTCATCCACTGCACGTCGCCCGGCGCGATGAGGCCGCGGTTCCCCATACTGTCGCCGTGCTCCACCTCGCCGTCGAGCATATAGGTGATGGTCTCGATGCCGCGATGCGGGTGCCACGGGAAGCCGGCGCGGTAGTCGTCCGGGTTCTCCGAGCGGAACGCGTCGAGGAGCAGGAACGGATCGAGGTTCGGCACTTCCTGGAAGCCGAAGGCGCGTCGCAGGTGCACGCCGGCGCCCTCGAGGGTCGGCTGGCTCTTCCAGACCTTCGCCACGGGACGGAGAATGGTTTCGGGTTTCATGACGGGCATCCTAGCGCGATCGGCGCGCGACTGGGTTCATGCAGCCGGGTCACTGTTCATGGGCTTAGATGCCGGAACGCCCCCTGAGGAAACAGAGACCGCCGCAGGTCAGCGCGGAAGCCCGGACGACACCCTGGCCAGTGCGCGCTCGAGCCGCTGGACGAGGGTGTCGATCTCCTTCTCGGTGATGGTGAAGGCGGGCGCGATGATGAAGTGGTCGCCGTCCTTCCCCTCGCGCGTGCCGGAGCCGGGATAGATCACCAGCCCCTCGTCGATGCAGGCGTCGTAGACGCGGCGGGACACCTTCAGCGCGGGCGCGAACGGCTTCTTCGTGGAGCGCGACTTCACCAGCTCGACGCCCCACATCATCCCCATCCCGCGCACGTCGCCGACCATCGCGTGCCGCATCAGGGTCCCGAGCCGCTCGCCGAGAGTCCTGCCCATCTTCGCGGCCCGCGCGATCAGGCCGTGCTTCTCGACGTAGGCGAGGACCGCGTTGCCGACGGCGGAGGAGAGGGGATTGGCGCTGTAGGTGAAGCCGTGCTCGAAGTAGCCGCGTCCGGCCGCCAGCGCGTCGGTGACGAAACCGCGGGCGATGACGGCGCCGAGCGGCGCGTAGCCGGCCGACAGCCCCTTGCCGGTGGTGATGATGTCCGGCACGACCTTGAAGTGATCGATGGCGAAGTTCTTGCCCGTGCGGCCGACGCCGGTCATCACCTCGTCGGCGATCAGCAGGACGTCGTGCCGGTCGCAGATCTCCCGCGCCCGCTGCCAGTAGCCGTCGACCGCCGGGACGGCGCCGAGGGTCGCGCCGACCACCGGCTCGGCCATGAACGCCGCGACCGTGTCGGGCCCCTCCCGCGTGATGGTGGTCTCGAGATCGTCGACGCAGGCGATGGCGCAGGAGGGGAACTCCATGCCGTACGGGCAGCGATAGCAGTAGCAGGGCGCGATGTGCGGCGTCGAGGCGATGAGCGGCGTGTACGGCTCACGGCGCGCCACGTTGCCGGTGGCGGCCAGCGCCCCCAGCGTGCTGCCGTGATACGACTGCCAGCGGCTGATGATCTTGTGCTTCGACGGCCGGCCGGCCTCGATCTGGTACTGCCGCGCCAGCTTGATGGCGGTCTCGACCGCCTCGCTCCCGCCGCTGACCAGATAGACGCGGCCGGTTTTCTTCATGTCGCCCGGGGCGAGCGCCGCGATCCGCCGCGTCAGCTCCATCGCCTCGCGGGTGATGAACTGCGACGAGTGCGTGAACGCCAGCCGGCGCGCCTGGGCCGTCATGACGCGCGCGATCTCCTCGACGCCGTGCCCGATCGAGCAGACGACCGCGCCGCTGCAGCCGTCGAGATAGCGCTTGCCGTTCTCGTCCTCGATCCAGACCCCTTCGGCGCGGACGGCGACGGGATAGGTCAGCTTCAGATTCCGCGGAAAGAGGTGCGCGGCCGGTCCGGCCGGCATGCCGCCGCCCGGCTCGAGACGCGCGTCCTTCGCGGAGCCTTTCGCGGCCGCGCCGGCCCGCGCGCCGCCCGCCCGCGCGCCGCCGGCCCGGCGGCTGGCGCCGCGCGTCGGCTTGACGCGCAGCGGAGGGATCTTGCCGCTCTCGATGCCGGGAGCGGGCCGGACGCGGGCGTGCGGGGGCCCGAGGGGAGGGGCCTTGATGAAATAGGCGTTCTCCTCCCCGGGCCCCTCGGTTGGCTCCTCCTCGTCGTCGTCCGGATCGTCGAGGAGCAGCCCCAGCTCCTGCGCCTCGTTCAGTGCGTCCTCGGCCATCTTCTCGGCCACCAGGCTCTTGCTGCCCAGCTCGGCGCGCACGCTCGCCTGCGCGCGCGCGGTCGCCTTGGCGATGGCTGCGGCGGCGAGCAGCGTGCGCTCGGCCTGGCCGCGTCCGGCGCGCCGCGACTTGCCAGCCGCCTTGCCCGCGGGGGGCTTGCGCCCCGCCGCCCTGCGCACGGGCGTCCCGCGGCCGCGCGGCTTCGCGGTTCGCGACGCGCGGGCGCTCTTCGTCTTCTTGCCACGCTTCTGCATTCGAAAAACCCTCCGGTACGGTGGAACGACGATCTCAGCCGGCCCGCGAGCGCAGGAAGATTCCCTGCGGGTCGAGCTCGTCGCGGATGATCTTGATCTCCTTCGGCGTCGGCGGCGGTGTCTCCTGGAGATCCGCGGCCGCCTTCACCTCCCAGCCGGTATTGGCGCGGACCGTCTCGAGCGTGATGCCGGGATGGATCGACACCAGGACCATCTCGCGCGTCTCCGGGTCGAACCGGTAGACGCCCATGTCGGTGATCACCAGGTCGGGTCCGCCCGAGAGCCCCAGCGATTCGCGCTCGCGGCCGCCGCGCAGGTAGCCGGGGCTGGTCACGAAGTCGACGCGCTCCGGCAGCGTGCGTTTCGAGTTGTTGATGGTGATGACGACCTTCTTCGCCAGCGCGGCGATCTCGCACGCGCCGCCGCTGCCGGGCAGGCGCACCTTCGGCTTCGCATAGTCGCCGATCACGGTCGAGTTGATGTTGCCGAACCGGTCGACCTGCGCGCCGCCCAGGAAGCCGACGTCGATCTTGCCGTTCTGCAGATAGAGATTGAACACGTCGAGCATCGGCACGACGGCGAGCGACCCGGTCACGAGGCACGGGTCGCCGATCGAGATCGGCAGGCGCGTCGGGACGCAGCCGACCGCGCCCGACTCGTAGATCATGCAGAGACCGGGCGCGTGCATCCGGTAGGCCAGGTTGACCGCCAGCGACGGGACGCCGATGCCGACGAAGACGACGTCGCCGCTCGTCAGCTCCTTCGACGCGCGCGCCACCATCAGCTCGCTGGTCGTGTAGTCGGCCATGGTCAGGACTCGTCGCTCATCGGAATCCGCACCCGTCAGAATCCGTAGTTGACCGGCGCGCACATCTGCGTGTCGGCCTGAAGCTCTCGGACGCGCGCGCCCATCTTCTTGATGTAGGCCGCGCGGTCGGGCACGCCGTACACCCACTCGTCGAGGTAGGCCTTGAGCCCGCCGGCTTCCTTCGATACGGCGTCCCAGGCCACGTAGAAATCGTTGTCGCGATCGTAGGCGCCCTGCACGAACGACGGGTGCGCTCCGAACGGCTCGTGGACCACCGCGCTCACGATGATGCCCGGGATGATCGTCCGGTTCGGGTCGGAGCGGATGACCGATGCGTCGACGATCTCTTCGACCGTGACGATGACGCGCTGGCTGGCGAAGGCGGCTTCCTTCTGCACGCCGTACAGTCCCTAGACCTGCGTGTTCCCCTCGTTGTCGGCGCGCTGCGCGTGGACGATGGTGATGTCGGGCCGCAGCCCGGGCACGCACCAGAGCGACTCGTCGGAGTAGGGGCTGCGGATCTGCTTGAAGGCCGGGTTCACCTTCGTCAGGTCGGTGCCGGGGTAGTTGCGCGTCGGCAGGAACGGCAGGTTCGACGCCCCGGCCATGAACCGCAGCACCATGCCGAAATGGGTGTACTCCTCGATCTCGAGAGGGCGGGGCGTTCCCTTCTCGACGGCGCGCCGGAAGGCATGCAGCGGCCCGACCCCCGGGTTGCCGGCCCAGGAGAAGATCATCTTGCGGGCGCAGCCGGCGGCGATGAGCTGGTCGTAGATCAGGTCGGGCGTCAGCCGGGCGATCGTCAGGTCGCGGCGGCCCTGCCGGATGATCTCGTGCCCGGCCGCGAACGGGATGAGGTGGGTGAAACCCTCCATGACCACGAGGTCGCCGTCGCGCACCAGGCGCCCGACGGCCTCCTTCATGGTCATGACCTTGGACATGCCGCGACCCCCGGTCCCCGGCCCCAAACCCGTGTCCTGATGCGGGATGCGGATGATAGCACAGGCCCCGCGCAAGGTTTTCGGCCGGGCCGGGCGCCACCCGGTGTATCGTGGGCGCTTGTCCGTGCCCCCGGACGGCCGCAGCGACGGGCGGCACCACTTCCTCCGCGTTGGTGGAGCGCGGGAATCAAGGTGATGAGATGAACCGACGGAACGTGTGGACCGTGGCCACGGCTGCGGCGATTCTGATGGCCGGCGCGGCCTGCATGGGCGCGGGCGCCACCGCCCCCAAGGTGGAGCTGAAGACCGACGACGACAAGACGCTGTACGCGCTCGGCCTGACCATCGGCGGCAACATCATGCCGTACGGCCTCTCCGCCGCCGAGCTCGAGATCGTCAAGAAGGGTTTCGGCGACGCGGCGCTGGGCACCAAGCCCGACATCGAGCCCGACGCCTTCCGCGCCAAGCTGCCGGGCTTCATGCAGGCGCACCTGGCCGCCAAGGCGGCCGGCGAGAAGGAGAAGGCGAAGGCGTTCCTGGCGCAGGCCGAGAAGGAGCCTGGCGCGCAGAAGACCTCCTCGGGGATGATCTTCACCGAGACCACGAAAGGCTCCGGCCCGTCGCCCGCCGCCACCGACACCGTGAAGGTGAACTACAGGGGCACCCTCATCGACGGCAACGAGTTCGATTCCTCCTACAAGCGCAACGAGCCGGTCGAGTTCCCGCTCAACACGGTGATCCCGTGCTGGGTCGAGGCCCTGGAGAAGCTGTCGGTCGGCGGCAAGGCGAAGGTCGTCTGCCCGTCCGAGATCGCCTACGGCGACCAGGGCCGTCCGCCGCAGATCCCGGGCGGCGCGACGCTCGTCTTCGAGGTCGAGCTGCTCGGCATCAACCCGGCCGGCGCGCCCGCAGCGGCGAAGCCGCCCGCCGCTCCCGCGGCTCCGAAGAAGAAGTAGCGCATTCTTTGAGCCATGGAGAAGACATCGACCGGCCGGCGGAGTCTGGTTCCCGCCGGCCGGTTTTCTCTTAGGCGTCCTCCCGGTCCGGCTGTCGGAGAGGTCTCGAAGGCACCGAAGGCGCCCAGGCCGCCTCTCAAGTGGGCGGGTGGCAAGCGGTGGCAGGTCCCGCATCTCCTCGGATTCTGGCAAAAACACGCTCATCGGCGATTGGTCGAGCCCTTCTGCGGCGGCCTCGCCGTCGCCCTGGGCCTGGCGCCCGCTCGCGCGCTTCTCAACGACATCAACCCGCACCTGATCAATTTCTACGCCTGGCTCAAGCGGGGACTGGTCGTCGACATCGTGATGGAGAAGAAGCAACGCTCGTATTACAAGTACCGCGCCGAGTTCAACGAGCTCCTTGCGAACGGGCAGGCGGGGACCGCGAGAGCGGCGCTGATCTTCTATTACCTGAACCGGACCGGTTATAACGGGCTGTGCCGATTCAATCGGCAGGGCGGATTCAACGTGCCGTTCGGCCGGTACAAGAACATCAACTACCCGAGCGACTTTCTCCAGTACCAGAGAGTCTTCTCGACGTGGGAATTCGTGAGCCGGGATTTCGAAAAACTGCGCGTGGACCCGGAAGACTTCGTCTACGCGGACCCTCCGTACGACGTCGAGTTCACGCAATATGCCATGCACGGCTTCTCCTGGGACGATCAGGTCCGTGCGGCAAGATGGCTTGCGGCCCATCCGGGGCCCGTCGTCCTGTCCAACCAGGCCACCGAGAGGATCATCAAGCTCTACCGAAGTCTCGGATTCAGAATCGAAGAGAAGAACGCTCCCCGCTTCATCAGCTGCAATGGCGACAGGACCCCGGCCAGGGAAGTCCTCGCCGTGAAGAACATCTAGCGTCCGGCCGCCATGTCCCCACGTGATACGAGGACCGGGGAGGTCATGGAACAGATGGTCGTCCCGGCCATGGCCTGTGGCGGGTACGAGTTCCGTCGCAAGGTCAACATCGGAAAGCGATTGGGGTATGGAAGGCACATCGTCGACGGTGTCGCCGACAGGGCAGGCCGGAGGCTCCTGATCTCGCTCAAGTGGCAGCAGGTTCCAGGAACGACCGAGCAGAAGGTGCCGTTCGAGATCATCTCGTTGATCGAGGCGGTCCGTTCAGGCAATTACCATGGAGCCTACGTGGTGCTCGGCGGCCCGTGCTGGCGCTTCAAGGATTTCTTTCTGGATGGCGGCCTGAACCCGTACATGCCGGACGCCCGGGAAGTGCGGATTGTCACCCTCGAAGACTTCGTGGCCCGCGCCAACCAGGGCAGACTCTAGAAAACGCTCGGGCCGGAGCCCATCGATGCCGGAGATCGCGTTTCACGGAGCGGCGGGGACGGTCACCGGATCCCGCTACCTGGTCACGTCGCGCGACAGGCAGGCCGGGGACGAGCGGGTCCTCGTCGACTGCGGCATGTACCAGGGCCTGAAGGAGCTGCGCGAGAAGAACTGGGAGCCGATGCCGTTCGACGCGGCGTCCCTGCCTTTCGTCCTCCTGACCCACGCCCACATCGACCACAGCGGCATGCTGCCGCGCCTCGTGAAGCAGGGATTCAAAGGGGCGATCATCTCGACCCCGGCGACCTTCGAGCTGGCGAAGCTGCTCTTGATGGACGCCGCCAAGCTGCAGGAAGAGGACGCCGCCTTCCACAACCGGAAGAAGACCTCGAAGCACGAGCCGGCGCTGCCGCTGTTCGACGCCGACGACGCCGGGAAGACGCTCGAGCGGTTCACGCCCCGGCCCTACGATGCCTGGACCGAGCTGCCGAACCGTATCGCGTTCCGCTTCCACAACGTCGGGCACCTTCTCGGCTCGGCGATGATCGAGATGAAGGTGCGGGAGAACGGCGGCGCATCGACGCTGCTCTTCTCCGGGGATCTCGGCCGGTACGACGCGCCCCTCAACCCCGATCCCGACCCGCCGCCCGCCGCCGACGTCCTGGTCCTCGAGTCGACCTACGGCGATCGCCCGCACCCTGCCGCCAGCCTGTACGACCAGGTCGAGCGCGTCGTGAAGGAGACGATCGCCCGCCGCGGCATCGTCGTCGTTCCCTCGTTCGCGGTGGGCCGGGCGCAGCAGCTCATCTACGTCCTCAACGTGCTGATGCAGAAGGGGAGGCTGCCGGCGCTGCCGATCCACCTCGACAGCCCGATGGCGATCGAGGCGACGAGGATTTACGCGCAGCACCCGGCCGAGCAGGAATCGAAGGGCGAGCTGACGGCGCGCAACGTCGTCTGCCACAAGACTGTCGACGAGTCGAAGACGCTCAACTCGTTCGAGGGTCCCGGCATTCTCATCTCGTCGTCCGGGATGCTCACCGGCGGCCGCATCCTGCACCACCTCGAGCGCCTGCTCCCCGAGCCGCGCCACACCATCGCGCTCGTCGGCTACCAGGCAGCCGGCACCCGCGGCCGCGCCCTGCAGGAAGGCGCGAAGACGCTGCGCATCTACGGCCAGGACGTCCCGGTGCGCGCCCACGTCGAGGACCTATGCGGGTTCTCCGGCCACGCCGACCCCGACGAGACACTGCGGTGGCTGCGCGCCATGCCGCGCCCACCGAAGGCCGTCTACCTGACGCACGGCGAGCCGGCGTCGGCGCAGGCGCTGGCGGCGACGATTCAGTCGAAGCTCGGGTGGACGGTGCGGGTGCCGAAGCTGGGGGATGTTGCGGAGATTGTTTAGACCCGATCGTCGATCTTCTTCAGCAGCGCCTTGTAGCGGTCGTGGGTGCGCAGCGGGTCGAGGTCGGAGTCCTTCTCCATCCAGTCGCGGTGGTTATAGCCGGCGCTGACGGCCTTCTCGAGGTAGTCGAGGGCCTCGTCGAGACGACCGACGTTGGAGTAGATGCAGGCGACGTTGTAGAGGAGGCCGGTCTCGTTTGGGGAGATGGTGACGGCCTTGCTGACGAGCTCGAGCCCCTCGTCGATGTGGCCGGTCTCGACCAGGGCGCCGCCGCACAGGTAGAGCGCCCGCACGTCCTCCGGGTTCAATTCGAGGTGTCGCTTCGCCTTCTCGATGCCTGAACGATAGGTCGCCTTGCAGTCGTCCGGTCGGCTGAGGCTGCGATAGACCTGGGGCAGGAGCAGGTGCACCTGGTAATCCTCGGGGCGCACTTCGATCGCCTGCTCGTAGAGGCGCGCGGCCTTGAGGTAGTTCCCCTGGGCGACGCTGGCGCGGGCGTAGAAATAGAACGCCTCGTAAAGCTTCGGGTTGAGCGCGATCGCCTTCTCGAAGTGCTCCGCCGCCTGGTCGTGCTTCTTGCTCAGCGACAGCACCATGCCGCGCGAGGCGTGAGCCTCGGCGAGATCGGGGTCCATCTCGAGCGCCTTGCGGCTGGCCTCTTCGGCGAGGGTGCGCTCGCGCTCGCTGCTGCCGGCGTACATGAACAGGAACGAATAGCAGTCGGCGAGCGCGGCGTAGGCGAGCGCGTAATTGGGGTCGAGCTTGATGGCGCGCTCGTACATCTGCCGGGCCAGCTCCCAGTTGCGGCGGTCGAACTCGTAGAAGTACTTGCGGCCGCGCAGGTAGAAGTCGTACGCCTGGATGTCGCGCGTGGCGACGTTCTGGATGGCGCGCCGCTCCTTGGGGCTCAAGGTCACCTCGAGCGCCTGCACGATGCTCTCGGCGATCTCGTCCTGGATGGCGAAGATGTCCTCCAGCTTGCGGTCGTAGCGCTCGGACCAGATGCGATAGCCGTCGCTGACGTTGACGACCTGGGCGGTGATCCGGATCTGGCTGCCCGATTTGCGCACGCTGCCTTCGACGATCTTCTCGACGTTGAGGCGCTCGCCGATCTCGCGGATGTCGTGCTTGGTCCCCTTGAACTGGAACGCCGAGGTGCGCGACGCCACGCGCAGGTTCTTGATCCGGCCCAGGCCGTTGATCAGCTCCTCGGCGATCCCTTCGCAGAAATACTCCTGCTCGGGGTCGGTGCTCATGTTGGCGAACGGCAGGACGGCGATCGAGTTGGTCGCCCGGCGCTCGCTCGCCGCCAGCTCCTCGCGCAGCTCTTTCAGCTCGATGAGCAGATCGCGCGCCGTCTGGTAGCGCTCGTTCGGGTCCTTCTGCAGGCAGCGGCGGACGATGCGGCCCAGGTGGTTCGGCAGCGTGACGTTGATCTCGTTCACCGCCTGCGGCGTGTCGCGCAGGATCGCCGAGATCATCTCAGCGGAGGTGTCTCCGGGGAACGGCCGCTTTCCGGTCAGCAACTGATAGAAGATGACCCCGAGCGAGAAGATGTCGGTCCGGTGGTCGACCTCGCGCCCCTGGAGCTGCTCGGGCGACATGTACGGCACCGTGCCGACGACGGCGCCTTCCTTCGTCAGACCGTGCGTCGGCGCGTCGGACTCGGCGGACGGGCGGCTGGCCTCGTGCAGCTTCGCCAGGCCGAAGTCGAGGACCTTCACCCGCCCGTCGTCCGTGACCATGACATTGGCCGGCTTCAGGTCGCGGTGCGTGATCCCCTTCTCGTGCGCGGCGGCGAGCGCCTCGGCCAGCGGCCGCGCGATGTCGGTGAACGCCTTGAAATTCATCCCGCCCGGGACGACGCGCCCGTCGAGGCTCTGTCCGACGACCCGCTCCATGGTCAGGAAGCGGACGCCGTCCGCCTCCTCGACCGAGTGGATGGTGACGATGTTCGGATGGTTGAGCGTCGCGACGGCCTTCGCCTCGCGCTCGAACCGCTGCAGGCGCAGTGGGTCGGCGGCCATCGCCTCCGGCAGCACCTTGAGCGCGACCTCGCGATCGAGCCGGGTGTCGCGGGCCAGGTAGACCTCGCCCATCCCGCCCGAGCCCAGCTTGCCGAGAATGTTGTAGTGGGACAGCGTCCGGCCGACCATCGTCTTCAGCGCCTCATCATCGAGTGGCTGGTGAGAGTACGGGATCTCGACGCGGGCGTCAAACCCGCTCCGGGAACCGGATCCGCGGGATCGCCGCCCCTCACCGGCTCAGCGTGTCGGCCAATTCGCTCAGCTCGGTCGCGTTGAGGTCGGACACGGCGGCGTGCGCGAAGCCGGAGCGGGTCCAGCGGATCACGTTGTAACCGCGCCGCGCCGGCTCCGGCACCGGCGCCGCATCGCCCCCGGCGGCCGGCCAGACGAAGACGTTGATCACGTGCTGGCGGCGCCGGTAGACGAGCGCGGCGACGGCCCGGTTCCCCGCGTAGTCGAGACGGCCGCCGACGAGCGGGGACCCCTGCTCCGCGAGGTCCCGGACGTCGGGAGAGAAGTCGAGGCGGCCGTCGAACCACGGCTTCACCGTGTGCTGATCGGTCGAGGCGACGTCGGTCAGGTGGTCGGCCTGGAGCGAGCGGATGTGGTCGGTCACCAGCTCCTCGGAGAGGAGATCGCCGGCGGGAACGGGACCGGACGCCGGGCGGAGGAACAGGAGCCCGACGACGAGGACCGCCGCCGCCGGGAGGGCGACGGTGAGCCAGCGTGGCCAGACCCACCGCGCCGGCGCGCCGGCGCGCGGTTCAACAAGCGACTCGCCGCGCTGCCCGGCTCGCTGCTCGTCACGCAGGGCCTGACGCACCCGCGCCTCGAGGCCCGCCGGGGCCGTGAACGCGAGGCGGCCCGACTTCATGGCGGCTCGCAACGCCTGGTGATTCCGCAGCGCCGTGGAGCAGTCCGGGCACTCCCGGAGGACTCGCTCGATGTCGGCGCCGACGACGCGATCGGTCTCGCCGTCGAGGTAGGCGTTGAGGAGCTCCTCGGAATGTTCGCAGGACACGTTCTCAGACCTCCTTCCGCGGCCGGTCCGCGAGCTGCACCTGCATCCGCCGGCGCGCGCGGGCCAGGCGCGACATGACGGTGCCGATCGGAAGGCCGGTGACGCCGGCGATCTCCTTGTAGGACAGGCCTTCGATCTCGCGCAAAACCAGAGCCTCCCGGAACTCGAGCGGCAGCTCCTCGAGAGCCCGCGAGACGGCCTGGGAGTTCTCCGCGATCAACATCGCGGCCTCGGGCCCCGGCTCGTCGCGATCCACGCCGTGCACCTCCTCGTCGAACTCCGTCGTCTGCCCGCCGGGGCGCTCGCGCCGCATCCGGTCGTGGCAGGTGTTGCGCACGATCGCCAGGAGCCAGGCCTTGACGTCGCCGCCCCGGTAGCCGGAGAAGAAGCGCAGCGCCCGGACGAACGCCTCCTGGACGATCTCCTCCGCCTCCTGACCGTCGCGCGTCAGCCATCGGGCAAGGTTGAACGCCGCGTCGAGGTGCGGAAGCACCAGGGCTTCGAAGCGGGGGATGTCCGGCCGGCCCTCGAGTCTGTCTCCCGTCACGAGACCTTCATCCAAGGAGACGCGGAACCCCGCTCCTTTATTCCCGCAGGCCGAGGAAGGCGGGCGACGGGAATATCGCCGCGGCCGCCGCGTCTACTCCTGCGACGGGGCATCTTACGCCCCTCCAAAGGAGAGAGAGCCATGACCCTCACGAAAATCACCCACTGGCTGCTGAACCCGCCCGACTCCGCCCCGCGGTCCGCGATCCTGATCCGGCTGATGGCCGGCGGCGTCTTCCTCTGGGAGGGGATCCTGAAGTTCGTCTACGTGAACCAGGGGGTCGGCCGCTTCACGAAGCTCGGCATCCCGGTTCCCGAGGTGATGGCGCCCTTCGTCGCCGTGCTCGAGATCGTCGGCGGGATCCTCTTCATGTCCGGTGCGCTGACGCGGCTCATCGCCGTCCCGTTCGTCATCGAGATGATCGTCGCCATGCTGTCGACGAAGATTTCCCTCTATCACGGGACCTCGCCTCTCCCGCTGCCGCCCTCTCCGCCCCAGGTGGGGATCTGGGCCGTCCTGCACGAGATTCGGTCCGAGTACGCGCAGATCATGAGCAGCCTCTTCCTGTTCGCGGCCGGGCCCGGCCCCTGGTCGGTGGACGCGATGGTCGCGAAGCTGAGGCGGCGCGAGCGGGTCGTCGTGGATCGTCCCAGATCCGCGGCGTCGCCCGCGCCGGCGCGCGGCATATGATACGTTCGACGGACCATGTCCGACCCGAGTCTCGACACTCTCCGCGAGCGCGTGCGGCAGCTCGACCTCGAGCTTTTGGCGCGCGCCGCGGAGCGCGTCCGTCTGGCGCGTCAGATCGGCGAGATCAAGCGCCGACAGAGCCTCCCGACCGTGGATTACGAGCAGGAGAAGGTGGTGATCGACCGGGCGCGCGCCGGCGCCGCGGAGCAGGGGCTCGACCCGGGGATCGCCGCCGACCTGTTCGCCGGCCTCATCCGCGCCTCGCTCACGGCGCAGGAAGAAGAGAACGTGCGCACCGCCGCGGCCGGCGTTGGCCAGAGCGCCGTCGTGGTCGGAGGCGCCGGGCGCATGGGCCGCTGGCTCGGGCGGTTCCTGTCGGCGCAGGGTTACACCCTCGACGCGCTCGATCCGGCGGCGGCGCCCGACGAGAGCGCCCGCGCCCGCGCCGCGTTGCGCACCGCCGATCTCGTCGTCTGCTCCACGCCGCCGGCCGCCACGGCCGCGCTCTACGACGCCTGGTGCGCCGCGCCGCCCGCGGGCGTCGTGGTCGACATCGCCAGCATCAAGACGCCCCTTGTCGAGCCGATCCGCCGCCTGCGCGAGGCCGGCGGGCGCGTCGCGTCGATCCACCCGATGTTCGGTCCGTCGGCCGTCCTGCTGCGCGGCGCCGACGTGGTCGTGTGCGACACCGGCGACGCGGAGGCGACCGCGGCCGCCGAGCAGCTCTTCCAGCCGACGACCGCGCACGTCGTGCGCCTGCCGCTCGCCGATCACGACAGGGTCATGGCCGACCTCTTGAGCCTGGCGCACGTCACCGCCATCGCCTTCGCCCTGGCTTTGCCGGACCGGGAGCACCCCGTGCGCAGCACCACCTTCCGGGCGCTCGAATCGCTCGCCGCCGCCGTCGTGCGCGAGAGCCCGGACGTCTATTACGAGATCCAGGCGATGAACCCGCACTCGGCCGCGGCGCTCGAGCGGCTGCGCGCCGCCCTCGACCGCATCATCGCCGCCGTCACCGCGCGCGACGCGCAGACCTTCAGGGGCCTCCTGGAGGAAGGGCGGCGGCGGACGCCGTCGGAAGCGTGATTCGGTGGAGCGGCCGTCTCAGAGCGATCGTCCCTGCGCCGCGAGGATCGGACGCAGGGAGGCGGTGAGCTTCGCGAGGTCGTCGCCCGTCAGCGCCTGATCTTTGTCGCACAAGGCCTCGGCGGGGTTCGGGTGGGCCTCGATGAGCAGGCCGTCGGCTCCGGCCGCCGCCGCGGCGAGCGCCAGCGGAATCACCAGCTCGCGCAGGCCGGCCGCGTGCGACGGATCGACGATGACCGGCAGGTGGGTGCGCCCCTTCAGCACCGGCACCGCGCTGACGTCGAGGGTGTTGCGCGTCGCCGTCTCGAACGTGCGGATGCCGCGCTCGCACAGGACGACGCGATGGTTGCCGCCGGACATGATGTACTCGGCGGCCAGCAGCAGCTCCTCGATCGTCGCGCTCATGCCGCGCTTGAGGAGCACCGGCCGCCGGGCGCGTCCCACTTCCTTCAATAGCGCGAAGTTCTGCATGTTGCGCGCGCCGATCTGCAGCATGTCGGCGCCGGCGGCGACGCGCTCGACGTCCTCGGGGTGCAGGACCTCGGTGACCACCGGCAGCTCGTACGCCCGTCCCGCCTCGACGAGCATGTCGAGACCGGGGAAGCCGAGACCCTGGAAGGCGTAGGGAGACGTCCGGGGCTTGAACGCGCCGCCGCGCATCATCGCGGCGCCGTGACGCTTCGCCAGGTCGGCCGATTCCATCATCTGCCGCAGGCTCTCGACGGCGCATGGTCCGATCGCCAGGACGAAGCGCTCGCCGCCGAACTCGACGCCGCTGACGTCGATGCGCGAACGCCTTCCGTCCTCCTTCAGGCCGCAGAGCTTGAGGTTCGGGTTCCTGGGGGCGGCGGGCGGTGCGGCGGCCGCGGTCGCCGGCGTGGCGGTCGCGGCGGCCGGCGCTTCGACCGGCGCGGCCTCGGGGATGCGCCGCTCGCGCTCGCTCTCGATGCGGCGGGGATAGCTGCCGAGCACCTTGAGATGATTCGTGTGCGCCCGCACCTCCTCGAGCGCGGCCTGCACGCGCGCGTCGGCGATGTGACCCTCGAGATCGACGTAGAACTGATACTCCCAGGGTGCGTTGGCGCGCGGACGGCTCTCGAGCTTGGTCAGGTTGATGCCCTGCGCGTCGAAGCTCTTCAGGCATTCGAGCAGCGCGCCGCGGCGATGGTTCACCGAGAACACCAGCGACGTCTTCGCCGGACGGCGCGCGTCGAACGGCTCGGGCTGGCGTCCGATGAGCAGGAAGCGGGTCAGGTTCGTGGCCTGGTCCGAGATGTCGCGCTTCAGGACGACCAGCCCGTACTCGCGCGCCGCCTCCTCGGACGCGATCGCGGCGATCCCGGGGTCGCCCTCGCGCGCGACCGCCTGGGCCGCGCCGGCCGTGTCGTGAAAGCTCTCGGACACGACGCCGACGAGCGCGTCGAGGAACTTCCCGCACTGCTGCAGGGCGACCGGATGGCTGCGCACGGCGCGCAGATGCTCGAAGCGCGCGCCGGGCAATCCGAGCAGGCAGTGCTCGACCGGCCACACCTCCTCGCCCACGATGGTCACCGGCCGGTGGCCGATCAGGTCGTAGACCTCGTTGATGCTCCCGGCGATGGTGTTCTCGATCGGCAGGAGCGCGTAGTCGATCGCGCCCGCCTCCAGGGCGTCGATCGCGGCCGCGAAGCTGCGGAAGCCGACGCGCTCGAGCCGCGCGACGTCGCGCGTCGCGAACACCTTGCCGATGGTCAGGTCGCTGTAGCAGGCCGGCACGCCCTGGTAGCCGACGCGCGCCGAGCGCGCCCCGGCGCCGCCCGCCGCGTCGGGCTCGAGAAAGCGCTCCTGATCGCGGCGCGACCAGTTCAGGATCTCGCGCAGCACCCGGCCGGCGAAGTAGGCGGAAACCCCCTGGCTCTCGGCTTCCCGCGCCCACATCTCGAAAAGCGCGCGCTCGCGATCGTCGTCGCGCAGCACGGCGTCCTTGTTCCTGCTCTTGTGGTCGCCGATCTCGCGCACGGCGCGCAGCCGGTCCGCCAGGAGCCGGATGAACTCGCGATCGAGGCGATCGATGGCCTCGCGGAGTCGCGCCAGGGGATCTGCGGGCGTTTCCATGAGATGGCCGGCTCCACGGGGTGTTCGGGCGAAGCGAGGCGGATTATATCCGACCCCTCCGCCCTGGAACGGCTCCGTGACCGCGCTTAAACGAGCGCGGCCAGGTTCCTGATCAGGATGTAGATCGCCAGCAGGATCACGAAGACCGCGAACCCGCGGCGCAGGGAGCGCGGCGACAGCCGCGAAGACATCCGCTCCCCGATGAATCCTCCGACGATCGCGACCCCCGTGAACGTCGCGGTGGCGCGCAGCGGAACGCCCCCTTCGCCCAGGTGGCCGAGGAGTCCCGCCGCGCAGTTGAGGGCGATCACCAGGAGCGACGTACCGACGGCGGTCGGCATCGCCAGACCGGCGAACAGCACGAGCGACGGCACGATGATGAAGCCGCCGCCGACGCCGAGGAAACCGGTCAGGAAGCCCACCCCGAATCCGGCGGCGACGATGGCGCCGAGGCGCGGGCGCTCCCCGGCGTGCGGGCTTTCACCGCCCGGCTCGCGCCGCGAGCGCAACAGCATGACGCCGCCCACCACCAGCATCAGGACCCCGAACAGCAGCAGGAGGACGTGCGCTGGAACCAGGTGCGTGAGACGCGCGCCGATGAAGGCGGCGGGCAATCCCGCGGCACCGAAGACGATCCCGACGCGGCGGTCGACGCGTCCGCCGCGATGGTGCATGAGACCGGCCATGAGGCTGGTGGAGCCGACGATAGCGAGCGACATCGCCACGGCCTGGCGCGGATCGACGCCCGCCACGTAGACCAGGACGGGCAGCGCCAGGATCGAACCGCCGCCGCCCATCAGACCGAGCGACACGCCGATCATCCCGCTCAGCAGGAGCGCCAGCGCGGTATAGAAATGCATGATCGGCGTGTATCGACCTGGTTCGCGCCGGCGTCAGGCGCCGGCGCGGCGCTTGTAGAGGCCGTCGAACGCGGTCGTCCAGGTGGCGCCGGCGTCGCGCGTCTGCTCCCAGTGCTGGCGGACGCGGCCGTCCGGCATCGGCGTCCAGGTGATCCGGTCGCGCACCGTGCCGCCGCGCGGCCCCTTGCGATCGGCGCCTTCGAGAACCATCGCGCCGTCGCGCATTCCGCCGGCGATGTCGAGGCGCGTCCCTTGGTTGTCGACCCAGATCTGGTGCCAGCGCCCGTCGGCCCGGTCCCAGATGTTGAACGACGTTCCTTCCGAGCCGCCGGCGCCGCGCCAATGCTCCTGAAGCACGCACCCGTCGAGCGTGCGCGTGACGCTGTTGGTCCCCGCCGCGCTGCCATCGGCCGCGCTGGTCACGTCCCACTCTCCGGCCCAGAAATCGAACTGCCGGTATTCGGGCGCGTCGCAGCGTGGCGGCGCCGGTGCTGGCGCGGCGGGCGCGGTTGCGCCGGGCGCCGCGGGTGCGCCGGGCGCGGTCGTCGCCGCCGAGACGCCGCGGCCGCCGTGTCCGGACATCAGGGTGAGAGTCGCGAAAGCTACGAGGGAAGCGGATCGAAACCGAATCGGCCGGCGTATGGCGTTCATCACGTGAGTCCTCCGACGGTCCGGGACCACCAGCCGTCCGTGCCGCGCTCAGGATAGTCGCAATCCCGCCGATTCAGACCGGCGGCGCTTCACGCGCCGCGCATCAGGGGGAGACGATCCGGAACCCGATGTGATGGTCGTTGTAGTCGGGAGGATCTTCGTAGTGACGGTAGGCCGCTCGGGCGACGAAGGGGTTGCTGCCCCACCAGCCCCCCTTCTCGACCTTGATGGTGCCCGACGCGGGGCCGCCGGGATCGTCGCGCACACCGAGCGTGTAGTAGCCAGTGTCCAGCCAGTCCTGGACCCACTCCATGGCGTTGCCGGCCAGGTCCTGCGCGCCGATCCAGCTCGCTCCCGCGGGATGGCTGCCGACCGGCTCGGGACCGGGGTTGCCCACGACGGCGCAGCGGCCGGCGTCGAACTGCTCGCCCCACGGGTAGACCCGTGACTCCGGGCCCCGCGCGGCGAACTCCCACTCCACCTCGGTCGGCAGGCGTCCGCCGCGCCAGCGCGCGTACGCCTCGGCCTCGAACCAGGTCACGCAGACGCGCGGCAGAGTCGCGCCTTCGACGCAGCTCCGCGGCAGGGCGCCGGAAGGCTGCCGGCCGAGCCACTCCCATCCCGGATCGGACCAGAGCGTCCGGTCGCGATACCCGCCGCCGCGGACGAACGCGTCGAAGGCGGCGTTGGTCACTTCGTACTTGTCGATCCAGTAACCGCGTGTCAGACGGACCAGGTGCGCGGGCTGCTCGCTGGGCAGCTCGCGGAGAACCCAGCGCGGTGGGTCGAGCGACTTGACCAGGCGCAGGGCCGCTTCGTCGCTGCCCATCGTGAACGAACCCGCCGGGACCCAGACCTGCTCGATTCCCTTGGGGTCGACGCGCCCGGCGCCCGGCTCGGGGGCGCGCGTCGCGACCGGATTGCGCGCCGCGGTCGGATTGCGAGCCGAATCGGGCGGCGCGCTCGCGCAGGCCGCCGACAGCGTCAGGACGACAAGGCTCCAGGCGATCCGGTTCACTCCGCCGAGCGTAGCACGCGCTCGCGTCCGCCGCTCTGGCCCGCCGCTGAGCAGGCTGCTATCATGCCGGCACCTTTGCTGTCCGGGGGCTCACGATGCCCGACCTCGCGATTCGACACCGATTCCTGGCGGCCGCGGCGGTCGTGGCAATGAGCGTCGCCGCGGTCGCGGCGCGACCCGGCGAGGTCACCTGCCACGCCTCTCAGGGCTATGACGTCATCGTGGACGGCGTCGTGCAGCCGGGTGCGCGCGTCTTCGTGCCCGATGCCCGTTTCGCGTTCCTGATCGACATCCCGGCCCTGTCGAACGGATTCCTGGTCGACGTGACGACCCAGAAGGCGTTCGCGATTTCGCGCTGGGACCTCAAGCCCGGGAACACCAGCGACGTCCTGCGGGCGTCCATTTCGCAGACTTCGTCCGCGCCGTCCTATCCGGTGTCCGTCGAAGGGGATATCCTGCGGTTCCGCAACGAGACCTCGGAGGTGCGCCTCGTGAAAGCGGTCGAACATTCGCCGTTCACGGGGTCCGGCGGCGACCCGCAGCCGATCAGCCCCAGCGCCGAGGCGCGGGCCTGCCTGCGAACGGAGTCGCTGCCGGCGCCCGTCGGCACGCCCGGCTGCGCGAAGTTCGTTTACCTGAAGAACGTGTGCAACGTGCCGGTCGTGGCCGACATGACGAGGACGGAGCACCTGTTGAGCGGGACCCTGCCGCAGACCTACCGGGTCATCGTCGCTCCCGCCAGCGAGCAGTCGCTCGGCTGCGAATGGTGGAGCGGCGCGACGGCCCCGTCCGAGAACTCGATTCTAAGCGCGGGATTCATTCCGGAGCGGGACAAGCACGGGCACGGGAACAAGGATCACGCCGGCCGGCCCTGAGGCGGCGGCTTACTTCGCGCCGGCGGTGACGATGGTCGCGGTCTTGATGTAGTCCAGCTTCGGGAAGAACTTCGCCAGGTAGGCGTTCCCTTCCTTCTGGATGCGGTTCTGATCGGGGCCGTGGCCCTGGGGCGCCGCCTCGCCGAAGCCGCTGAACAGCTTGTCGACGATCTGCATGCCCTCGACCACCTTGCCGAAGGGGACGAACCCCTTGTCGTCGAGGTTGGTGTTGCGATCGACGGTGTTGACGAAGACCTGCGTGGTGCGGGTGTTCGGTCCGGCGGTGGCGAAGGTGACGAAGCCGCGCTTGTTGCTCTGCTGGCCGAGGTCGTCCGGGATCCCGGCGACGCGCCAGACGTCGTTGAGCGCCGGGTCGCCGTTGATACCGAACTGCGCCATGAATCCATAGACAACCCGGAAGAACCGGCAGTCGTTGTAGTAGCCGTTCTTGACCAGGTTGTAGAACCGGTCGGCGCCATGGGGCGCCCAGGCCCTCGTGACCTCCACGACGAAATCACCCTTCGAGGTCGTGAACCGGGCCTGGTACGACTCGGGGGCCGTCTCGTTCAGGTCCGCGGGATTCATGAGCTTCGGGTTCGGGGCGGCGGCCACGGGGGGCGCCGCCGGTGCGAGGGTCGCGAGCCCGGGCCCGAGCGCGATCGCGAAAAGCGCGGCGGCCGGCGCAAGGCGCATCGGAGGATGCCGGCGCATCAGTGCATCCCGCTGCCGCCGGAAAGCTGCTTCACCAGCTCGCCGACCACGGCCTTGGCGTCGCCGAACAGCATGAAGGTCTTGTCGGCGAAGTAGAGCTCGTTGTCGATGCCGGCGAACCCCGGGTTCTTGCTGCGCTTGATGGCGAAGACCGTGCGTGCACGGTCGGCGTCGATGATCGGCATGCCGTAGATCGGGCTGCCCTTGTCGTAGCGCGCCGCCGGGTTCACCACGTCGTTGGCGCCGACCACGAGCGCCACGTCGCACTGCGGCATGTCGGCGTTGATCTCGTCCATCTCCACGAGATCGGTGTACGGGATGTCAGCCTCGGCCAGCAGCACGTTCATGTGGCCGGGCATCCGGCCGGCGACCGGGTGGATGGCGAACTTGGCGGTGATGCCGCGCTTCTTGAGCTGATCGTACAGCTCGCGCACCTTGTGCTGCGCCTGAGCGACCGCCATGCCGTAGCCGGGGATGATCACGACCAGGCTCGACTGCTCCATGATCTGAGCCGCCCCCTCGATCGTCTCCGACTTGTAGGTCTTCTGCTCGCCCGTGGCCTTGGTCGCCTGCACCGCGCCGAACGCGCCGAACAGCACGTTCGCGAACGAGCGGTTCATCGCCTTGCACATGATGATCGACAGGATGAGGCCGCTCGATCCGTCGAGCGCGCCGGCGGTGATCAGAAGCTTGTTGTCGAGGACGAATCCCATCGCCACCGCCGAGAGGCCGGCGTACGCGTTGAGAATCGAGATGACGGTCGGCATGTCGGCTCCGCCGATGGGAATGATCAGCATCACCCCGAACGTCAACGCCAGCCCGACGATGGCCAGGAACGCGGTCGCCGACCATGGTGCCGTCGGGTTCATGACCAGCGCGACGCCGAGCCCCGTCGCCACGACCAAAAGGCCGATGTTGACGATGTTCTGGCCCGTGTAGGTCACCGGCCGCTGCGGGATCCAGCGCACCTCCTGAAGCTTGCCGGCCGCCATCAGGCTGCCGGTGAAGGTCAGGTAGCCGAGGATGATCTCGGCGACGATGGCGGTGGTCCGGAACGGCGTCAGGTTGGCCTGCTCGCCGTGCAGCCAGAGGAAGTACTCGGCCGTGCCGACCAGCCCGGCGGCCAGGCCGCCGAAGGCGTGCGACAGGGCGGTCCGCTGCGGCACCGCGGTCAGCGGCACGCGGGACAGCGGCACGCCGACGGCGAAGCCGGCGGCGATCGCCAGCGCGATCCAGACGTGGTGCACGATCACCTGGGGCTGCGCCCAGGTCGCCAGGATCGCGATCACCATCGCCGCCACGCCGGCGTAGACGCCGCGGCGCGCGGTCTTCGGGTCGTTCATCCAGTGCAGCGCCAGGATGAACAGGGCGGCGGAGAGGACGTACGCGAGCTGCGTGACGGCGATCATCGTCACTTGCCCTTGTCCGTCTTGAACATCTTGAGCATCCGGTCGGTGATCAGGAAGCCGCTCACGATGTTGGTCATCGACGCGAACAGCGCGACCGCGCCCATGATCCGGATCGGCAGGGGATGGTCGGAGCCGGTGACGATGATCGAGCCGACCACGGCGATCGCCGAGATGGCGTTGGTGATCGACATCAGCGGCGTGTGCAGCAATCGCGACACGCGCCGGATGACGCCGATGCCGATGAAGGTGGCGAGCATGAAGACGAACAGCATCGACCAGTAGTCGAGGGGCGCTTCCTGCACGGGCATGGCGCTCAGCTCCTCGCCCCGCCCGCGGCGGCGGTCTGCAGGGCTTCGCGGGTCTTGGCGTGGACGACCTCTCCGTCGTGGGTGATGATGGCCCCCTTCTGGATGTCGTCCGCCGGGTCGAGGACGAAGGCCTTGTCCTTCGTGAAGGTCTGCACGAACGACGTCAGGTTGCGCGAGAACATCAGGCTGGCGTGCGCCGGCAGGGTGGCCGGCAGGTTGAGCGGCGCGATGATGGTGACGCCGCTCTCGACCACCGTCTCGCCCAGACGCGACAGCTCGCAGTTGCCGCCGCCGTCGGCGCCCAGGTCGACGATGATCGACCCGGGCTTCATGCGCCGCACCATCGCGGCGGTCACGAGCCGCGGCGCGAACACGCCGCCGATGAGGGCGGTGGTGATGACCACGTCCGAGATGGCGAGCTGCTCGACCAGCATCTCGCGCTGGCGCGCCTTGTCCTCCTCGGACAGCTCGCGCGCGTAGCCGCCGCCGGCCGAGGCGTTCTCCTTCAGCTCAACGCCGACGTACTTCGCGCCCAGGCTCTCGATCTGCTCCTTGACCTCGGGTCTGACGTCGGTCGCCAGGACGTTGGCGCCCAGCCGCCGCGCCGTGGCGATCGCCTGCAGCCCGGCGACGGCCGCGCCGATGACGAACACCTTGGCGGGGAAGACGGTGCCCGCCGCGGTCATGAACATGGGGAAATAGCGCGGCGCCGCGGCGGCCGCCAGCAGCACGCCTTTGTAGCCGGTGATGTTGGCCATCGAGGAGAGGGTGTCCATCGCCTGCGCGCGCGTGGTGCGCGGGATGGCGTCGGTCGAGAAGGCAGTGATCTTCCGTTCCGCGAGGGCGCGGACGGCGTCGGGGTTCTTCTGCGGCATGATCGACGCCACGAAGACCGTGCCCGGGCGCATCCACTGCACCTCGTTGCGCCCGGCCGCCCCGATCGCGGGCGCGTTGACCTTGAGCACCAGGTCGGCGGCGCCGAGCAGCGCCGCCGGATCGGATTCCAGCGCGCAGCCGGCGTCGCGGTAGGCCTCGTCCGGGAAATAGGCGGCGCCGCCGGCGCCGCTCTCGATGGCGACGGCGTATCCCACCTGCGCCAGCTTCTTGCACGACTCCGGCGCGAGCGCGACGCGCGTCTCGCCGGGACGGGTCTCTTTCGGTACGGCGATTCTCATATCCCTGCGTTCTCCAGCCGCCCCCCTGACCCCGGGGCGAACACACAGAATATAGGCAAATCCCCTTTTTCGGCACTCCCGGGGAGGGGCGGACTCGGCATCTCCAGGGGCGAGGCCCCGGTTTCGCGGGCTGGACCGCATCGTGGCCCGCCCTCGTGCGTGGCCCGGCCTGGGGCGTGGCCCGCCCGCGGGACCCTACTGCGCCAGGCGGCCCGGCTCGATGCCGCGCTCGAGCGTGAACACGGCGCCGACGGCGCCGACCACGCAGGCCTGCCGCGACAGGCCGAGCTTGTCCTTGAGGTAGTAGACCGCGTGCAGCCCGGTGCAGTGCGCGCCGAGAAGATTCTGGAGGCCCATGCCGCGGAGCTTCTCCGCCGTCCAGTCGAGCTTCGCGTCGTCGGCGGGAAACAGGTGGAACCCGCCGATGGCCGCATGGATGGGCGCGGCGCGCACGATGCGCCGGGCGTAGTCGAGGATGTTCACGATGCCGGCGTGTCCGCAGCCGGTGAGCATCACCAGGCCGCGGTCGGTGTCGAAGACCAGCGCCTGATCCTCCGGGACGGTGTCCTCGACCGGGCCGTCGGGGGTGATCACGTCCCCCGACACGCTCCAGTTGCGCTCCGGATGGACGCGCGGCACGGGGCCGGTGAGCCAGACCCCGGGGAACAGCTCGACGGGCTTCGCGTGCTCGACGATCGTTCCGCCGAGGGCTTCGTACTCGCGCCGCGCGGCGATCGTGGTGTTGGTTTCGACGCCGCGGGCGTCCGGCCGGCTGTAGAAGATCCCCGGGGCCACGTGGGCGCGCGACAACGCGGCGGAGCTCACGGCGGACAGCTCGCGGCGCAGCGTCACCAGCCCGCCGGTGTGGTCGGTGTGGTTGTGGCTCAGGATCACGTCGCGCACGCCAGCCAGATCGACCTTGAGCTCGCGCGCGTTCTGGAGCACGGTGCCCGGCCGCGCGCCGGTGTCGTACAGGATGCGGTTGCCGTCCGCCTCCACGAGCGCGGCGAAGCCCCACTCGCCGATCCCCTGGTCGGCCACCATGGTGGAGAGGATGGTGATCTTCAGCGAGCGGACGTGCGCGGGCGCCGCCGCCGCGCCTTCGGAGCTCCCGGCGGCGGCCAGACCCGTCGCCAGGACGACCACGCCGATCGAAGACAGCAGAAACCGCCGGTTCATGAGGGCCTCCCGATGAAGATCGAAATGGAGATCGAATCGAAGCGACGAGAACGCATCCGGTCCACGGCGCCGCGCCATGAGCCCCGCGCCATTATCCCCGCGGTCGCGGCGTCGTGCGATGCGTCGGGGTGGCGGTCCAGGGATCCTCGGGCCACGGGTGCTTGGGATAGCGGGACCGCAGCTCCTTGCGGACCTCGGGGTAGGTGTTCTCCCAGAACGATCGCAGATCCCGGGTCGTCTGGACGGGACGACCGGCAGGAGACAGAAGCTCGAACACCACGGGCTCCTTGCGCGGACCCAGACGAGGCGTCTCCGCCAGGCCGAACAGCTCCTGGAGCTTGGCCGACGCGCCGACGCCGCCGTCGTCGCGGTAAGCCAGCCGGGCTCGCCGGCCGCTCGGCAGGGGCAACGACTCGGGGGCCAGTCGGGCGACGTTGCGCGCCACCTCTGGCGGCAGGTACGAGCCGAGGTCGAGACGCGCCGGCACGGTCGTCTTGCCCGCGCAGGCCAGGCGGACGAGGGCTTCCGGATCGGCCTCGAGCCCGGCGAACCGCAGACGCCGGAGGAGGGTCGCCTCTTCGTCGGCGAGGCCGCGCTCGAGCAGGGCGGCGGCGAGGATCGCTCCCGCCTGCTCCGGGTCCGGGGCGACATGCCGCTCCGACAGGACGAGGTCGACGTAGAAGGAGCGCTCGAACGCCCGGACCTGGCCCGCCGCGGCATCGAACTCGTGAACGACCTCGCGCCGGGTCGGCAGGATCCAGTCGCGCTCGATCCGGCTCGCCATCCTTATTAATGCTTCCGACCCCGGGCCGCGCGCCCCGGCGACCAGATCGAGGGCGACGATGAGGTCCCCCTCGCGCACGCCGCTCTCGCGGGCGAGCGTGGCGCCGGTCCCCGAGGCCAGGACGAAACGCGCCGAGCGCGGCTCGCGCCGCCGGGCGACCCGGTCGGGATAGGCGGCGAGCGCGGCGTGCATCAGGAGATCGTCGTCGCCCGGCGCGGTACGGGTCGGCGCGGCGCGGGTCGGAGCGGCGCCGATTCCGCCGGACCACTCCGCCGCGGCGTCCTTCTCGGCCACGACGCGGCGGGCGATGGCGGCCAGCTCCTGCGCCGCCCGGCGCACCGGCGGCGGCGCGTCGCGCAGGTGATCGACACGCGACAGGAGATCGGACGCCGTCGTCGGCGCCGCCTTGCCCTCGTGACGCGGAATCCATTCCTCCGAGAGCACGGCGCAGGCGGCGGCCGCCGCGTCGGTACCCCCGGCCGCCAGCAGCAGGCGCGCCAGACGCGGATGCAGCGGGAAACGGCGCAGCGTCAGGCCGAGCGGGGTGATCCGGCCGTCGCGCACGGCGCCCAGCATGCCGAGAAGATGGAGCGTGCTCTCGACGCGGTCGGCCGGCGGCGCCTCGAACCACTCGAACACGCGCGGGTCGCCGCCCCAGGCCAGCAGATCGAGCAGCGGCCCGGCGAGATCGGCGCGGGCGATCTCCGGCTCGCGGTGCGGTCGCAGGATCTCGCGCTCGTCCCAGAGACGCAGCGCGCGCCCCGGACCGGTGCGTCCGGCGCGTCCGGCGCGCTGGTCGGCGGAGTCGCGCGGGATGCGCTCCGTCTCCAGCCGATCGATCCCTTTCGCCTGGTCGTGACGCAGGACCTTGTGCAGTCCACTGTCGATGACGTCGGTCACCCCTTCGACCGTCAGCGACGTCTCCGCCAGGTTGGTCGCGAGGATCACCTTGCGCCCGGCGACGGGCGCCAGGGCCGACTCCTGCGCCTCGGCATCGAGCGAGCCGTGCAGCGGAAGGACCGCGACGCGTCCGGCGTCGCCGCCGCCGGGGCGGCCGGCCGCGCCGCCGCCGGCGCGCGTGCCGCGCAGCTCCGCCTCGGCGCGCCGGATCTCGGACGCGCCCGGCAGGAAGCAGAGGACGTGCCGGCCGTCGTGGTCGAGCGCCCGGCCGACCGCGTCGGCGAGCGGCAGATTCGCGGCGTAGGTGATCGAGATGGGATGAGGCCTGCCGGGGAGCTCGATGACGGGACATCCGCCGAGAAACTCCGCCACCCGCGCGGCGTCGAGCGTCGCCGACATCACCACGACACGCAGATCGCCGCGCGCGGTCATCGCCTGACGCAACAGCGCCAGCGCCAGGTCGGCATGGATAGAGCGCTCGTGGAACTCGTCGAGGACGACCGTCGCGAACGCGGAGATCAGCGGGTCGCTCTGCAGACGGGCGGTGAGGATCCCCTCGGTCGCGATCAGGAGCCGCGTCGAGGCGTCGAACTGCCGCTCGAAGCGGACCTGCCAGCCGACCTCGCGGCCGACGCTCCAGCCCTGCTCGGCGGCGATGCGGCGGGCGATGGCGCGCGCCGCGACCCGGCGCGGCTGCAGGACGATGACCGGTCCGTCGGGAAGGAGCGCCGGCGGCACGCGCGTCGTCTTGCCGGCGCCCGGCGGCGCGACCACGACGACCGCGCGCCGCGCGCGCACCGTCCGGGCGATCTCCGGCAGGTGCGCGTCGATCGGGAGCGGCTCCCGTACGACCGGTTGGGAGACCAACTAGGGCGCGCCGGGCTTCGTGGAGACCGCGGGCGCCGCCGCGGGCGCGGTCGGAGCCGCGGGCGCAGCCGGCGGAGCGGCGGGCGGGACGCGCGGCAGCGGCTCCGGGCTCTCGGCGAGCGCCCAGGCCATGAACGCCATCGCGGCGGCGTTCTCGGCGAGGGCGCGCGGCTCGACCTTGTCGAGCGTGTCGGCGGCGGTGTGGTGCCAGTCGAAGTAGTGCGTCACGTCCTGGCGCAGACCCAAAAGCGGCACGCCCTCCGCCTTCATCGGGCCGATGTCGACCCCGCCTTCGTCGGCGGCCTTCACGTCCGCGGCGCCGACGGCGGCGAGCGGCGCGGCGAGCGCGCGCGCCGCGGCTTCTCCCCCGGGGCCGGCGGCGACGCGGAAGCCGAGCGGGTGATCGGCGCCGCTGTCCGACTCGATCGCCGCGACGTGGCGCGCCATCTCGCCCTTGTGGGTCTCGACGTAGGTCTTGCCTCCGCGCGCGCCATTCTCCTCGTTCATGTAGAGCACGGCGCGGATGGTGCGGCGCGGCACCAGGTCGAGATGCTTGAGGAGCCGCAGCGCCTCCATCGCCATCACCACGCCCGCTCCGTCGTCGATGGCGCCGTCGCCGAGATCCCAGGAGTCGAGATGACCGCCGATGACCACGACCTCGTCCGGCCGCTCGCGCCCGCGCAGCTCGGCGACCACGTTCGCCGACTCGGCGTCGGGCAGGGTGACGCAGCCGAGCGACAGATGGACGCGCACCGGCTGGCCGGCTTCGAGCAGCCGGTGGAGCAGCAGGGCGTCCTCCTCGGCCAGCGCGGCGGCGGGGATCTTCGGCGCGTCGTCGGCGTAGACGAGCGTGCCGGTGTGCGGCAGCCGGGCACGCAGCGTGCCGAGCGAGCGGACCAGCGCCGCAACCGCCCCGAGCCGCGCCGCCTCGGACGGCCCCTTCACCCGCAGGGGCGACGTCGCGCCGTAGCCGGCCATCTCGCGCCCGGCGGTGGTCTCGTGGCTGAACAGGACGATCCTGCCCCGCGCCTTGTCACCCAGGGTCTTGAGCGCGTCGAGCGAGTCGACCTCGACGATCTCCGCGGTCACGCCCTCGGCCGGCGTCGGCACGCTCATGCCCAGCGCCGTCACCAGGAGGCGCCGCCCGTACGGCGCCACCAGCCGCGCGCTCTCCTCGCCGCGCACCCAGTGCGGCACCATCACCTTCTCGGCGCGCACGTTCGAGAGCCCGTCGCGGCGGAACTCCTCCAGGGTCCAGGCGACCGCGGCCGCGGCGCCGGGCGAGCCGGACAGACGCGGTCCGATCCGATCGGCAAGCCAGGCGAGCTTGGGCCAGGCGCCGTTCGTCGTCATCTCCTCGCCGACGATCCGCGCGGCGACGTCCTGCGGATCGCGCGTCGCGCCGGCCGCCGCGTGCTTCGGCGCCCTGGCCGAGGCGGTGGCGGAGAAGGGCGGCGTCGCGAGACCGAACGCCGCGCCGACAAGTGCCGCGAGGGTGAAACAGAGTCCCGTTCGAGTCCGGATGCGCATGGCGCGGATGATAGAATGCCCGGCCCGTCGCCCGCAAACCGGTGCTATGTCGTCTCCACGCAGTCGACCCGTGAGGTTCCGATGCGCCGTCTCGCCGCCCTCAACGCCGTCGTCCTGATCGTCGCCGCGGCCGGCTCCCGCTCGACCTCGGCCGCCTCCGCCTCATCCGGCTCCGCCTCGCCCTGGAAGTGGACGCCCGAGGTGATCGCCGACACGGTCCGCGTTCCCGAAGCGGCCCTGTCGCCCGACGGCACGCGCGTGGTCTACGTGGCCACGCGCCCACGGCCGGAGGGCGCGCCCTTGGGCGCCGCCTGGTCCAATCTCTACCTCGTGTCGGCTGCGGGTGGCGCGCCGCGCCGCCTGACCTCGGCCGACGCCGCCGACAAGGAGCCCGCCTGGTCGCCCGACGGCCGGTTGATCGCCTTCCTCTCGGCGCGCGGCGCCGACAAGCCGAAGACGCGGCTGTTCATCGTGCCGGCCGACGGCGGCGAGCCGTGGGCGGTGAGCGACGACAAGCGCGACGTCGACCTGTTCGCCTGGTCGCAGGAGGGCTCGCGCATCGCGTGGGTGGCGGTCGACCCGAAGGGTGAAGACCGGGAGAAGGCCGAGAAGGCAGGCCGTGACTGGAAGGTCGTCGACCAGGACGAGCGCCCGCGCCGGCTCTGGGTCGCCGACGTCCCGGCGCCGGGCGCGACGACCGCAGGCGCGGCGGGCGCCGTTTCGGGATCGGCCCCGCGCCCGGTGGCGTCGCTCGGCAATCGCTCGGCGTGGCAGATCGCCTGGTCGCCCGTGGGCGACGCGCTGGTCGCGGCGGTGAGCGACACGCCGCGCACCGACGATTCCTACCTCGCAAAGCGGATCGTCGTCCTGCCGATCGCCCCGGAGGCGCGCGGCCGCGAGCTGGTCGGCGTGGTCGGCAAGGTCTCGTCCCTCCTCTGGTCGATCGATGGCGCGACCGTCGTCTATCGCGGCGGCGTCGACGGATCCGATCCGCAGGCCGGCAGCCTGTTCGCGGTCCCGGCGACCGGCGGGACGCCGGTCAACCTCACGGGCGGCCGCCTGGAGACCGTGAAGGACGTCGTCTGGGCGAAGGGGACGAAGGCGGTCATCGTCGTCACGCAGGGGACGCACGCGTCGCTCGTCGAATCCGACCTGCGCGATCCCGCGACGCGGCGCACGCTGATAGCACCGGGGACGCTCGGCTTCGACGCGGCGTCGGCGTCGCGCGACGGGTCGTCGTTCGCCCTGGTCGCGTCGACGGGGGACCGGCCGGCCGAGGTGGTGATGGCCCGGCCCGGGAAGCCGGCGCCGGCCCCGGCCGCGAAGGGCGGGCGCGCGGCGCAGCCGGCGAAGCGCGCCGCCGCCGGCGCCCTCGGCACGCAGGTCCTGACCGATCTCAATCCCGCCCAGCGCGTCCTGCCGCTCGGCCGCCAGGAGACCTTCACCTGGAAAGCGTCGGATGGCGTCGAGATCGAGGGCGTCCTGACCCGTCCGTCGGGCGACGACCGGCGCGAGACCTACCCGCTCGTGGTCATCGTGCACGGCGGGCCCGAATACGAGGTGCAGGACGAGTGGAACACGCGCACCAGCGAGCCGGTGCAGGCGCTGGCGGAGCGCGGCTATTTCGTGCTGATGCCGAACTACCGCGGCTCGACCGGGCGCGGCGTCGCCTTCTCGAAAGGAGATCACGGCGATCTCGGGGGGCGCGAGTTCCAGGACGTGCTCGACGGCATCGAGGCGCTGCGGCGCGCGGAGCGCATCGATCCGCGCCGCATCGGCATGACGGGAGGGTCGTACGGCGGCTACTTCACGGCGCTCGCGGTGACGCGCTACAGCCGGCACTTCGCCGCCGGCGTGATGCTCTTCGGCATCAGCGACTGGCTGTCGTTCCTCGGCCAGAGCGACATCCCGAAGGAGAACAGCGCCGTCCACTGGAACCTCTGGTGCTACGACCACCAGGATCTCTGCCGCGACGCCAGCCCGGTCGGCCGGATCGCCGACGCCCGCACGCCGACGCTCATCCTGCAGGGTGAAGACGACGCGCGCGTCCCGAAGCCGCAGGCGGACGAGCTGTACCAGGCACTCAAGTGGAAAGGCGTTCCGGCCGAGTACGTCCTCTTCCCGCGCGAGAAGCACGGCTTCCAGGAGCGGGCGCACCAGATCGAGACGACCCGGCGCCTGCTCGCCTGGTTCGAGCAATACCTCAAGCCATAGGCATGCCCGAGCTTCCGGACATCGTGGTCTACATCGAGGCGCTCGAGCACCGCGTCCTCGAGCGGACGCTCGACGGCGTTCGGCTGCGCAGCCCGTTCCTGCTGCGCACGGTCGACCCGCCGCTCGCCGAGACGCACGGCCGCGTCGTCACCGGTCTGCGGCGGATGGGGAAGCGGATCGTCATAGCACTCGAGGGGGATCTCTTCCTCGTGCTGCACCTGATGATCGCCGGCCGCCTGCGCTGGAAGGAGCGCGGCGCGAAGGTCCCCGGGCGCCTGGGGCTGGCGGCATTCGATTTCCCCGACGGCACGCTCCTTTTGACCGAGGCCGGCACGAAGAAGCGCGCCTCGCTGCACGTGAGCCGGGGCGAGGCGGGGCTCGAGCCGTTCCGCCGCGGCGGGCTCGAAGTGATGGAGAGCGACCCGGCGGCGTTCGGCGCGGCGCTGCGCCGCGAGAATCACACGCTCAAGCGCGCGCTCACCGACCCGCGCCTGTTCAGCGGCATCGGCAACGCCTATTCCGACGAGATCCTGCACCGCGCGCGTCTGTCGCCGATGGCGCTCACTGGCCGGCTCGAGGACGGCGAGGTCGTGCGGCTGCACGCCGCGACCGTCGCGACGCTGCGCGACTGGACCGACAGGCTGCGGCGCGAGACGGGTGACCGGTTCCCCGAGAAGGTCACCGCCTTCCGCGACGGGATGGCGGTGCACGGCCGGTTCGGGAAGCCGTGTCCCGACTGCGGCACCGCCGTGCAGCGCATCGTCTACGCCGAGAACGAGTGCAACTACTGCCCACGCTGCCAGACCGGCGGGCGCCTGCTGGCCGACCGGGCGCTGTCGCGCCTGCTGAAGGACGACTGGCCGAAGAGCATCGACGAGCTCGAAGAGGTCGCAACGCGGCGCGCTGAGATAGAGTAGGCCCTCCGAGCCGCGATTTCGCGGCGGAGGGACGAGTGGCGAAGCGAGGGCGAGGGAGGAAGCACGAGCGGGCGGCGGAGCCGAACGAAGCGAAGAAGGGGACACGGATGCAGGCGACCACGAGCCGGCCGGCGAAGACGAAGGGTGGTCGGCGCGCCAAGGAAGATCAGATGGACCTGTTCGCGGGGAAGAAGGCCGCCGGGGACCCGGCGCCCGCCGCGCCCAGGTCGCGCAAGCCGGCTTCGGTCGAAGCTGCGCCAGTCGAATCTGCCGTGGCCGTGCCGGAGATGAGCGAGGTTGACTCGCCCGCGCCCCCGGCGCGCGCCGGCGTCGCGGCGAAGGCCGCTCCGGCGCGCCGCCGCGAGACCGCCGAGTCGATCGGCCGCCGGCAGCGCGAGATCTCGGTCGCGGAGTTCTTCCAGAAGAACCGCCACCTCCTCGGGTTCGACAATCCTGCGAAGGCGCTTCTGACCGCGACGAAAGAGGCGGTCGACAACTCCCTCGACGCCTGCGAGGAGGCCGGCATCCTGCCGGTCATCGAAGTCGAGATCGAGGAGAAGGCCGAGGATCGCTTCCGCCTGGCGATCACCGACAACGGGCCGGGGATCGTGCGCGGCCAGATCCCGAAGGTGTTCGGCAAGCTGCTGTACGGATCGAAGTTCCACACCCTGAAGCAGAGCCGCGGGCAGCAGGGGATCGGCATCTCGGCGGCCGGGATGTACTCGCAGCTCACCACCGGCCAGCCGGTGAAGATCACCTCGCGCACCGGCGCGAAGAAGCCGGCGCACTATTTCGAGATCCAGATCGACACCGCGCGCAACGAGCCCAAGGTGCTCGTCGACCGCGAGATCGAATGGGATCGCGAGCACGGCACCCGGGTCGAGATGGATCTGGCCGGCTCGTACAAGAAGGGCCGGCGGTCGGTCGACGACTACGTGATCCAGACGGCGCTCGCGAACCCCCACGCCGACGTGCACTACAAGCCGCCCAAGGGGGACGAATTCCATCGCGAGCGCCTGACGAAGGAATTGCCGCGCGAGCCGCAGGCGATCAAGCCGCACCCGTACGGCGTCGAGCTGGGCGCGCTCATCTCGATGCTGCGCGAGACCAAGGGCCGCACGCTGGCCGGCGCCCTGCAGGCCGATTTCGCCCGCGTGAGCGCCAACGTGGCGCAGGAGATCTGCAAGACGGCCGGCCTCAGGCCCGAGATGCGGCCGAAATCGCTCGGCGTGGCCGAGGTCGAGCAGCTCTTCCGCGCCATCCCCAAGGTGAAGATCATGGCGCCGCCGGCGAGCGTCATCGTGCCGATCGGCGACGCGCTCATCCTCGAGGGGCTCAAGCAGACGGTGAAAGCCGACTTCTACACCTCGATCTCGCGGTCGCCGGCCGTCTATCGCGGCAATCCGTTCCTGATCGAGGTCGGCCTGGCGTACGGCGGCGAGATGCCGGGCGACGAGCTGGTCGATCTCTGGCGGTTCGCCAACCGGGTGCCGCTGCAGTACCAGCAGTCGGGCTGCGCCATCACGCGTGGCGCCCTGATGACCGACTGGCGCCACTACGGCCTTCAGCAGTCGAAAGGTGCGCTGCCGACCGGCCCGATGATCCTGTTCGTCCACATGGCGTCGGTCTGGGTGCCGTTCACCTCGGAGAGCAAGGAGGCGGTCGCCTCCTACCCGGAGATCATCAAGGAGCTGCGTCTCGCCCTGCAGGAATGCGGCCGCCGTCTCGGCGTCTTCCTGCGCCAGCGCGACCGTCTGGCCGAGGCGGAGAAGAAAAAGTCGTACATCAAGTCGTACATCCCGCACATCGGCATCGCGCTCCGGGAGATCCTCGGCCTGTCGAAGGCCGAGGAGCAGAAGGTGGTCGCGGTCCTGACCGACACGCTGGAGCGCTCGCGGACGGCGTAGCCGCGTGGGCCCGGGCGCGGGCGGCGTGACGCCGCCGCGTCCCATCGGAGGAATCATGGCGTCGGACACACTGAAGCGGATCGAGAAGACGGCAGGCGAAGTCCACCGCTCGATCCTCAAGCACCAGAAGCCGAGCCTGAAGTTCCCGCTGCGAAGCCTGAGCAACGTCAAGTACGACCCGAAGGCGGGGCACTTCGAGATGCGCGGGCGCAAGAAGGAGCGCACGCTCACCGTCTCGACGGTGAAGACGTTCGCGCAGACGCTGCGGATGATGGCGCTGTCGAAGGAGTTGGTGGCGTCGGACGACATCGCGACCAAGAGGGAGGCGTACTACGTCTCCAAGAACTGGGACGACGCGCGCTTCCTCGAGCAGCCCGAGTCGGACGCCGTGATGGACGACGTCGAGGCGCTGTTCGAGGTCAATCGCGAGCAGATCGGCTTCGTGCCCGAGGAGAAGGGCGGCGAGATCTCCGGCAAGCTGCAGATCGTCGACCGCGACTCGGAGACCGGCAAGCCCCTGAAGATCGACTGCACCAAGTTCGGCTCGGGCGCCTACTCGATCCCGATCTCGGTCGAGCACCTGAAGTTCGAGACCGACGCCGACTTCATCCTGGTCATCGAGACCGCCGGCATGTTCCAGCGCCTGGTGAAGCACAAGTACTGGAAGACCGCGAACTGCATCCTGGTCTCGATGGGAGGCGTGCCGACGCGCGCCTGCCGCCGTTTCGTGCGCCGGCTCGCCGACTTCAAGAAGATCCCGGTCTACGTCTTCGTCGACGGCGACCCGTACGGCATCTCGAACATCTACCGCACCCTCAAGGTCGGCTCCGGCAACGCGGCGCACCTGAACGAGTTCTTCTGCGTGCCGCAGGCCCGCTACCTGGGCATCACGCCCCAGGACATCGTCGACTACAAGCTGCCGACCCACCCTCTGAAGGACGTCGACGTCAAGCGCGCCCGCGACGCGATCAAGAACGACCCGTTCTTCCAGCACCACAAGCCCTGGGTCGCCGCGATGGAGCACCTGCTGAAGATGGGCGTCCGCGCCGAGCAGCAGGCGCTCGCGAAGTGGGGCCTCAACTACGTCATCGAGAAGTACCTGCCGGAGAAGCTGGCACACACGGAGAGGTTCCTGCCATAGCCTCCGCTCGGGCGGGCGCGGCGGTGGCGGACGCGCCGGGTGGCGGAGGCGCGGCACCGCCGGGCGAGCTGCGACGCCAGCTCGGTTTCTTCGACGTCGCGGCCCTGCACGTCGGCGCGATCCTCGGGTCGGGCATCTTCGTCGCGCCGGCGGCGATCGCGGCGGCCTCGGCGGGCCCGGCAAGCGCTGCGGTGCTCTGGCTCGCCGGGGGTCTGGTGGCGGCGTGCGGCGCCTCCATCTACGCCGAGTGCGGCAGCCGGCTGCCGCATGCCGGCGGGTTCTACGTTTATTACCGCGAGGTGTACGGTCCGGCGATGGCGTTCGTCGGCGGCTGGGCCGCTCTCCTGGTGACCTATCCGGCCTCGGCGGCGGCGATCGCCCTGGTCTTCGGCCACTACATCGGCCAGGTCGTGCCGCCACTCCAGGGGCATGCGACCGCGTGCGCGGCGGCGGCCGTGGTCGCGACAGGAGTGATCAACGCGCTCGGCGTGCGGCTGGCGGCGATCGTCCAGAGAATCCTGAGCGGCTCGAAGATCGCGGCGCTCGCGGCGCTCGCGCTCGCGGCGTTGGTCGCGGGCGGGGCGCTGGCAGGGCGGGCCGCGGGCTCCGGCATGGCGGCTGGCGTGGCGGCTGGCGGGACGGCCGGCGTGGCGGCTGCGCCGGCGGTGGCCGCGACCGCGGCGGGTGCGCTCGGGGCATTGTCCTGGAGCGCCATCCTCGGCGCCGTCGTCGTGATGCTGTGGACCTACGACGGCTGGTCCGACATCGGGTTCATCGCGGGCGAGGTGCGCGACCCGGGGCGTGTCCTCGGGCGCGCGGTCCTCGTGTCGAGCGTGGCGCTCGCGGCGGTCTACGCGCTGGTCCAGGCGGCCGTGATGTTCCTCCTGCCGCCGGCCCGCGCCGCGGGGTCGGAGCGCGTGGTGGCCGAGGCGGTCGAGGCGGGGCTCGGTCGCGGCGCTGGCGTGCTGGTCGCGGCGCTCGTGGCGCTGTGCACCTTCGGCTCGGTGCACAGCGTCGTCCTGGGCGTGACGCGTCTTGGATACGCCATGGGGCGGGACGGCGCTTTCCTGCGCTTCTTCGCGCGCATCGATCCCCGGCTCGGGACGCCGGCGCGATCGACGGCGGCGATCGTCACCACGACGCTGGTCTATGTCTTCGTCGCCCGGTTCCGCGATCTGCTCGGGTTGTTCACCTTCAGCGTCTGGATTTTCTACGCCATCACCGCCATCGCGCTGCTCGTCTTGCGCCGCCGCGGGACGGGCGAGGCGACCGCATGGCGCGCGCCGGGAGGGCTTCTGGCGCCGATCCTCGTCCTTGGGACGGCGGCCGCGATGACGGCCGGACTCATGGCCGACAACCCCGGGCGCTCGTTCCTCGGGCTCGGTCTCCTGGCCTCGGGCTTCGCCGCCTACGCCCTCTGGCGCCGCGTCGTCCCAGCAGACGCGGCGGGGCCCGCGGCGACGGGCCCGGCCGCCGCGGGCGGCGCCGGAGCGGGCGACCGCGGAGTGGTCGCCCCGTGAACCGCGAGGCGATGCTGGCCAGAGTCGCCGCGCGCCGCGAGCCGTGGGACGTCCTCGTCGTCGGAGGGGGAGCGACCGGTCTCGGCGCTGCGGTCGACGCGGCGTCGCGCGGCTACGCGACGCTGCTGGTCGAGCAGAGCGATTTCGCCAAGGGGACCTCGAGCCGCAGCACCAAGCTGATCCACGGCGGCGTGCGCTACCTGCAACAGGGCAACATCGCGCTGGTCCTCGAGTCGCTGCACGAGCGCGGCCTGCTGATGGCCAATGCGCCGCACCTGGTGCGCAACCTGTCGTTCGTGGTCCCGAACTACGACTGGTGGGAGGGGCCGTTCTACGGCATCGGTCTCAAGCTCTACGACATGCTGGCGGGCGATCTTGGTCTCGGTCCGTCGCGCCACCTGAGCCGGGCGCAGACCCTGGAGCGCATCCCGACGCTCGAGCAGAAAGGCCTGCGCGGCGGCGTCGTCTATCACGACGGGCAGTTCGACGACGCGCGCCTGGCGATCACCCTGCTGCAGACGCTCGAGGATCTCGGCGGCTGCGCCGTCAACTACCTCGAGGTGACCGGGTTCCTGCGCGAAAAGAGCCTGGTGGCCGGCGTCACGGCGCGTGACCGCGAGGGCACCGCCGGCGGTGAAGGCGGAGGCGGCGGTGACGGCGGCGGCGCGATCCCGATCGCGTCGCGCGTCGTGATCAACGCCACCGGCGTCTGGTGCGACGCGCTGCGCGCGATGGACGATGCGGGTGCCGCGGCGATCGTCACGCCGAGCCAGGGGGCGCACATCGTCCTCGACCGCGCCTTCCAGCCCGGGACGAGCGCCATCATGGTGCCGCACACCGACGACGGTCGCGTGTTGTTCGCCGTGCCGTGGCACGGGCGCGTCGTGGTCGGCACGACCGACACGCCGCTCGAAGGCGCGCCGCTCGAGCCGCGCCCGCTCGACGAGGAGATCGACTTCCTGCTCGGGCACGCCGCGCGCTACCTGGCGCGCGACCCGCGCCCGTCCGACATCCTGTCCTGCTTCGCCGGCATCCGGCCGCTGGTGAAAGGCGACGCGGCCACCACGGCGTCGCTGTCGCGCGACCACACAGTCGTGGTCTCGACGAGCGGACTGGTCTCGATCACCGGCGGCAAGTGGACGACCTACCGGCGCATGGGCCGCGACGCCGTCAACGCCGCGGCGGCGGTCGCCGGTCTGCCGGAGAAGGCCTCGCGCACCGAGACGCTCCGCCTGCACGGCTACGAGCCGGGCGCCGCGGCCGCCGGCCGGTCGAAGGGTTCGCGCGCGGCTGCGGCGCGCGGCGCCGCGCCGGCGCCGCCGCCGTGGGACGTCTACGGCGCCGATGCGCCGGAGCTGCGGCGCCTGGCGAAGGAGGAGCCGGCGCTCGTGGAGCGTCTGCATCCGCGGTTGCCGTATCGCGCCGCGCACGTCGTCTGGGCGGCGCGGCGCGAGATGGCGCGCACGGTGGAGGACGTCCTGGCGCGGCGCACGCGCGCGCTCCTGCTCGACGCGCGCGCCAGCGTGCAGGCGGCGCCGCGCGTCGCCGAGCTTCTGGCGCGCGAGCTGGGCCGCGACGCGGCGTGGCGCGACTCCCAGGTCGAAGCCTACGCCGAGCTGGCGCGCGGATACCTTCCGGCCTGAGCCCGGTTCCCGAGTATCATCGGGGCACAGGTTCGGAGAGAGGGGTGACGACCATGTCCAGAATGATCCCGCTTCTGCTGCTGACGGTGGTCTGCCTCGGCGCGGCCGCCCCGGCGTTTGCCGGCGACGTCGTCAAGGTCGGAGGGACGCTCGACTTCCGCAAGGCTGGCTTCCTCATCGTCGACGCGCAACGGCTCCAGGTGACAAAGAAGACGCACTTCAGCGGCTCGGGCAAGGCGAAAAACCCGGACACCATCCCGCTCGGGTACCTGATCAAGGCGAAAGGAAGCCGCGCCAAGGACGGCACCATCGTCGTCAACGATCTCGAGGCGACGCCGAACGGCATGCAGACGTTCGAGAAGCAGGTGCTCGCAAGCACGAACCAGGCGGAGAAGTCGTACGTCGAGGCGAAGAAGGTTTATGACCAGGGCTCCGACGGCAAGGAGAAGGTGGTCGGCGCGCTCATCACGCAGGGACCCCAGGTGGACCGCGCGCGGCACATCATCGACCGGCTCCTGCCGCCCTACATCGATCCCAAGCAGGTGCGCATCTATGTCGTCGACAACAAGGAATGGAACGCCATGGCGATGGCGAACTACTCGATCTACGTCTACAGCGGCCTGATGAACGACATGGACGACGACGAGCTCGCGATCGTCCTGGGGCACGAGCTGTCGCACGCGACGCAGGAGCACAGCAGGCGGCAGGCGTCGAAGGGAATGATCGGCGGTCTCGCCGGCACCGTGGCCGAGCTCGGCGCCTCGATGATGAAGAGCGACCTGGCGAAGTCGGCGGTGACCGGCGCCGCAGGGCTCGGCGTCACGACGTTCGGCAACGTCTACAGCCGCGAATACGAGGACCAGGCCGATCGCGTCGGGCTGCGCTACGTCTACGAGGCGGGGTACGACTACACCAAGGCGCCGCAGCTCTGGCAGAAGTTCGCCGACAAGTACGGCGACCAGGACCAGGTGAGCAACTTCTTCTTCGGCAACCACTCGACCAATCTCGAGCGCAAGAAGGATCTGCAGAAGGAGATCGCGCACAACTACAGCGACCCCGCCAAGGACCCGCCGACCCAGAAAGCCGGCGCCTGAGGCAGGCCGGCGCATGAGCGCCACCGGCGCCTGAATTCCTAGGGCGCTCCGGCCGGGGCCGCCGGCACGCGCGCATCGAACCAAGCGAACTGCCAACCCACGGTGTAGGTGTCGAAGTTGGTCCCGGTGCGCACCGCCGCGCCCGTGCTCGCGGCGATCTTGATCGACTGCCGCCGCGTGACCGGGATGGAGCCGGTCCCGCCGACCCGCGTGCTGTTCTGTCGCGTCGAGGGCTCGCCGTCGTCCACGGTCGCGGCGCCGCCGCCGTACCAGGTGGCGTCGAAGGCCACCCAGGCGCGCGACTTGAAGGTGTAGCTGGCGTGTCCCTGCACGGCCGTGAGCGGATCCTGCCGGCGCGTCGCGTCGCCGGGGTAGAAGTCGTCGTTCGGGGTGTAGAACCAGGCGCCGAAGTAGGCGTCGAGGAACCAGCGGCCGACCGGGACCGAGACGCCGACCTCCGGCTTGAAGGCCCAGCGGTGAAGACTGAGGTTGATCAGCCGCGAGCTGTCGTACTGGCCGGTCGGAGCCTGAACGGTCAGGCTCGCGCCGAACACGGTCTTGTGCGGCGCTTTCACGAACTGCTCGCGGGTCATGGCGGGGGGCCCGACGAGATTCACCGACAGCTTCAGACGCAGGTCGGAGAGACCGGAGCGCCCCGTGGTCCGCTCGGATCCGGCGACCAGGCCGTCGAGGACGCCGCGGGCGTAGACCACCCCGCCGCCGAGGAGTGCCTGGCGGCCGGCGAGATCGAACGTGCGCGCGTAGCCGAGGGAGCCGAGATTCAGATTGGCGCGCGCGTCCTCGATCGGCACGGTCGGGTCGAACAGCAGCGCGCCCTGGGTGTTGCCGATTCCCGTCGCGAGGAAATTCAGCCCCGTCGGAGACGACGAGTAGGCGCGCGGCTCCATGTCCTGGGCCGCCGC
>Ga0134121_10000182_pt1 | contig 74032 bp, 60 predicted proteins | sample KB301_FD_96463 | JGI IMG/M metagenome (GOLD analysis project Ga0134121, IMG submission 96463) | Terrestrial soil microbial communities without Nitrogen fertilizer from Kellogg Biological Station, Michigan, USA - KB3-0-1 | ecosystem: Environmental > Terrestrial > Soil > Unclassified ...
CGGTCTTCTTCCCAAAGCAGCTGTCGAGTTACTCCGCGCTTGTGCAGCTCTGAAGAAAAATATTCCATCTCTCGGCAATGGTGTGATAGCGTTCATTGCGGTGCAACACCGGAATATCTTCGCAGTATATAACCGCACTGAGCGACTCGTCATCGGCATCAGTATTTGTTCCAATGCAATGTTGCGCACTTTAATCCTCGAAGATACTCGCAGATCGTATTTCGGGCAATGCCGGTAAGCCGTTCTATTTGCCGGATACTTTTTTCCTGTAGCTGCAACTCAATAATGTGTTTGATTTGATGCAGATTCTTAGGTTTTGCTGCCATGTTCGTTTTGACCCCGATATTAATCGAGAGTGCAATGGCTTTTGCATCAAATCCAAATCACTAAAAAGGGTGTGGGTCAATATACTCCGGAATCTTATTCCCAAGGGTGGGTCAGATTACTCCGGAATAGGTGGGTCAATTTGGTCCAGAATATTCATCCGAAGAATAGGGAAGTGTATAAGATATCGGCGGATAACCGTCCTCGCCAAAATCAATAGTAGCGGCAATGTGGGGATATTGTTTGATGATGTCAGACATTATTTGCCTCGCTTTCTTAAGTTGCTCGGTGGATACAGCCCGCAGATCTACTTTTACAATCACGTCGCTCGCCAATGTATGGTGCAAGTGTAGATACCTGGGAAGATGCTAGAAAGGAGTTGTTAAGTCCTTCAATGATTAATGATATTTTCAAACTCTTTAACGCAAAAGTGGGGTATTGATTGAAAACGCAAATCCTTATAAATCTAACCACTATTTTTAAAGAAAAAGGGGAGTAAATCCCTCGATTTATGATCGCATTCTACCCATTCTTATAGCTTAACAATTAATTCTGAAGCGCAATAACATAATAGTGCTGTCACTCGCTTTTCATTTTCTTGCATAGGTAAAACCCAATGGGGCACCACTCCTCCGAGTAATACGAGTGAATCACCTTGTTTAAGCCTTATTAGTGTGGCCCCATGTAGCGGTGTTTTTAAAATTTGGTTAAGAGGTTCCCAAGCTCTTGATGGATAAAGGCAAAGCATGCCTCCTTTGCTTTTGTTAGAACATTGATCATATAGCGTAGTAATAAGCGTGACATCGCATGAATGAAAGTCACGATGAAGACCAAGGTAATCGCCTTTATGTAAATAGTATGAATAGGATCCTTGCTCACCTGTTGGCTTTAGATTAAGGCCTGTGCAAGCCTGCAATTGACTAATAAGGTTAGCATCATGGTAAAATTCCTGTAAAGCCCTATCTCCCGAACCGGAATAAAGTTGCCGTGATGGCTGACCCCCGCGTTCTAAAAGGGGCAATTCTGCTTTAGATTTATTAGGTACAGCATGCTCAAACTGATTAGTTGATTCATTCTGAAGAGATACCAATATTAATGAAGGAATCAAGTTGTTTAAAAGTTGGTATCCTCCATTTGAAAATAATAGTGAATTATATAAGAACCCAGTATTCATATTGAAGCAGTTTACATGCTAAAAAGCTGCACCGGCTCGACAAAAGTTATTTGGTCTACATGCTCCCTTATCTCTTCCGGCAGGTTTTTAAGTGGCAATAACCGGCTATTACCGGGCGATATAAAAAGACCTGAATGTTTGCTCGTTTTGATGTTTACATTAAAAAACTTCTGGAAATTTTCAATGGATGAAGTGATAGAAAAACTATTAGCTACTATTTTTCCAACTTCGAAATTCTTCTCTGAAAAAAAGTCCATTACTTTTTTCGCTGTTGAAATATCAATCTTGTAGTTGTTGATGGAGTCAGAAGTAATAGGTATGTTCTTAGAGTTGGGCGGAGATTCAGACCATTTCAAAATCACTTGTGCAGAAGCAATTTCTTTCATGCTATAGATTGTTTTGATGATTTAATTGATGCAGGTTTTAACCCAATAGCAAGACTAAGGTATCGTCCCTTATCATGAATCACCAAATTGTTTGCCACTAAAGAGTTTAGAAAACTACTTATACTTTCTTCAGTAAATATAGATGGCTTGTATGTGTCCTCCAAATAACGTTTAATCATGGAAGATGTACGGATCTCATCGCAGTATTCAAAGATAGACTGCTCTATACCCCTTAATTTAATATTTTTGATCGAAGCATTGGAGCGACTATCAGTAATTAATAAAGAACCATCATCGAGATATTTGCAATCAAGAACGCCCCTTTCCGGATTCTTTCTCCAAAAATCAGTAAAGGCAATTACCTCATTGGCAAATCCTTGAGGGTTAAGAGCTTCTTCATAATCAAAGTCGAAATAATAACTAATATTCATTAAATTCTTTAAAGGGAAAGGGTAAATGTATTTAATGGAACTAATTGGTCTTAGATTTTTCAATCCATATTTTTCAGGTGAGTTGAAATAAGGGCTGAACCGGTCGAGCCTAATGGGACCGCAAACATTTGGCGGTGGGAGAAAACGTATAGAATGAAGCAAAGAAAGCATTTCAGAATAATCCTCTTGATTTTCTCCCGGGAAGCCATATAAAATATTCCATTCAGCACTTATTCCATATTCTTTACACAAACGTAACAGTAAAATATTTTGAAGTGCTGTAGTGCCTTTATGCATTAATTGCAGGATATGATTATTCATACTTTCTATACCAGGTTGAATATGCCTTATACCAGCAAGATGCATAAGCTCTATTTGCTTTCTGTTAAGATTAGCTTTTACTTCATAGAAGAATTGAAACTTATTGGGATTTTCTGCCAATTTCGGCATAAGATCGTGGAAATATTGCATGTCGAGAATGTTATCTACACATTCGATAAAAGTTATGTTCCAAGTGTCCGATAAATAATTGATTTCTTCCAAGACTCTTGTTGAAGTTTTACTTCTGAAAGCCATACTGCCTCCATTTAATCCGCAAAAAGTACAATGATTTTTTGCACCCCACCAACAACCCCTCGATGTTTCTAATAGTAATGAAGGAACTATATTGGAACGATAGGATGAGTGACGAAACACCTCAAAGTAATCTGAAAAATCAGGTATGGGTAAATCGTCCATTTGTTTAATCAACGGAGCTTTGCCCGAATAAGTTGTCTCCCCATTTTCATTTCTGTAAATAAGTCCCGGTATTTTTTTAATTTCCGAGAGAGGAGCATTATTAGAAACATGTTCAATGAAAGCAGGAAAACTCTCATCCGCTTCGCCTGAAAAGACATAGTCCACAAATGGAAATAATTTATGCAATTCCACCCCCATTTCCGCTTCCCAGTTAGCACCACCAAAAATAATTGTCAGCAAAGGATACAAAGCTTTTAGTGCCTTAGCCAATGCAAGCGACGCAATGTTCTGCTCAAAGGTTGATGTAAAGCCTATAATCGCGTATTCATCCCACCTGATACGTTTTAGACAGTGGCGTAAAAAAGGAATCACAGCAGTTCGCAATTTCAACAATCTTGTTACAGCATCGGAAGGTAAATGCCAAGTCTCAGACAAGATTTCAGTTATATACGTTTTATCTTCACCTGGCTGTTTGCCATATAAGGCTTCTGTAAAAAGCCAGTCTCCTGCAAAGGCTGTATAGGGCAAATCGTTTGAAAACCATTTATAATTTTCAAAACCGATAAAATCCGCAAAATCGAAGTTTAGATATTTTACATCAACCGTGACCTGTCGTCCTGCTATTGCTTTTAGCAAGCTGATTCCTAATGCTTGACGCTCCAAGGGGCCAAAAGGCATACTAATTAATAATACCTTTTGCATAAAGAATTATGGAAGATCCTTAAAGCCTATTTCTCCTTTATCTATCATTTCTTGAATTCCCTTAAGATCCCCCTCTGTGAGATTTGGGCTCGCCGAAGAATTACTCTCTTGTTTATCTGAAACCTCATACCAAGCTGCATTTTGTTCACCTGCACTCCTTTCTAGAGTAGTCACTGGTCCAATAGGGTCAATTGGTTTGATTGGTGGTATGATGGGGTTAATTGGCCGAATTGGGCTAATGGGACTAATAGGCCTAATAGGTGTGATGGGAAGAATTGGCGATATTGGACGTATAGGGCTAATAGGTTGGATCGGCTCAATAGGTCGAATAGTGATAGGAGTAATTGGCCTAATAGTGAGGCAATTCAATTTGGCGCTTAGTACAGCTTTGTAAGCATTAACCAGACCATTCCCTGTGGCGGTATCAGGACCAATAGTAGCTGGGTTTCCTCCCGTTGATGTATTGCACGTTCCTGTAGTGACATCAATCGCAGTATTCATCATGATGGACTTTACCTGTGCTGGAGTTAATTTAGGACAGGCTTGTTTTATTAAAGCCGCAGTGCCTGCTAATTGTGGTGCCGCGGCAGAGGTACCGCTAAATGCCGCCCATCCATCATTGTTTGGGGTCTCATCACCGTTTGGAAAGGATCCTCCGGCATTCCCCATATCTATTTCACATCCTGCCTGTAAAGGTAGCATAATATATATGGCGCGTGGCATCATGCCTACTAAACCAGATAAATCCGGAACCCTTCTGCCGCTGTAAATATTGCTATTGAATCCACTTGCATAGTTAGATGCTTGCAACATGCCATTCTGGTCCATATAAACTCCACCGGCTGAAATCACATCTGGATGTTGACCAGGGAAACCCCAATGACCATTACCAGCGGAAAAAATTACTATGATTCCGGTGGCAACGGCTGCAGCAATAGCCGCGGCTAATGCTGAATCAGCTGCTGAAAGTGGACCATTGCGAAGAGATGAGCCCCAACTACAGGTGATAATGGTAGGATTCAGCGCGACTGCAGCATTAAAGGCGCCAATGGTATTCACGAAATTCATCTTAACCGGAAGTAACCTGGCACTCGGAGCGATAGCAAATATATTAGCCGATTCACCAGTACCGTGTCCAACATCGTCTGATGCAGCGTCAACGGCTGCCGGACCAAGTGTTACAGGAGCCACATTATAACCCTGAGCAGCAAAATACGGATGTGCATACCAGCCGGTATCAACCATCGCAACTGTAATACCTGCTCCTGTTATACCGTTTACATGTGCTGCTGTTGCATTTGCGGCCTCAGCTATATCTCCAGGGATGCGTAAATGCCAATAAGATTTATGTGGTGCAAAAGCAGAAGGTGCCATAAAGTATCTTGGTTGCTCAATAGCTACCCCTTCTAGTACTTGCTCGAAAGGAGTATCCTTAACAGAAATTAATCCCGGCATTTCTGTATCTGGACATTCGAGAAAAGTAGCATGCGTTTTTTGAGGTCCACTTTTTAACGTCTCTCTTTCCTCGGCTGTAATCTTTGTTTTGAATGCTGTTTCATAAGTAGCTCTATCACCGGCTATGTTAATAGAGGTACGAGAAACCGACAGTACATCGAAGCCAGCTTTCTTAAGCATATCAGCTGCCTGATAAATCAAAGCATCTTCAGAAAAAAAGTTTCCCACGGTCTCTGAATTAATTTGGTAGCTAGCATCAAAAAGAGAAACTCCACCAATTGAATGAGGGCTAGCTTGCGCATAGATGATATCAGGCAGCTTCGGCTTAATGTTCGTTAGTATAATTCTATCTTCTGATTTGTTTTTTGATTGAGTTGACTTATTTTTTTTTGCTGCCATGGCTGTTAATTTTAAGAGTGAGAAATTATTTTTATAATCTTTTAATGTGCGTTTAAGTTGAAGTTTAGTTTTTGAAATTTTTTGTGCCTGGCTTATACCTATCAATTTCTTTTTAGCATCACGCAAAGATTATGAGTTTACTTTCTTATACAATCCCCTTATTCTGGTATTTTGCAAAATAGCCTTTAATGGGGATGAGTATAAAACAAAAGATCAATCAAGTGTGATGACTTGGATTTTGAGTGCGGCAGTTACACGGTTCACGAATACAGTAACCTTTGTAAGATATTTGTAGTGTGCAGCGGATGGAGAAGTGAAAATAATGAGGGGTGCTTACAGAGATTCTGCATAAGCTTTCATCTTTCTTCTCAAAAAAAATTAAACAACGAAGACAACTCATCTTGACATTCACTTATCCAGCAGTAGTAGTTTCAGTTTCCATCAGACCGGTGCCTTTAATCACGAAGTATTTTGCAGTACAACAACGTCACAATCAACACCGCAGCTCTCTTTGCGTCAATAAATAGATAATTCAGGTCAGCTGTTTCATTCACAGTATGTCCACCGGATCCTGCAATGGTTTAAAGAAAGAAAGTAAATTTGTTTGCTAAACAGATATTAGCTTTGAAATGCAAAAAAGTTTAAACATGGCAAAATCATTCTTACAGACTTACCCAAAAGAGGTAAAAGACAATTTTGATTTCCTGCCTACGTGGCTCCTTAACTACGAGATGCGTGCAAAGCGTCTGCTAAGAGAACTCAAGGAGCATTTAGAATCACTCGGAGGCGAGTGCCGTTTTAGGCACCTTTTGTATGTGTGGGTGCCTGAGATTGATATTACATATGGTCCGGTGATCGCACCTGGGCTAACTATACTTCGTTAAGATTTCAGAAGAGAAATATTTCCAATAAACTATGGTTGTGCGTTTACCCTAACTTGTAAAAGTAGCTTCGCAGTTCTCCAATTTTTCATTTGCTAGCGCTTATGTTTGATTGTATGGTAGGGAGCAGAGAATTTTTGTGAAATATCGGTAGTAGTAAGAGTAGAGGAGTAGGAAGAGGAGCGCTGCATTGGAAATTTATGTTTATAGTAGAATGAAAAAAAAATGTGAACAACTTCTCCTTAAAGTTTGCTTAAAAATTTTCCACACTCCCGAAATTAGCATCATGAATTTGAAAAACGACAGAGAAGTAGAAATAGCGAATCTGCTGGATGCAGGACAGCCCTATGCCTACATAGAGGCAAAGTTGGATGTTTATCCCTCCTTGGTATCGCGTGTTGCGTACAAGATGAAATTGATACGTCTTACTACCTCTATTGTCGTCGGAGGCTGGGGTCCATTGTTAAAGGAAGATGCACATAATTTCGAAAAAATGAAAGAAGAGGCAGAACGTGCAAACGAAGAAGTAAAACGATCAATGAAGAAGATCCAAAATTTTAGAGATTCTTATCCGCATTTCAGTAACTGAAAAAATCAGACGATAGGGCGAAAATTAGGCGGCATTAGGCTAAAAAGCTTTTACGTGACACTAAACCCTTCTTTTTTTATGCGATATATTTCTTCCTTTTTAGCCAATGTAAGCCAAGGTTAAAAAGGGATTCAAAGTTTTCGAAAATTTTCCCGGGTGATACCTGCAATGCGGGACTAATAATTAATCTTCCTTTCCTCCTGTTTTATAGATAATAATTCCATAGGGAATTAATTTGCGATAAAAAAATCAAAAGTATTTGACTTTACAATGTAAACATTTTAAAACCTTAAAACTCAAATAAAATGAAAACAAAAACGACAAATGAATCACGCGATAAATTATTTAATGGAAGAACTGATACTTATTTTAATTGGCTGCTTCTGCAGGAGAAAGAGTTAGATAACTATTGGACAGAGATATTTATAAAAAGAGAAAGAAGGTTTCATTCCATTCTTGAATTAAAAATTGGCAGTGAAGAAAAGAAGGAGTTCATTCTTGCTGAAATTAAAGAAGCCCAAAATAATCTCAGCGATGAGACGCTCACTACCTTATATTTGGATTTAAATCTTCCGTACAATGATTTGATTGAAACAGTGAACACCTACCGGAAAACTGCTACGGAATTCGCTACTGCTATAAAGGATGATGAGATACCGGGTGCAGAACATATTCATGAAACTGCCAAAATTCTGTCACAAGAGAAGGTAAATTTAAACAACAATGTGTTTTCCAATCTAATGACTGTTACAAAAGATAGTGGAGTAACAAGCGCTTTTTTTGTTCCGGTATTCGGTAAAAATCATCCAACCAAGGCAGTCTGTGCCGCTCTGTTTTTTTACCACCATGAAAAGGAGCATCTAAAATTCTTAGCAAAGAATCTGGATAAACTGAACCGACCAGAAAATATAGAAGCTGAAAACGAACAAATAAAAAATCAGTTTACAACTGGTCGGCAGGAGTTAGATGTGGATGCATGGAAAGTGGATGAGTCGCAAGATGCAATATTAAATATTGAGCAAGCAAGTCTGTTTCTAAATTTGGCGAAGCAGACTATTTATGGCTTGACGTCGGGTAATAAAATTCCTTTCATGAAACGTGGAAAGAAGCTATCTTTTAGAAAGTCCCGTCTCATGGCGTGGATAATGGAAGGAGAGAAGAAATCAATCAGTGAAATGGAGCGAGATTTAAAAGGCAGATAAAATGTATATAGGAGCTCATCTCTTTGCTGGAAACAAGGTCGACAAAATTATCCAAACGGATGCAGGGAAAAATCCCAATGTGTATGTTCTCAACCAGCTTAGGGGAAGATAAGGTGATTGTCGAGACAATGAAAATTACAGGACTATTGTGCAAGTTGCAACCCATTGCAAGTCTTCGCACGGTTACTTAGGGTCCAAACATGAATGAAAGTATGAGAATATATCAAACCCCATCTGTTCAAAATAAAAACCAATGGGGAAATGAATCGAACATAGATTTGACTCTCAATAAAGACTTTTTCTGATTTCGCAATGAAAAGGGAACTATCAATTCTGCGACTATCACTTATCAAAAGCATTACAAGATTGGTCTGGATCAATCTTGTCAATCCGAAGCTACAGCTTGTTTTTCAATTCTGCAATTTCATGATAGCGTAGAAATGTTTTTAAGATTAGTAGCTGAATCAAAGGGGGTGAATGCGGAAAACTTCAGATTCATGTATTACTGGGAAAAGATTATCGCAGCTTTTCTGTACGATAGAACGAAACATTTCGGAGTTCCTGAAACTCGCGCAGCCGCAACCTGTGGCAAGCGCAAACCATTTTATTCATGTTATTTATGGACTAACTTTTTTCAGATTTACGTAGCGCTCTTGAGTAGTTAAGCAACAATGAAGCAATGGGTTGAAGTCGTTTCCCTAACCAGATAATTTCGGTATTAGCCTCACTCTTTTCATATACAGAAATGATTGAGTTTTTTGGAACATGGTGAAAGCTAAATTGAAAACCAAGTATCTCAATGATCACTAAATCTCTTTCAATGTAAATCTTTGCAAAATCTACTTTTCTCTTAATTAAATCTGCCAACATCTCTGCTAAGTATGTTTTGAAATAGTACATATCTTTAAAAAGTTTTTCCTCCTTTAGTGTACTATTTTCCTTATTGCGATTCCTTGTCAGCCATGAATTTATTAGGTTAATAGCAGCGAGTGAATGAAAAGTATCAAGCTGATCTTGGGGTATGATCTTCATGACGCCTAAAGCCTCCATTAGTTCTGATTTCTTTATTTCATATTCAACTTGCTTCGGATGTTCAATCTCATTTTTTAATTCCTCAATTGTAAATTCTTCTTCGATTCTTAAATGACTTTGCAAAAAACGTATTTGATGTTCAAACTTTTTTCTTAGCTCAGGATTCAATAAGTGCGAAAACTCAAACAATGAAATTATCTGGGTGTCTGGATAGGTGCATCGATGATGACGTGTGTAGGTAGGATTACAAAACACAACAATAAGTTTTTCGCATTGATCTGCATTGAAGAATGCAATTCTGTGGGCTTTCTCTTCATAAAATGAATAACAAATCCAAATGTTCCTTTCAATCGAATAGAGCGGAAAAAAATCAAGTCCATTATTTGGGAATTGTGGATGTTTCTGCAATCGCCTTACACCTTCTTTAATGAATTTAAATTTTTTGTTGTGATCTCCACCGGGAAAATTTTCTTCTGATAAATGGAGGAGTAGGGTTTTGAAAAGGAGTTCTGAAATGGGGAGAGACTTGCTAAGATTTATTTTCTCAAAATTTCCCTTAATGAACCTTGCTACAAAGTCCTTTGATGGGTCTTCCTTTTTTGTGTATACGGTTATGAATTTGTAATCCGTACTGTAGATTATTTGAAAAGTTGTATTCCAAGCTCTTTTGTTCCATTCTTGATATTGAGATTTTGAAATTGTCGAAACGTCAAAAGTTGTTCGGTATCTACCGCTATCCTGTAATTCAATCCTTCCAATAGTAGCAAAATAATGAACATAGTTAAACTCGATTTTCTGTTCAAGATTGACTTTGTCAGAAGCGAAATTTATTTGCCGAAAAACATGGTAGGGATATAATTCTCTGCACCACTTTGAATCGTGATCATCCGAGTGGTTTTTACACCACGTTTCAAAATTCAAGTCGTGCAATCTCATTTTGTTTCATAAACATAATCGAAGATTACAGAGTCGCCCCGATTTGCCCACTTATCAAGTATGCTTTTATTGACTGAAGAAAGGTCACACTTAAACTTACCTACTGTTAAATCATTTTTTTCAGAAAGCCAAAGTGGACTTTTCACTCCCAAGTATCTTTCACGGATTGTGCAGTAATAATATAACCTAGGGTCTTCAAGATTTTCGAATCTCTTTGTCAGATTAAGTGATGCAGTGTGCTTAGGATAACAATCGTACAGAATCCCCAATGCATTCAACCCGGTGCGAGAAAAATCTTCTCCTCTGACAATTAATTTGGAAACATGGTTGGCGTTCAATCGGTCACCTTGTTCTCTTATGAATTTGTATAGCATCTGAGAAACCTTATTCCCCTCGTGAGTCGCCCAAATCGAAGTACCTAATTCAATTACTCTTTCAATTATAGAATCAAGATAGTTTGGATCTGAAATGGTTGCTGATTTACATGTTCCTAAATAATCAAAAAGGAGTCGAGATAATGGTTCATCATAAAGACGTAAGGATAAATTTGCTAAGTCTCTTAGTGCAATGTAGAGTTGCGTGGTATTTTCCCAAGTGGCAATTGAAACAATTTCTCGTTCTAAACCTGAAACAAAGTCATTGCTTTGGGGTATGCGTACCGTTAGCTTTTTTTTCTCACTACTATCATAGATCGAAGAAACATTGTGGGATTCAATCACCCACTTCTGTAACCAAATAAACCAAGTCTTGGAATCATCAACAGAGATTACAATCAAAATGACTGGAACTCGACACTCGTAAGCATAGCGAAGAAATGATTTGCCCAATTTCTCGGAGATAAAATCTGTTTCAGAAGAAATATGTTCATGAGATTTGATTTGCGCCTTAACAAATTTGCCACTTACATTTTCAGGAGTAAATTCCAGTTCAAGATCGATTCCATAATCTTCTGTCAAGTTCCGGGCAATCCAAAGGTTAGAACGCTTGACTTGTGTTTCAACTATACTATGCCCTAATGTTCCAGTTTTTTGCGATCTCGTTTGTTTCGGCATATTATTCCACGGTAATTATTAGGACTCTGATGCCAAACTATCATTGAACTCTTTTACAAATTTGTCAAGATCACTGATGAATTGTTTCTTATCAACATTCCTTCTTTGAAATTGAGAGTAAACAGTGAGCCTTTCATCAACCCCTCCTAAGGTAGTTTTGATTAAATTGTAAAGCGGGGTTACATTTCCATTCAGCGATTTTATCCTTGCAGAACAAATCAAAACCGTAGTTTGACCTAATACCTTCGTTCTCGGTTCAAGTCGGGTTGAGTATTCTAACTCTGCTTCATCCTTTACTTTTGTCTTTAGTATTTTTTCTGCTTCTTCAAATTGATTGAGTTTGAAACATGCTTCACCAAAGCCAAACCAAATCCATTTATTCTTTATCGGAGCACTATCAAATGCGGCTTTTGCTTTTTGAAAATAATCTGATGCCTTCGCGTCATTTGAAGAAATTCCTAATTCGTAATAAATATTTCCAAGCGTTCCCGCGATTGCACTTCTTACTTTTTGATAGTCTGAACTCTCAGGTGCGTCATTAATCTCCTTAAATAAATGTTCTACCTCACCAATGAGCTTGTCGGGTGTATACGTGGGATAATTAAAAAACTTTGATTCAATTTTTATTCTTTCAAACTCAAATTTCAATTCACCTTCAGCCATGCCAGAAGCCATTTCAAAATTTGAAGTTGCATTTTCAAAATCCTTCAAATTGTTTTGTTCGTAGCCAATCCAGTAGAGTGCCATAATCTTCAACATTGTAGAAGCATTCTTGTGGTCTTTGGCTTGCTTCCAGAATTTTATTGCAGGCTTGAAATGCTGGTTAAGATGAAAATCCATCCCTCTAATGAAGCTGCAATAAGGATGTAAAATAGTTTCCTCGTCAAGTATATTTTGATTATTCTGTAATCCTCCGATGTCTAAAGAAAGAGTTAGAAGATTGGAACGGAAATTTGAATCCTCAACTAAAATTTTAAAATTTTTGTCCGCTTTTGCTTCTTCAATTAGATCCGAAGATTCTTGCTCCAATTCATCGTGTTGTTTGTTCAATCGTTTTGCTAAAGATTCCGATGCTCGTTTGCTTGCGTCTCTTGCTAATCCTAAAGTTTGATTTACGAGGTTAAGAGTTTCAGACGATTGCTTGAAGATGCTTCTATCTCGTTCTGACGCTTCTTTTTCTTTATCGAGGGCAAGGTTGTAAAGTTCATCTTGCCTTGTATTGAGAACTTTTTCCCTTTCAGAAGTTTGCTTTTCTTTTTCAATAGCCAAGTAATATGTTTCATTTGATCTCTTTCTGTCGGTGTTCCAACTGAAGAGAGAAGCCGCGGTACTAAGTAAGAAGACTACTGAAATTATTGCAGCTATTATTTCAAGGTTATGAAGCGATGCCGATTGAGTGGCATTTTGAATCTTTAAATCCTGAACTGAATCTGATAGCTGTTCAATTTTCTTTGCATCCTCTTGAAGCTGATATTGTAATAACTGATTTGTTAGTATCGTGTCTTTCTGGGCATATGCAAATCCTGTAGAGAGGAGTATGCAAGTTAGAAAGAAGAGAATCAGAGAATGTTTTGCTGTCATTTTGCTTGAAAGGGTTTGAAAATGTTTTACAATTTGTCGGTGAATTTTAGTAACTTATCAAATCATCAAATGATTTAGCGGTTTCCAAATCGCTGTGTCGAATGTAAACGGATGACTGTGGTTTCTTATCAGGATTTTTCAATGTAATTGGTTCAATCTCTTTTGCTGGTCCTTTGAACTTGACCATATATTTCCCTGTGTTTTCATAAGGTACGATTGCTTCTACTTCAGCAACGTGAGTGATTGCACTGATTGGAGCAACTTGGTACGCTGCGATGTATTTTATTCTTTCTTTCATTGCAGCACCAATCCTAATTGCGAACCACTGGTTGTTTCCAAGAAACTGTCTTTTGAATCCATCTTCCCTTGCAGGAACAACTATTGTGTCACACTGTGCTCTACGTTTCATTCTTTTTTGTTGATCTTCACTCGTAGATTCTTTGGGAGACGTAGGAATTAGTATATCGGCTTCTTCATCATCATCGTACAATGTATCGAAATGAAAAGTGAATTCACCATCCCCGGAAATAAAGGTCTTCAATTCAAGAACTGAAATATTTGCATTGATCTTCTGAAGAACATTGTGCAATTCTTCTCTCGCTTCATCAATAACTACAATGGCTTTGAAATCACTGTAAACAGCAGCGTCGAGATAGCTGTCAATGTTTCTGTACTTTGAATTTGAACATGCTTGTTCAAGGCGAGAGAGACTTTTTGTATCCTCATGAATTACTTGCATCAAGTATTTGCGGAGATCAATTCTTGCTTCCTCAAATGAGGTTGCAAATTTCAGCAGTTGAATCCCAATGTGCTTGAAGGGATCGTGAGACACAATTTCGTTTTCAATGATGAAAAGTTTTGGTGAATCGGGTATTGTGAAGTCTATCAAATAGCCATCAGGAATGGAAATAATTTCTGAACCCTTTATCCTTTTTTTTCTGGAAACGTAGATAGAAGAGATACCAAAAATGTAATCAGCGAGTTGTTCAACTGATTTCTCAAAATCAGCTTCGCTGTTGTAGCGAAATGAATTGTAGATTTTCTTATCGAGTAGGATAGGCATGGAGCAAATTCATATTGTTGCAAAGCTATTAACTCTTCATGCTGGTACAACTTAAAATATGTTTGTGAAGTTACCTCCTCAATAAAGAATATGGGAGAGAAATTTTCGCTGCTACGCTTTTTTGTCTTCGTCCTTCTTGGGGATTACAAAGCCGATAGGAGTGCGTGGCTGAACTGATGTGTTCTGCTGATCAGAAGGTTTCGCACTTTGCGAACTGTTGCGTTGATTTACTTCAGTTCGAAGTAAATTAATTTGATTTTGCTGGTTAATCAGAATGAGTGCAATGATTACACAGCCAAGTGCGAAGAGAATCCAGAAGTAATTTTTGTTCATGGTAAAGCAGTTAAGGGATGAAACTATTCCAAAGATAGCATGATAGGAACAACAGCAAAAATTTTTCTTTCAATACTATTAATTGTTGTTAAGACCGAATGAGTTCGTACCCAATTTCTTTTTGAAAAGTTTTTCCTCGCTAATTGCTTGGTCAGCAGTAACCGTTTTGGGTAGCAACCTTAAAATTGAAAACTGAAAATTGTAAGCGTAATTCTCATCACCCCTTACTAACTCTTGTAATGTCTTGTTCCCACCATGTCCATTAGTTGAAGCGTAGGCACACCATCTACCCCAAATGCCATCTTCCCCATAAGCAGAACCAATATAGAGTTTTCCCGTTTTGGTGTCGTTGATCAGGTAGATTCCTTTTGTTGCTGAAAGCATTCGTTTCCAATCCGGATATTGCTTTGTTGCGATTTCTTTAAGTTGCATGAAATCTAAGGTGAACTCAAAATCAGTGAATTGCTGATAGTGAAGACCAGGTTGGATTTCGACTACTTCTTTATCGTTGTTAAGCCACTGTTCCCATTTGATTGCCCCTTTGCCCCAATCAATGATTACTCGTTCTTTGAGGTCATCAAAGTCGGAGATTTCTTCCATTTCATATTCAAATTGGTAAAGCCCGCCATCAACGCTCGGTTTTTTCTCTGCAAGTTTTTTGGCTCTCAAAACTTTGAACACTCCAATAAATCTTGAGAGCGTTCCCGCTTCACCAATAAATGACACAATGAAATCAACACCGTGGAAAATATCTTTTCCTTGTTGAGACTGATACTGTAAAAATTTTTTCTTGTCAGTCCGATAAAGATTGTAGAGGTCTGTCTGAGTAGCCTTGTGCCTTACAAGTTTAGTTCTTGACTTTTTATCAAGACCGCGATTGAAAAGTAATTCTTGAATTGTGATCATTGGTCTAATTCAATCCTTGATATGCTTCTTGTAAACTTCCAATCGCTTATTTAAGGTTTCTCCTTTTTTCGCTCTGTTTATTGGTGATGGCAACAATGTAAATTTTACTTTCCTATTTCCGACAACCATCTCATGGAATGTTCCGTTTTCAATTTTGTATTTCTTTAAACGTGACACTCTTAATGGAGCTTCGCCAGTTAATGAATGAAGAAACCATTTTGCAGCGATCTTATAGACGAAGAGGATTTCATTCACATCAGTTCCTTTAAGCAATTCTAATATGTTTTTGTACTCTTTGGGATCGATGTGTTTGTCCTTTGTAGAATCTTCCTGATCTCTTTCAAAGCCCCAGATAATATCCATAATTCCAAGGTTCAATTTTTCAAGGACTTTTCTTTTTTCCGCATCACTTAGCTTGTTAGAATTCTTAATCACGTTTTCAAGATTGCGCTCAATCGAAACAAGTAAATCCCATAGTCGTGTATTCACGCTATTGGAAAAATAAAACGGTGATGATTTGGGAGGCAGGGTTCCAACGAGAATTTTTTTGGTGTTCTTAAAGAAGATCGGTTGCCACGGATGGTTTTGCATACACCTAAGCTCATTTTAGTGGAGGAGTCTCGTTTAGAAACTTATAAAATTGCGGTATTTTAGATGTTAGTTCAATAGGAAATGTTACCGTTCCAAGACGTGTCAGTAAACGGTTGTACTTGTTTTTCATCCAACCATACTTAACTTTCAAATCCGGTTTATTCGATTTTCCTCCATTTACTATTAGTCTTCGTAGGTTTTTTAAGTATTCAATTATGTCCAAGCGATCTGATAATAAAAGAATGTTTGTTGGGAAGTAATCCACGTAATACTTGTCATCAGTATCCTTTTTTAAACAGGAGAAAAAATACTGTTTAGGCGATTTTATTCCACCAAAAAGTAATTTCTCTGTTTTCCGATTCTTTCTTACAACATCAATTACCGTTCTATCTAAGATTACTCTTGGATACAATGCAGCCTTTGTTTCCGTTTCATAAGCATCATTCAATGCAGGACCGAAAACAATTCTGTCTGTGTGAATTAGCTTTCCAAACGAAATAGCACCTCTGCATAATAAATTATTATAGATGAGGTGCATTACGAATTCCTGTATTGTCTCTATAAGTTTTATCAAGAGTTTTGATTCCTCCACAGAAAAACTAATGATTATTGAGTCGGAAAATTGCGTAATGGTTGCCGAAAGTTTTCCGCCAACAAGTTTATGGCTGAAAAACTCTTCAATGTAGTTAAGGTTTGAATATAGTATATCTATCTCATCACTTTTATCTATTTCACCTTCTACAGTTTGATCAACTATACTTCGAAAACCCAAGATGTCAAGAAATAAAACGATCCGATTTTCGTACTTCATACTTATCTACTTAGTTTGAAAATTGAAAACAGTGGAAGAGGTTTAAGTCTCAAGCCTATTTATTTCTTCTAATCTTATGATACACCTGAGATGCGAGCCAAGCAGTTACCAATTTCTGAAACTGCGCATCATTCATGAACCTCGCGAAGATTTCTTCATTCTGATCAATGCGCTCAACAAACAAATTCTCAAGAAGATTTTTAAAAACGAGTTTGAATTTTTCTTCAGGGTTTACCTCTGCAGCTTCGATGAGATTTTCATCCAGTGCTGCTTCTTCAACAATCTGATCAAAGAAGTATTGGTCGGATTGATTAAAGTCTGTTCCGAATCTTTCATTAATCAAATCAACAAGACGTGAAAGCGGTATTTCTTCTTCATGAACTACTGCTGTTCCCACTTCAGTAGGTCCGTCCAATTTGTTTGCAGATCCCTCTCTCAAACTAATTGAGCCTTCACTGATTTTTTGCAAACGATAATATTCGAGGCGAACTGAATCATCAAAGTCATACGCTGAAGTAACAACCCTGCGAGGAAGTTTTGATGATAGATAGCGCAGGAACACAAAAAGTTTTTCAAGATCACTGTCTTGAAAAGGAATAATCTGACTTAGGAAAGAATAGAGATTTTTGAAGGCAGTTACTTTACCTCTATCAACTCAGCTTCATCTTCATCAGTCTGCATCAAAACTGTGAACCTGGAAACTGGCGGGTCTAAAGCAGCGTTCATTGCTTCATGATCGAGAATCGGAGAGCCACTGAAAACAATTGCGAGGCGTGAACCAAATTTTTTGTTCTTCTCATCAACCTGTTCAAACTTGCTAATCATGTGCTGTATGAATAGCAATGCTCCATCGTTCACTCTTGGCAACCCCGTTCCAAACCTTCCTGAGTAACCTTGCTTTTCATTCTCACGAGTTACAAAGTCTTGTTGCTTTTTCCAGTCAACACCAAACGGAGGATTGGCAATCAGATAGTCGTACGTTTCATCCTGAAATTGATCATCGGTTAAGCTGTCACCAAACCGAATGTTTTCACCCGTTCCATTGTGTGCGACTTCTTTTATCAGCATGTCCGATGCTGCTGTTGCGAAAGCTCGCTTGTTGTAATCCTGACCATAGGCGTAAAGAGTTGCTTGTGGATGATGATCTTTTAAGTATGCTTGCGCCTCGGCTAACATTCCTCCTGTGCCACATGCTGGATCGAGCATTTTTCTAATAGTTCCTGGCTTAGAAAGCAGATCATCATCGTTAATGAAGAGGAGGTTAATCATAAGCTTGATTACCTCACGCGGTGTAAAGTGATCTCCAGCAGTTTCATTTGCTAATTCATTGAATCGTCGAATCAGATTTTCAAACATCAACCCCATCTCAATATTGCTTACGCCCGATCCGTCCTTTCTTCGAGGATGAAGATCAACCGTACTGAATTTTGAAACGATGAGGTACAGAATATTTGCTTCGTGCATTTTCTCTATCTCCTTCTCAAACTCGAAGTAGTCGAAGATCCTTTTTACGTTCGCTGAAAATCCATGTATGTAACTGGGTAAGTCGCGATGGATACTCTCGGGTGCGCCTTTCATCTTTTCAAATGAAAGCTCCGAGTGATTATGAAATTTTTGACCTGAGACTTTGTTTAATAGAGCGTCGAGAGCGTTGTCCTTTACTTTTCCTTTTTTTAATTTTTTGTACTTCGCTAAAACTGCTGGCTTAGTTCCTTCCAACAGACAATCAAATCTCCTCAATACCGTCATTGGAAGCATGACTCTTTCGTACTGCGGCGGACGATAAGGACCTCGAAGCAAGTCAGCGATTTGCCAAATGAGATTTGAGTGTTCCTGGTGCGATGACATTTGGATTAAAAAGGAAAACTGTGAAGCGAGATGACAAATGTAACAAGCAATTTATGAAACATACTGCGTCCAAGGTTTGAAACGCTCTTTACAAACCGTTCAAATCTCTTCATTCATTTTGTCAATTGCAATAACGAGATTTGACTTCTTCATTTACAATGTGAATTCGGAAAATACAACTAAGTCAAACGAGGAGGAACAAACAAATAATGACGACAAAGTTTCTGTTCTGACTCCCTCGCTTCAACAATTACCTATACTGCAATAGTTGAAGCCCATATTTCCCTCGAATGAAGAAACCATATTTGGTAACTGGAAGTCTCCAAAGAAGGCTACTGATCTATTCGAGGGAATTATTAAAGCCTCTGTGAAAGGAAATCCCAAACCAAAAAACAAGCGAAGAAAAAGTGAAATGAGAGTAATCCCTATTTCTTTCAATGAATCATTTTGAAAAAATAGAACGTATAGGTTAACAAGAATTTCGTCAAAATCGCGTTACATTACGTCCGATGTGGCCAGATTACTTTGTTACCAATACACTTATTTATCAAAAAATCCACTAATGCTTTAACACGGTAAAGTATGGATAATTACAGCACTTTTAAGCAATAAAGTGATGTTACTATCCATTAAGTTCATACACTTGCAATTTTAAAATTTGATTAGTTTTAAACCCTGAGAGCACGGAAAAACATTTCGCGCACTGTATTTGTTACCCACAATTATCACACACACACACACCGACACACCCATCATTGTCACACCCACACGCAACAGCTACGATGGAAAATCCCATGAATCAATCTATTCGCATTTTCGGAAATTGGGTAGAAGCGACCCTCCAAGTTCTCTTTTTACAGGAGAAAGGATTTATAATTGCTTTTTCCCCAGCCCTACAGCTATCAGCTTACGGCCACAATGTTGGCGATGCAAAAGCTGCATTTGAAACTACCATAAAAATTTTCTTCCAAGAACTCGTAAAAGATCACGAACTAACCAATGAGCTTGTTTCACTTGGATGGAAATCAAACGATCATGAATTTCATCGCGAAAGTTTTTTGCAGGATCTTTTTGCCAATGAAAAAATCCCCATTACCATTCTGCAGCAGCAATCAGAACATTTCCGTACTACAATAGCTTAATTCATCATCCTTAGTCAGGACACAAATCCATCAACAATTGTTTTGCAAGAAGGTATAAAATTCTTCCATGGCAATTCCCATTGATTTTAAATTCGTCCGTATGTGAAGCTCAGGAATTTCGCGTGTGTTTTGAAAAACGATAGGTCTTCTGCAATTGGGGCAATTCCAAATGTTATGATCACCTTCACATCGCTTGTAATGACAACCCTTTGAGTCAAGAAATTTTTCGAAGCATGATCGCTTTATCGAGCCAAATCTACCCATGGTTGCCTTTTATGATTTCGTTAATTATTTTTTTCCACACCTGTACCTACGTATAGGTTTACTGCTTACTTTTGTATCCAACAAAAAAGCCAGAGCCGTTCATTTACCCTCTTACTTTTTGTTGCTTGACTCTCAAAATGTTTTACGTGAATGCTCCATTCGTCGTGGAGCATTCGCATTTTGTACATCAAAGATACCGAATTGAGTGTGTTGTAAATAACAAATGTTAGTTTTTTTGAAATTTATTTTTCCACAGAGTTTGCCCGCCATCGCTACAAAAAAAATATCAATGAGGCAATAAATTTTATGAACAGATGGTAAGCCCATCCAAAAAATTCCTTACAATACAGTCAGCAAAAAAGATTGTATCATGACCAAGAAGGAAAAGAAAGAACTTGCGCTGCAACTCAAAGCAGAGATTGACGCGAAGAAACCGAAGCCGGAAAACACTGAGATCATTTCAAAGGAGAAATTGAAACGCGGCAACGAACAACGATACGCCAACGGCAAAGCGAAATCCATGAGAGCGGTGAAGATGTATAAGCAACCAAATAGAAATCATTGGGACACCGCCCCGTGGTAAAAGAAAAACCCTCACAAATTCCCCCGGAGAACTTACAAGGACTTTTCCTCTAATTCACTTCCACAAGATAAAAAAGAATCTTCACACCCCACCGCATGAAAAGCCGCTCCCGTCCCGAAAAGTTACCGAACTTCGCCCGCTCAATTACCCGCTAAGCTGTCAGGAATTTGGGTGGTCGTATAACAGATATATAGTATCCATAATATTCCCACAGCACAAAGACTTAAATACAGAATTGCTTCGTGCATTGTTAGTGCGAATGACACGTCCATCTGACAACATCAAATCCGCTGTTCTCTTTCGACTAAGAACATCTTTAAAAGTGAATTGCAAAGTGGAGAATTTTTGGTAGTCATCTGCATGAGTTGAATTCTTAAATCTTGAACTTTGCCAAAGACTTAAAAATGAAGGATATTATGGAACCAATTTTCTCAGATAATTTCTTGTCACACTACCTTTCAGAATTCAAACTGGCTTCCGTAACTGATGTGCGAGGCATTACTCAAATCGTCAAGTCTCTCATTTTGGAATTAGATTCCGGAAAACTTGAAACTCTAAAAGAGGAAGAAGTTAAATCCCGATTCATCAATAATTTATTCGGTAATGTTTTGGGGTTTAATTATGGTAACTCAAACGAGTGGCAGTTAAAGGAAGAAACCAAATCAAGAGTTGACGGAAAAAAATCAGATGCCGCGTTGGGATATTTCTACAGTAAGAAAGAAAAGAACAGTGATGTAAGAGCAGTGATTGAAATGAAAAATGCAAATACAGATTTGGACAAGCCACAAAACAGGAAAGGAAATCAAACATCAGTGGAACAGGCGTTTTCTTATGCGCATAAAATGGGCGGGACTTGCAAGTGGGTAATTGTTTCCAACATGAAAGAAACAAGGTTTTACGCTTCCAACGACAGTTCCAAATATCAAGTGTTTTTCCTTAGAGATTTAGCCAATGAAAACAAATTGAAGGAGCTTCTCTTACTCTTTCACAAAGACAGGATCATTAAAAAGTTAGACAAATCACGAACTGATGTACTCCTGGAAAGATCAAAATTGTTTACAGCAGAACAAGAGCAGCCGCTTCACATCATTGATAAAGTTGACAAGTGCGTGAAAAGATTTAAAGGTTTTGGTTTTGTTGATCCCGAATTTATTGTTACGATTTATCCCTTTAACATCTTAGATGAGCACGTGTGGCAATATTCAGGCAGAAATCTTTTTACGATCAATCCGGAGATCTTCAACTTGATGCAGGGTGTTAGCATTGAAAACAACGAAGTTGTCTTTACTGATGAGTTGAAAGCCGAAATTGAAGCAGCAAATATTGTGGACGCAAAGGCAAAACTTGAAAACGCCTTTCGGTTTCTCAATCATTCCCTGATTGAGGAGATAACAGCAATAAAAGATTACAAGCAAGTTGAGCAGAGGAATAAAAAAACGTTGGGTTTCAATCATAGAATTCAATTCAATTTCAAAGAAGGTGTAGAAGGAATTACGAAGAATATTCAAATCGTAAACAGCAAAGCTTGCGATTGCCTGATATGCAATTATCGAAGCCTGAAATTCAGTGCACTATTGGAAAAACTCAAAGTCGGATTTGGAAATGATGATTTGAACAATGGTGAATATGCGTATGGAAATTATCTTGCTGCTACGAACAATTTCAAAACTTCATATAGTATTTACAAGGCCATTGAAAAAGAAATTAAAGGCAAAGAAGGATATGAAGTTGAATACTTTCTCACCAAGCAAAACATCAGGTACTTGCACAATCTTATTTTGGATTATCCTTATGATGATGGCAAGGAGATTTTAAGTGACATCAAAGCAGTTGATCTGGATAAAGTGATTTATGATGAAATAGAGTTTAGCGTTGACAAAGAAGTGAAGGATTACCTGGTGGATGTAAAAGACGATTCTTTAATTTACAAAGTACAGGATAAGATTGAGGAAATCACTTTTAAAATTGATCAACTGAAAAAGCTATATGACAATGGAGGTGTTCAATATGCAGGACCCAATCTCCCAAACGAATTATTTCAGGCTTACTACTCACTCTATCTCCACGTCAATAGGAATTACATTGTGTACGACGTATTCACTCGGTACAAAACGTTGACAGCAAAAGTTTTCAGAGGCTTTATTGTGAGCTATCAAACAAAAGAAGTTGGATTAAAAAAATTCAATGAATTCCTTTTAACTGAAGCAATCTTGCACATAAACCCAAGCGATCTTCAGGAAATCTTGAAGGAGGTTGATGTAATAAATACTGATGATGAATGTGTAGTAAAGCTTTTGGAAAAACTAAACAACTTCACAGCCTCCTATCATAGAGATAGTTTCTTTGGTGATCCGGTCAAAAGCGATTTGCTTGAAGAATACTTAAAAAATTCCCGGTTCAAAGAAAATTTCACAGACATCTTCTCAAATCTTTTTACAGTTTTTACAAAGTTGGAAATATCAAAAGAGGAGTTCGGTAATTCAAAAAAAGCAGTATTGAAATATTTAAAAACAGAAACGGAGTTAGCTTGGTATGATATTAAACAGTTTGCAAAATTTCTTGCACAAAAAGGGTATCTGTTTGATGCGGGAGAGCTAATAGAGATTTTGAAAATTGCAATTGATGGTGATGAATTTGGTTTCAACAAATACAATGATTTAATTGAAACAACCTCAAGGGCAATCAGTAAGTTTTATCCCGACTACAGAATTGATAATGTGAAGCTGATTCAAACAGCAATACTGAAATGCAAGTCTGATAATGGCAATCAATCCAACTACATGCATCTGGTTCACTTAGTAAGAGTTTGCGCTGATAACTGTAGTCAGATTTTGCTGAACACTTTTGAAATTCAACTTGACAGCAAATTCAACAGTAATTTATACGAAGCCCTTATTGAGAACGCCGGTTACGACTGGAGTTCAAAAAATTACTTCCAGATTTATTCAGATCATGTAAACCGCAGCAAAGGCGGAAGAGCACATAAGTTTGGTAAGCAGGAATTGACAGATTTGGTTTTCATTCATTACGCTTACCTCGTGTACAAACTGAATATTGACTTTGGAAGAAATGAATTTAAATCATTTACCAATCTCAACAACTTTGAGACTTGGTTATTAAATCCTTCGGAGTTTGACTATGGAAAGTTTGATGCAAAATGGTTGACAGACCTTGACGACCCAATTTTCTTGAACAGATTAAAAAACAGCACTGAAATAAAAAGTGCTCTTGATATGGAATTGAAAAATTCATTTGAACCGATATTAGCCGGGATCAGATACAATCATTTCACCAATTAGTTTCTAATACTTTCTGCTCAAGAATGATACTCTACAATTTGAAACTTTAGGCAGTATGGGGGGTTTCTTCTTCGAAATATTTAAGACTCCGGAAGATCATTTTAAATGGGAGAATCATTTTGAGTTCATCCGAAGAAATCCTGAGATGGAAGAGTCCTTAAGAAGCGAGGTGCTTCAAGCATTTCTTTTTTTCAGGAAGGAATTCGGCAACGATTTAATAAAGAATCATTACTATAACAATCATCCTGTTGTTTCTGCGATTCAAAATAAAGCGCCCTGGTCACTGAAATGGTTGGTCAATCTTCATTCATCGTTGAAGTTTTACAAAGGAGTAAATTGTAACTACAAAAGAATATTGCCAAAGATGTTATCAGCGCAATATTGCACCCACGAGGGAATTCCATTTATTGGAATCGCGGATGATTATCGCAAGCGCGGATTGAATGTTGCATTTGAACCGGATGTCCTTTCAATCAAGAAACCGGACTTAGAAGTTAGTGATATTGCAAGTGAAGAAAGAATTTACTTGGAAGTTTCAATGCAGATCAAAAGTGCTCAGCGAAGTCACGATGGTAAACTCTATTCTACGCTCATTGATCAGTTTCTAATTGTTCCACCTGGTTTACCTTTTACCGGCAAGATGTTTCAAAGTTTTTCATTCGAGGAATTGAATTCCCTCTGCAGTGAAATTCATTTTAGGAAACAGACAGCGTTTGAAAATGAATCCATTGTCTCGTACAAAAATGAGATGATTGAATTATTTGTTGCTCACCCGAATCGTTTTTCTGAACTCCAAGCGATAGCAGATGAGAAAAATTATCGTATCAATAATATTCAATCGCTGCCTTTGGTGATTGATGAATTCGAAAGAATACGAGGTAGGAAAATCAAAGAAGAGGCGAAGCAGATACCTGCAGAGTCTTATGGAATTATCTACTTCATTATTGAACCAACTTACCGACTTGGATATGATCCACTCGATGATATGTTAAACATACAAAAGAAGCTTGAAGAATTTCCAAATATCATTGGCGTCTCAATTCAAAGTGAATGGCTTAATCAGGGAGAGGATATTTTAATTCATGAAGCAGATATCCTTTTTCGTAGGAAGATGTTTTGGAATGCTCTTCAACAAGAAACATTCTTCGTCATCAACAGGCAAGCAGCATCTTGCATTTCTCCTGAGATGTTTTCAAAAATTATTGAGTCATTCAAGTAGTTGTAGGAGTAGCTTGGTCGCTGTTTTACCTTCTTAACCTATTTGGAGTTCCATTAAATTCTCATGAATAAAAAAGTATCATAGCCGTATTCTCATCCAGTAATTCTCATTTCCATTGGAAATAAGCATGCTAGCAAAGCCGAATTTTTGTTCCAAAACTCATCAATTTAGCACGAATTGTATATCCTTTTGTATGTACATCAAAAAAGCCCCTGAAAGTAAATTACTCTCAAAGGCTTATCTGGTAACGCTCCCCGGGTTGGACTTGAACCAACGACCCTCTGATTAACAGTCAGATGCTCTAACCAACTGAGCTACCGAGGAATTTTCTCCCTGGATCATTTCTGATATTTCAGAATCATATTCTCCAAAGGGACGGCAAATTTAGACGATTGAGTGTAAAAAGAAAATTAAGCGTTCGTCGTGCGATTCTGATTCTTATGAGTGCAGTTATCTGAATTAAACAACTTGTTTAGTGATGTAAGAATGCCGCTAAATCCGGAGTTTTCCACTACAGGTAAAATTGAATCTAACTTTACTCCTGTTGATTGCATCAATCATTTCACTCAAACTCAATAATGTCGACAGAAAAAAATCGCCTCCTCGAACCCAACTCCGGAAAAATCCCCTGGAAAAAATGGGGACCTTATCTCACCGATCGCCAATGGGGAACCGTACGTGAAGATTACAGTGCTGACGGCAGCGCCTGGGAATATTCTACGCATGACATGGCGCGAAGCAAAGCATATCGCTGGGGTGAAGAAGGAATTGCCGGCATCAGCGATGATCAGCAGTTGTTGTGTTTTGCAATTGCATTGTGGAATAAAAAAGATCCCATTCTTAAGGAAAGATATTTCGGTCTCTCGGGAAATGAGGGCAATCACGGTGAAGATGTGAAAGAGTGCTATTACTATCTCGATAACACACCAACACATTCTTACATGAAAATGCTCTACAAATATCCGCAGCAGGAATTTCCTTATTCATTGCTGGTAGAAGAAAACCGAAGGCGAACAAAACAAGATCGCGAGTTCGAATTGATTGACACCGGAATTTTCAATGACGATAAATATTTCGATGTCTTTGTTGAGTATGCAAAGAATTCTCCTGAAGATATTCTTATCAAGATCACAATAGCCAATCGCAGTAACGAAGATGCGGCGCTGAATGTGTTGCCGGCAATTTGGTTTCGCAATACATGGTCGTGGGGTTATGATGACTATCGGCCGATGTTGTCTTCTTCACAAAAAGAAATCATCAGCATTGAGCACAGATCGCTTGGAAATTTGTTTCTCTGCTGTGAAAAAAATTCTGAATTACTTTTTTGTGATAACGACATAAATGCGCAGCGCCTGTACGGTGTGCAAAATCAAAAAGGATTTTTTAAAGATGGCATCAACAATTTCATTGTTCAGCATGATGTTTCTGCCGTGAACCATGAAATGAAAGGAACCCGGGCCGCAGCGAATTATGATCTCACCGTGAAGGCAAAACAATTAGCCACTATTCGCTTGCGATTAACTTCTGCTGCAGAAAAACCATTTGATGATTTCGATTCCATTTTTCAAAAAAGAATTGAGGAGGCAGATGAGTTTTATTCGGAGTTGCAACAGGGAATTGTGAGTGATGATGAAAAATGTGTGCAGCGCCAGGCATTTGCCGGCATGTTGTGGAGTAAACAATTTTATTACTATGATGTGGAGCACTGGCTCACGGGCGATCCCGGTCAGCCGCCGCCTCCGGAAGAAAGATTACAAGGCCGCAACCGGGAGTGGACCCATCTCAACAACACTGACATCCTGAGCATGCCTGACAAGTGGGAGTTTCCCTGGTTCGCGTCATGGGATTTGGCATTTCACTGCATTCCATTTGCCCTCATTGATTCTGCATTTGCCAAACAACAACTCCTGCTGCTCACACGCGAGTGGTACATGCATCCCAACGGGCAATTACCTGCTTATGAATGGGCGTTTGATGATGCGAACCCACCGGTGCATGCATGGGCTGCCTGGCGTTTGTACCAGATTGATCAGAAGAATAACAATGGAAAAGGCGACACCCATTTTTTGGAATCGGTGTTTCATAAGTTACTTCTCAACTTCACGTGGTGGGTGAACCGAAAGGATGACAACGGCAACAACTTATTCCAGGGAGGATTTCTCGGTCTTGATAACATCGGTGTGTTTGACAGAAATGCCCGGCTTCCAACGGGTGGCTACATCGAGCAGTCTGATGGCACCAGTTGGATGGCCATGTATTCTCTCAACATGATGCGCATTGCGCTTGAATTGGCGAAGTCGAATTCAGTGTACCAGGATATGGCGACAAAATTTTTTGAGCACTTCCTCTACATCGCCGGTGCCATTGCCAACATGGGCAGTGAGGGGGAAGGATTATGGGATGAAGAAGATCAGTTCTTCTATGATGTGCTCTGGCTTCCCGGAAATCGTAGCGAGAAATTAAAAGTTCGCTCCATGGTGGGGTTGATTCCTCTTTTCGCTGTGGAAATTCTTGATCATGAAATACTCGATCAACAAAAAGAATTTTCGTCACGACTGGAATGGTTTCTTAAGAATCGCCCCGGGCTTGCATCATTGGTTTCGCGATGGCAGGAAAAAGGAAAGGATGAAAAACATTTGCTCTCGCTGCTGCGCGGGCATCGCATGAAGGGTCTTCTGAGGCGCGCGCTCGACGAAACGGAATTCCTTTCTGAGTATGGCGTACGATCCGTTTCGAAATTCCATGATGAGCATCCTTATTCAATCAACATGAATGGCACCACCTTCAGTGTGAAATATGCGCCGGGAGAAAGTGATACTCCTTTGTTTGGAGGAAATTCAAACTGGCGCGGACCCATTTGGATGCCGCTGAATTATCTCTTGATAGAATCGCTTCAAAGATTTCATCACTACTACGGTCCGGATTTTAAAGTGGAGTACCCGACCAATTCCGGAAATTTTATTTCCCTCAATGAGATCGCTACCGAATTGTCAAAGCGTTTGTCAAAAATTTTTCTTCGGAATGAACGCGGTGAGCGCGCTGTGTTTGGGGACAATAAAAAAATTCAGAATGACCCTGACTTTAAAGACTATCCTCTCTTCTACGAATGCTTTCACGGGGAAAATGGTCGTGGAGTTGGCGCTTCGCATCAAACAGGATGGACGGGGTTGATTGCAAAACTTCTTATGCCGAAAACACAAAAGGAAAAATTGACAAAGAAAAAAGAAACGGAAAATATTCCCTCAACAGCTACTCCGTAAATGCTACAATTCCTTTCAATGGAACTTTCTTCCTGAAAAAATCTTTAATCTTGCTTATCAAGCTTCATGTATGTCTTTCATCTTAACTCTTAAGTCCACGAGTCTCATGTCCACGAGTCTCACATCCACAAGTCCTGCAAAATGAACTTACGTTTCACTCAATACATTCCTCCTCCCGATGGTGGCGATCCCTTTCGCAACCTGCTTAATCTTTTTCTTCAGCTCATTCAATATACCGGCGGCGATGTGTATGAGGCATTACAGTGGATGAATCAACTCGACAAAGAATATGGAATGACGAACGACCAGTATGGCATGGGCGATTTCATTGAAGAGCTGAAAGACAAAGGGTATCTCGAAGAAAATCCCGTGAACGGAGATTTTTCCGTCACTGATAAAACAGGGCAGGTGATTCGCAAAAGATCACTCGAAGAAATTTTCGGCAGGCTGAAAAAATCAAAACCCGGCAATCACAAAACCACATACAACGGAGTAGGAGATGAGTTGACTACAGAGTCGCGACCTTATGTGTTTGGAGATGCGATGGATCACATCAACCTCACAACATCCCTTCTCAATGCACAGATCAATCACGGTGTTGAGGAGTTTCAATTGACGGAAGAAGATCTCGAAATCCAGGAGCGTGAATTGAAGACGCAAACTTCTACTGTGCTCATGATTGATATTTCTCACTCGATGATATTGTATGGAGAAGATCGCATTTCTCCCGCTAAAAAAGTAGCGATGGCTCTTTCTGAATTGATCACCACAAAATTCCCGAAGGACACACTCGATATCGTTGTTTTTGGTGATGATGCATGGCGCATCGAGATGAAAGACATTCCTTACCTGCAGGTAGGCCCGTATCATACCAATACTTTTTCAGGACTGGAATTGGCGATGGAAATTCTTCGCAGAAAAAAGTCAAACAACAAGCAGATATTCATGATCACCGATGGAAAGCCCACGTGTTTGAAAGAGGGTGGTCGCTACTATAAAAACAGTTTTGGTCTCGACCGGAAAATTGTGAGCAGGACATTGACGAAAGCAGCGCAATGCAAGCGTCTGAATATTCCGATCACCACCTTTATGATCGCTGATGATTCATACCTGCAGCAATTCGTTCGCGAGTTCACCAAGGTAAATAACGGCAAAGCATTCTACAGCTCACCCGATAATGTGGGCACTTTTCTCTTCGAAGATTTTGTGCGCAACCGCCGCAAGCACGTTCAATAAATTTTTAGTTTTCTTTTTTTTCATAGAGCATTCTTCCACGAATGATTAGCTAATTTTGTTTTCCTATCTTAAAGAACGGATATTTGAATCATGGAACCTAAGAAGAAAGCGAAGAAAGCGGTAAAGAAGACTGAGAAGAAAGAGCAGCAGATCATCGCATCTGTCCGTGAGGACTCCCCCGGAGAAGAAGTGAATCATGATGCAGAACGTTCTCCTGATGCAAATGATTTGGAAGTGAAGCCCGACTTCATGGTGGATGAACAGAAAGAAATTTCTACTGAGGAAATTGATCAGATATCCGCGCAATCAAATGAATCGCCCGACGAATCCCCGGAATTTATTGCACAGGAAAATAATGGGAATGATTCGGAAATGAAGTCTGAAATCACGACGGAAGAAGAGAAGGAAACTTCTACCGGCGAAATAGATCAGTTGTCGGAGCAACAAAATGAATCGCACGGCGAATCTTCCGAATTTGTTGCACAGAAAAATAACGGGGTTGAAGAGAACCAGGATGAAATAATTACTGAACCGCAGGAAATTATTTCTGTCAGTGAGGACTCCTTTGGGGAAGAACGCACTGGTATCCCGGAGGAAACAGACAACACACTCAACGACTCACCGGAAATTATTTCTGTCCGTGAGGACTCCTTCGGAGCAGAGAACGACGATTTGAAATCACAGCACGATGAAGCACCTGTAGAACTTGAAGCAGTTTCTTCTCCGAAGGAGTCCTCGCGGACAGAAGCAGAATCATCTGTAAATACACCGGAAGAAAAAGCCGCGCCGGAAGAAAAAAATAACGCTGCATACCTCAGTTCCCAGGTTGATAAGCTCATCAGACTAAAAGATGAACACAATTTTGTTGACTTCTGGTTTTATGTGAAGGAGCTGAACAAAATGATTTTCACGCTGCGTGGCTTGCAGAAAGATGAGCGAATGAAATTCAAAGAGCGCATCGGGGAATTGTGTGAGGATGCGAAAAAAATGCAGGATGAGCTGAAAGCAAAAATTGCGAAGACTTCTCACCTAAAGCTTGATCGGATTCAGCAGATGGTGGATGAAGCGATAAGCTTCGGCACGTCGCATGAAGAGATGGAGAAATCTTTTCATAAAATTGAAGAAGCCAATAAATTTTTAAGAGAAGGAAAAGTACAGGCGGAAGATGGCGAGGAATCAGCCGACATGAGCCGGGACCATCGTGAGAAAGCAAAAGAGATTATTAAAGGTGCAAAGGATAAAATCTTTGACCGCAAAAGAGAAATTCGTGAAGGGAATTTTAAAAAGGTAACACAGCGGCTCAATGCAATTTCCGATTCATTGATGTCACAGGGACGACCTCAAAAAGTTTTTGACGGAATAAAAAGCCTGAGAAATGAAATGCGCTTGATGAATCTTGACCGCTCGCAACTGCGGGAGATTGATAACGTGATTGAAACCATCTGGAAAAAAGCGAGAGAGAAAGCAAGCACGGGCAGAGTGTATGAATCGAAGAAAAGAATTACCGACATGCAGGATTTAGCAAGACGGAAAGAAAAATTTATTCAAACACTTGAAAGCGAAATCAAGGAACTAAATGTTAAATGGTCATCAAACGTGAAAAATGACTTCTTCAAGAACCGCGTGAACGAATGGATTGAAGAGAAGAAGCAAAAGATTGAAGAAACCAAAAAAGAAATGCAAAGTATTGACGAGAAAATAAAATTCCTTACGGAACAGTTGAATCGGACGTAGTGCAGTATGAGCATCCGTGTCCCCAACCTTCGGAAGGGACACGGAGGGGGTACAACGAAAGCATTGACGAGAAAATAAAATTCCTCACCGAACAACTGAATCGCACCTGAAGCTGTCTGAAAAAAAACTCTGCATTCGTCATTTAAGCCCACATATATTGCTTACTCTTTCAAAGTACATACATCTCATTTCGGTTTCATCGGTGTCTGCCTGAAATTCCTCTTCTAACATTTCCGCTTTTGAATTGTAGGTATCTATAATGTTCTCTATGTAACTACCGGTTTTATTTTCCATGATCGCTGCAAGCAGTTCACTAATTAATGCCTCGATGTTTTCCGAATAAGCCCTTCTTTCATCAGGATTCTTGCATCCTGTATATCCCTCCCATCCGCAACTGCCTTCAATAAATTTTTCCTCGGCTTTAATTGCATTAAGTTCTGTTATCATTTCCAATTTTTTTGAGAGCAGCTTTCCAAAGATACATGCCGGATGTTTTTGGTTGTCTTTCCGCTTCATAAAGTAGAACAAGAACCAGCAAAAGGCGACAAAAAAAATCCCCACCAAAAATTTCGCTGTTACTTTGCTTCATGAATATCTCATCAATAAAAACATTCAGCGAGCTGAAGCGAAGCGGTTATCAAACTAAAGCCATAAAAGACGAATTGCGCGACAATTTAATTCTGTCACTCAAGTCGAAAAAAAATGTATTCGAAGGAATCCAGGGTTATGATGACTCAGTAATTCCTCATTTACAATCTGCGATTCTTTCACGGCACAACATCATCTTTCTCGGTTTGCGCGGGCAAGCGAAGACACGTCTTGCCCGGCTGATGATAAATCTCCTTGATGAATACATTCCTGTGGTCGAAGGTTCTGAAATGAATGATGATCCTTTTCTTCCAATCTCCCGTTTTGCTCACGATGTGCTGAGAGAAAAAGGTGATGACACTCCAATCACCTGGCTGCATCGTGATGAGCGCTATGCAGAAAAATTGGCGACACCCGATGTGTCTGTTGCTGACCTCATCGGTGATGTTGATCCGATCAAAGCGGCAACATTGAAGCTTCCCTACTCTGATGAGCGCGTGATTCACTACGGAATTATTCCTCGCTCACACCGCTGCATTTTTGTGATCAATGAATTGCCGGATCTGCAGGCACGCATCCAGGTTTCACTCTTCAATATTTTGCAGGAAGGCGACATACAGATTCGGGGATTCAAAATGCGGTTGCCACTCGATATTGAATTTGTCTTCACTGCCAATCCTGAAGACTACACCAATCGCGGCTCCATTGTAACGCCATTGAAAGATCGCATTGACAGCCAGATTCTCACGCACTATCCGAAGAGCATTGCTACGGCAAGAAAAATTACCGAGCAGGAAGCAGAAATTACTTCATCGCAAAAAGAAGCCATCACCATTCCTTCCCTCATGCGTGATCTCATTGAGCAGGTGGCGTTCGAAGCGCGCACAAGTGATTATGTAGATAAGAAGAGCGGCGTTTCCACACGCCTCACCATTTCTGCCCTCGAAAATTTATACAGCACCATCGAGCGAAGAATGCTCAACAACCGCGAGCCGAAAGGCAATGCGCGCGTGAGTGACATCTATGGCATTCTTCCTTCCATCACCGGTAAAGTTGAATTGGTTTATGAGGGAGAAGTAGAGGGCATTGCCGGTGTTGCTACACTCCTCATTGGAAAAGCGATGCGGAAAATGTTTGCCGAAATTTTTCCCAACCCTGATAAGGTGAAGAAATCGAAAACGAAAAACCCGTACGCTGAAATCATCAACTGGTTCAATGAAGGCAACACGGTTGACATTCTGCAGAATTGTTCGCAGCAGGAATATGAAATACAGCTTTATGGAGTGACCGGATTGCAGGAATTGGTTAAATCTTTTCTTCCGAAGGCATCAAAGCAGGAGCAACTCTTCATGATGGAATTCACGCTGCACGGTCTTTCCGAATTTTCGCAACTCAGCAAACACAAATTGGAGACAGGAATCCAGTTTAAGGATTTATTGGGCAGCATGATGAACCTCGGTAATGTGGAGGAAGAAGGTGACGAAGCGCAGTTCAATTAATAGTTCCAGGTTACATTCAATTCGCAAGCGCCACTGCTATTTGTCAGGGTAATCGTGTTTCTTCCTTTCACATAATAATCATTGGGAATAAAACTGAATGCAGAAACAATATCATCATCATTGCCATTATCAAAATCCCAAAGTGAGAGTGTCCACGCATCGTGAATTGTGGTGATGGTGTAAGGAAGGTCGTGAGTGAAGTTTACCGGAACAGTAGCATTCTCATAATATGCGGAGCTGACAAGAAGGAAATTACCAGGATTATCTCCTTCATTGATTGCAAAATATAAATCTGCTCCGTCAACAACATCCCACTCATCACCGTAAGAATTCAACTGCGGAAAGCCATTTACAGTAATTGCGTTGATAGTCACAGAAACCGGCGGCGGACCTTTATCACAGGAAGTGAACGCAACGGCGATTACAATAAGAGAGGCAATTAATTTTTTCATTAGAGTACGAGCCATCTCCGGGAGTCGAACCCGGGACCTTCTGATTACGAATCAAACGCTCTAGCCAACTGAGCTAAGATGGCAATTAAATTTTTGGGCTTATCTCCGAGAGTCGAACTCGGGACCTCCCCGATACAATCGGGGCGCTCTAGCCAACTGAGCTAAGATGGCAATTAAAAATGCGTGGCGAATTTCCTTCTTTTCTTTTTAAATCCAAGTTGAAAAATCAGTGCGCTTATCTTTATTATTAATTTCATTGCCGTTCTCCAATTTGGTCTATGAGTTCAAAGAAGCAGAAGAAAGAAAATAAGAAGGTTGTGCAGCACCCAACTGCTGCCATAAAAAACAGTTCGCAGGAGAAACTCACGAGAGTGCTGGCGATTATTGTCGGGGCAGTCGCTGTTATTGAATACATACAAACTCTCAGCTATAGTTTTGTATTGGACGATTACTCATCAATTATTGAAAACAGCGTGACGCAGGGAGGTTTTCACTCAATCCCCACCATTTTTAAAACAACATATCGCTTCGGTTATGCTATTCAGGGAGATGATCTCTACCGGCCCATTCCCAAATCTGTGTTTGCAATCCTGTGGCAACTGTTTCCAAACAATCCCTTCCCGGGCCATTTGCTTAATGTGTTGTTGTATGCAATTACCGGAATTCTGTTGTTTACCGTACTCACGAAGTTTCTTCCTCTCCGGCAGGAGTCCTCCGGACAGAAAATTTATCTTGCTTTCATCGCCGCGCTGCTCTTCGTTGCTCACCCGATACACACTGAAGCAGTAGCCAACATCAAAAGCATGGATGAGATTCTGAGTTTTTTCTTCTTCGTGATTTCACTTTTTTGGTTGCAGAAGTTTTTGGAAACAGATCGAAAGCGATGGATGATGCTTGCTGCGATCAGTTATTTTGCATCCCTACTCTCGAAGGAATCTGCAATCACCTGCCTTGCGATTTATCCGCTTGCAATTTTCTTTTTTACCAAAAAATCAATAGCCAAAAATTTTCAAATCAGCGGACTGATGCTCATTGCTGCTGTTATCTTTCTCATCATCCGATACAGGATTGTTGGAGCCACCGCTCCGCCCAATATGGCTGACAATGCGTTGCTTGGAGCGAAAGATTTCCTGACTCAGAAAGCTTCCGCCATATTCATGCTGGGTTTGTATCTGAAGTTACTTGTGTTTCCGTACCCCCTCACGTTTGACTATTCGTATAATCAAATTCCTTTGGTCGGCGCGGGTGACTGGAAATTTTGGATTTCAGCAATCATTTATGCTTCGCTGCTGGTAATTGCCCTGTGGCGATGGAAGAAAAAAGATTTAATCGCCTTTGGAATCCTGTTTTTTCTCGTCACTATTTCCATCTCTTCCAACCTTTTTATCCTCATCGGCACACACATGGCAGAGCGATTACTCTATGTGCCGTCATTCGGATTTTGTTTTGCAATAGCTGTTGTGCTGGAAAGATTTATTCAGAAGAATACTGTTTTGAAAGCTGATTCTCTCAAATCATTTTTTCTGAATCGCGCAGTGTTGAGCAGTATAGCCGGGGCCATTATCCTTCTCTATTCATTGCAAACATGGTCGCAGAATCCGGTTTGGAAAAACAATTTAGCCCTGGACGAAAGCGGAGTGTTGCGGTCACCCGATAGCCATCGAACACATTTTTATCTCGGCAATTCTTTGCTGAAAAAGGAGTATTACTCAAAATTTTCTGACGCTGAGCAAAAGCAAATCATTCAGCGGGGAATTAATGAGTTGAGAAAGTCTGTTACAATCTATCCTGAGTTTGGTGATGCCTGGCTGCAAATCGGAAATTATTTTTCAGGTATTCATCAGAATGATTCCGCCATATATTATTTTCAAAAAACGCTTCAGCTTGAACCGTATCTCGCCACGGCACACAACAACCTCGGCACTGTATATTTTGATCAGAAGCAATACGACAAGGCGATTGCATCATTCACTGACGCCCTCCGCTATGATCCGAATTACCACGATGCGTATCGCAATCTCGGAAGTGTTTATGGCACCATTGGAAGATTTCAGGAGGCCATTCCCTACTTCATGAAATCATTGGCAATTGCACCTGCAGATGGAGAGACCTGTTATTATCTTGGTGTCACTTACAAGAGTCTCGGCGATATGCAGAATTCTAAATTTTATCTTGACAAAGCCGCTGAGCTGGATCCGCGATTCAAAAAATAAAAAAGACTTACCGATTGATGATAAGTCTTCTTATTGTCGGGGTGAGAAGACTCGAACTTCCGACCTCCACGTCCCGAACGTGGCGCGCTAGCCAACTGCGCTACACCCCGAAAAAAATAAGAGCGACAAAGTTAACTTTCACTCTCTTCTGCTCAAAACTTTATTCGATTTAAGATACCATAAAAATGCAGGGATGATTTCTTTCTGCAAGTACGGGGATTTTAAAACGTTTTTTTTAAAGTGAAGTTGTAACTTTGAATCAAACAATTTTCATGAATCTTACTGAAGAAAAACAGAAACCGGAACCTCCGCTCTCTAATGTGCAAATGGAATTATTGAAACTTTTTTCTACCAATGTTCCAGACGAGGAATTATTAGAGCTGAAGAAGATCATATCTCGTTATCTCTTTGAGAAAGCACGTGACAAAGCTGATAAAATTTGGATTGAAAAAGGTTATGACGAAAACACCATTACTAATTGGCTAAATGAAGGTTAATGTATTGGTCAGTTGTTCTCGATACTAACTGCGTGATTAGTTCTGTATCCCGCTTTTCTCCCAAAAGAATTCTTTTAGACAAATTATTTGAGCAACAATTTGAAGCTGTAATTAGCAGCGATATTCTTCTCGAGTATGAAGAGAAAGTGTCAGAAAAATTTAATGATGAGATTGCCGAAGAATTTATATCAGCATTAATAATGCTTCCCAATCTGAAGAAAATTGAAACATACTTTCGCTTTTCATTGATTGAAAGAGATCCTGATGATAATAAATTTGTTGATTGTGCCTTTGCTGCAAATGTTCATTGGCTTGTAACAAATGACAGACACTTTAATATTCTCAAAGCAATTGAATTTCCTAAGATCAACATTATCTCACTTGAAGAATTCATCAAGTTGCTCGACGATTAAGCTCGTGTACTTTCTCTTTCAAGACTTCCAACAAGATATCTATGGTCTTCAAATGCGTTCTGAAAGCAAGGATCGCCGCACGCAAAACAAATTTTCCATCGAGCATCGTGGATGAAATAAAAACTCTGCCATCCTTCTGCACTTCTTCCACCAATCGTTTATTGAGTTCATTGGCAGCTTCGAGCGCTGAAGTTTCCGAAGCCGGGCTATTATTCTTTGGAACGTAGCGATAGGTTACCACTGATAACTCGGGCTCGGGTCCAACTTCAAATCCAAGCTTCTGCACTTCATCATAAAAGTATTGTGCAAGCAGAAGTTTTTCTTCAAGGCAGGCGCGAAACGGTTTTACTCCATGCAACTTCAGCGGCAGCCACATCCGCAAACCGCGGAAATGCTTTGTCAACTCAGGAGAAACTTCTGCAGGAGAAATTTCTTCGGTGGCTGTATTCGCATCCTGCATGTAGTTGGCCTGATAGAAATGCGATTGCTGTAAAATACTTTTGTCTTTCACCATCACGACTCCCGTTCCATAAGGGAGAAACAATCCTTTGTGCGGGTCCACCACAATGGAATCGGATGATTCAATGCCTTTGAGTTTACGCTTCCCTTCATCCGTTAAAGCAAAAAACCCTCCGTATGCTCCATCAATGTGATACCACAGTTCATGCTTTTTCGCCACAGCGCCAATTTCTTCGAGCGGATCAATGGCACCTGTATCCGTAGTGCCTGCGCTTGCGATCACGAGGAACGGAATCATCCTGTGCGTTTTGTCCATCTTGATCATCTTGTCCAGCTCACCGGCATTCATCCGGTAATGATCATCCATGGGTACATAACGGATCACGCTCTCTTTCAAACCAGCGATACGGATTGCTTTGTCAAGAGAATGATGTACCTGCTTTGTGAGATAGATCACGGCCTTTTCATAGTCGCGCGACTTGATGAGCGATGCATCGCGGGCGCACACAATGGCAATGAGATTGGCTATGCTTCCGCCGGATGTGAGATTGCCTGCTGCATCGGAAGGGTATCCCATCACATCAGCGATCCAGCGAATGAGCATGTTCTCCATGCGCACGGCACCGGGTCCTGCGAAGTACACGCCTGCATAACGGTTGAAAACATCTGCGAGATAATCGCCGAGTGCGCTGTAATAAATGCCGCCGCCGGGAATGTAACCGAGATGCCCTCCGCTTGCAGGATTGAGTCCGGGAGTGTCAACGTGATTTTTTAAAAGTGAAATGAGCAGCGCCGGATCAGCAGGATGTTCTGTGATTGGAAAAGAAAGCAATCCGGTATCATCTCCATTATTTATGTTGAAAGCATTAAGGTTTTCAATTCCATTCAAAAAAGTTTCTGCGTAATCAATCACGTGCTTGCGAATCTCGTCGCGCTTGCCCGGGGATGGCTCAAGCTGCCGTGAAATTTTTTCGAGCTGAAGAATCTGATCGCGCATGATGTGCGAACAAAAGAAGAAAAATCTTTTTGTAAAGTGAAGCGAGAATCAACAATGCATGTTCCTGTTACAAGGTTTACCGGTAAACAAACTTGCCGGAGAACAAAATCTTTTGTGCATTTCTCACTTGAAAAAAATACATTCTTGACGGAAAAACCCTCCAATCAAGAGAAACGGCGTCACCATAAGTCTGCCATGACTGAATCATTTGTCCCTGTAAATTGAAAATAGAAAGGGTGAGATTTTCATGATTAGGGTTGGAAAAAAAAATTGTATTCGAAACAACGACAAATTCATTTCCATAATCAACATACCACAGTTTGATTACCTTAGAATACCCGAACTGCCCAAAGTTGATTCGATAGTAGTTGAACTGATTTTTCACAGGGAGGGAATCATCAAAAGAATAACTCACATCAAAATTGCTGCTGCCGCAAACACCGGGTATGGTGCCGATGGTTTCGAAATGAATGCTGTCAGTTGATCGCTGCACTTCTGTTCCTGAACATGTGATTCCGCCATGAACGGTGAAATCAAGGTGAATGTAGTTTTCAATTTGCCGTCCGCTGAAGTGCGCGAGCAAATCAGATTGTGCAAATGCAACAGAAGTGTTGATTGTCAAAACAAGTACTAGCAAAATTTTTTTCTCCATGATAGTTCAATCCATAAAATTACCACAAACATATAAGTGACGAAGAAATTGCGCGTCAGACTGATTAATGACGAATACCTTTAACCTTTGACCATCGTTAGCAAATTTGTAAACCTTTAATCATGAGATCAGAAAGAATTTCCATACTCAAAGTCAACCTGATCTTTACAATGCTCATTTCAATTCCTGTTTTCTCTTCTGCACAAAATTGGGAATGGGTTAGGCAAGAAGGAGGAACAGCAGGTACCGAGAACTCTAATTCAATTGCCACTGATCCCTGGAGTAATTGTTACATCGCTGGCTCAATAGTCGGTTCGAATGGATTTATGTCGAAGTATAATTCTATGGGTGAATTTTTGTGGACTAAAGATCTTGCGACATCCCTTGAGAGCGTCACTATTGACGGAACAGGAAAAGTTTATGTTACCGGTAAAAACAATTCCCATTTCATTATTGCAAAGCTTGATTCTTCTGGTTCGCTTTTATGGATAAAAGAAGCAGCACAGGATTCATGGGGGAAATCACTTTCAAAAGATGCTTACGGAAATATTTATGTAACCGGTACCTTTTCTGACACGCTTCAACTTGATTCGTTTCATCTGAGTGAAGGAAGTTCTTTTATTGCTAAGTATGATTCATCAGGAAATTGTGAATGGGCAAAAGTCGCCAGTTACGGTGGCTATTCTAATAGTATTAGTACTGATGCTTTTGGTAACGCTTATGTTACAGGACGATTTTATGGAATAAGTTCTTTCGGTTTATTTCAACTTACTTGTCTTGGCGCGGTTGATATTTTTATTGCAAAATATGATAGCGGAGGAAATTGCCTTTGGGCAAAACGTTCCGGTGGAGCAAGACCATTCATCAATTCCACCATGGATAATGGATATGCTGTAGCGACTACAATACAAGGAAATGTTTACGTAGCCGGTTCATTCACTGACACTGCTACTTTTGGTTTGGATACTCTCGTCAATTTAGGCTCCGGGAACGATGTTTTTATAGCCAAATATGATGGAGATGGAAATATAATTTGGGTTAAGCAGGCAGGAGGAGTTATTGATGATGAGGGACGCTGCTTAGCGGTTGACGAAGAAGGGAATGTTTATCTTGGAGGGTCTTTTGTAAATTCAATTGCGTTTGGGTCTGCGACACTTATTGGCTATGGTAACTATGATTTGTTTGTTGCAAAACTGGATGCTTCAGGAAACTCTCAATGGGCAATTAGTGCCGGTGGTCCCGCATGGAATGAATTTGTAAACGGAATCGCATTAGATGCAAGCAATGATATCGTTTTCACCGGTGAATTTTGTTCCCCGGCATTTTTTGGATCAGATACTTTAATCAGCGCCGGGCAACCTGATATTTATATTGCTAAGCTGGGAAACATTTCAGGAATAAATGAGTTTTCAAATTTTGAAACTGTTGCACTGTTTCCTAATCCCTCTGAGGATTTTATCAATGTTCAAATTCAATTGCATCATGCAGCATCTATTTCTGTTGAATTATTTACGATCTCCGGTCAATCCCTTTCACAAACAAACTTTAAAAATCAAACAGGCATAGCGAATTATTTTCTCGATATCTCAAAATATCCGGAAGGAATTTATCTGATGCAAATACGCGGAAGCCAGAATTTCCTTACTCGGAAAATTATTAAACAGTAATCTCATTTTTTTTGTAACCTCTTTTTCTTCTTCTGCCTCGCCACCTCTTCATCCACCATTATCGCTTCATGAATAATTTCCAGCAACAGCTCTTCTTTGATTTCTTTCACATTATAAAAACGGATGAGTCCGAATCTTTTCCTGTTGCCCATTTCAATAATGCCTTGCTCATTCGATAGTAAATTGCCACGGCAAAAACCAATGAACACTCCCCGCTTTGGGCCACCCCAAACTCCTGCCGGCCATATACAAGTCACGGGACGGTGTCGGAAATAATAAGGAACACCATAAAAGAACTTCTCCTCGAAATCAGGAGCAGCGCTTAGGATAATGGTGCGCAGCCGCTCACAGATTTCACGATTTTCTTTTGGGAGATCAAAAAAGAATTCTTCAACTGTGGTCATAAAAAAATTCACTGCCGCTCCTGAAAACAGCAGTGAAAATTACAAAGTGAAATAAATCCTTCAGTTTGGCTGATTCGTCTTTTCCTTTTCTTCGTAACGCCTTTCAAAAACATAGCTGATTACTAATCCCAATCCTCCGAATATGGCGATAAGTCCAAAGTAAATGGCAGGAGCTTTTTCATCGGAAGTCATCAGCACATAATTCGTTAAGTAGAATGACAGCAACAAACCCAGGCCAACACCACAAACAATCAACCCCCACTTGAGAGTTTGCAACGGACGGGATCTTTTTTGAGGCTGAACGGGAGCCATGCCTCTTTCAATCATCGCCATGCGCTCCTTGTTGGATAAATAGCGAAGACCAAAAATCATGGCGAAAGCGCCCAGGGAAATTAAAATCGGAATAAGAATAGCACTCATTGTAAGTTGTTTTTAGAGTTAAGAAATCTTTTAAAAAATCGCATCACACCATTTGACAACAGCAAAAAACATTTGGTTACACCTCTCCAAAAGTTTTTATTTAATTATCTTTCATGAACGTGTAACCTCTCCTCAATAATTAACGACTTATTGCTGCATGCCCGACCAAACCACGGACTTAGTGCTGATCGAAAGCGTGATCGCAGGCAATCAATCAGCGTTTGCTGAATTGGTGAAGCGGTACCAGCGATACGTTTTTACAGTAGCATTAAATTTTGTGAAGCGGAGGGAAGATGCGGAAGAGATTGCACAGGATTGTTTTGTGAAAGTGTATCGTTCATTGGCAACTTTCAAAATGGAATCGAAATTCTCGACATGGCTCTACGGTATTGTCTATTACACCTCGATGACTTTTTTGAGGAAGAAACAAGTGGACAAAGTTTCGATTGATGATGAAGAGACTTTTTTGCAGTTGGAGAATAAGGAATCAGACTTTAAAGCTGATAAAGCCGAGAAGAAATCGAGAAGTGAATACATTCAGCTTGCAATGAAGAGTTTGTTGCCGGATGATGCAATGGTCTTAACTTTGTTCTACCAGGGTGAGCAATCGTTGGAGGAAATCGCAAAGGCCACTGGCTATGAGGCGAACACGGTAAAAGTGAAACTGCATCGCGCGCGATTGAGGATGAAAGAGAAATTGGAGTTGATGTTGAAAGAAGAAGTGAAGGACTTGATTAATTAAAATTCCAAATTCCAAATCACAAATAAATAACAATCTGAAAAAATTTCAAACCCAATTCCCGGCATGTAAAAAATCGCTCGTGCAGACAACATCCAGTTTTTGAAAATTGAACTTTTGGATCTTATTTGGATTTTGGAATTTGGTACTTGGAATTTAAAACAGAAAATATGAAACCAATTGAAGAACGCCTCTGGGAATTCATTGACGGCACATGTAGTGCCGGTGAAAAAATCTCTATTGAAAAATTGCTGCAGGCTGATCCTGCTGTGAAACTGTTGTACGAAGAATTTCTATCGCTCTCAGGAAACTTGAAAGCGATGGAGTTGGATGAACCTTCGATGCGCTTCACGCAAAATGTGATGGATCGGATTGCACTTGAGCTTGCCCCCAAACCTCTCATCACTAAGATTGATAAACGTATCATCAATATCATCGCCGGATTTTTTATAGTTACTCTTTCTTCTCTGGTGATTTTTACGCTCACACAATTAAAGTGGACTTCCGGTGATCAGAATTTTTCTTTCAGCATGCCGCAAGTCAACTGGTCAATACTTAGTGGTTCGGCAGTTGTTCAGGGATCACTGATAGCCTTTGTAATTATTGGCTTGTTTGCGCTTGACAGGTTGTTGCAGCATCGCAGGCGCATGCGCGCGCCTCTCTAAACTTCACCGTTTACGATGCGCTAACTTTACCAGGCATGCGTGGATAGTGCGGTTAAATTTCCTTCCATGAAAAGTATTTTGGTTGCAGCAGTTTTGATCATCGCATCGTTGGTTATTGGCAGGGCACAAAACCCACCCTCTCCGCAAGGAGTCCTGCGGACCTTAAAGCTTGAATCGGCATGTGCCCAATTGAAATTTATCGCGCAGGACTACACTTCACTTTCGTTTGATGAGATTTCACAGTTTGCAAAAAACCCTTCACAGTTCACGACTATTGATTTGAGCGATTACCATCCGTTTATTATTTCCTTCAAGATAACAGACAACGGTGAAATAGTTTTTCAATCACCCTCTGGTCCTGTGAATGATGATCGCATCCGGAGTTTTGTGCGGTATAATGTGAGTGCATCTTTCTCCATGCTGAATCACAAAACGAATGAGTACCGGAATAATCGTGAACTCCAATTCGGATTGTTTTACCAGCCGTGGCGCTATCACCAATCGCCTTATGCAAGAATTGACACGATCACTTCTGACTCATTACAATTTAACTACGCATACTATGATGAGTGGTCGCCGATGCTCGGTGTGCAGGGCGCTTATCTTTTCAGAACCAATCCTGATAAATGGATCAACGCCTATGCGGGTGCAGGATTTGGAATTGGAGCATCAGTGCATCCTCAGATTGCGGAAACCTTTGGCGTGATTGCAGTCAAAAATATTTTTGACACAGCTTCAACCGCTATACCCCGGAATACTTTTCATCTTCTTTCCAACACGCAAAATATTTTTCCGGCAAAGCCATCCATTCTTTTAGAAGGACGAATTCCTTTCGGTGTCGACTTCAAAATCATAAGAGGATTGAATTTGTTTCTTGAAGCAGAGGCAGTGGCTTCCAAACAAATTTATTTGCAGAATGCTCCTTCTTTTCCGGTCAAAATTTCTTTTGCTGAATCGGTGGGATTGAAATTGAATTTTTGACGGATCTTTTGTCCCCCATCCAACCACTGACAGGGCGAAAAGCCACTGTCAGGGTTTTATCAACCCAACCACTGAAAGGACGAAAAGCGACTGTCAGGGTTTTATCATCTTCTTCACCATTTGGTAATCGAGATAGTAGCGAATTCGAATGGAGAAATTATTATTAGTAGGTGCATCGAAGGTGTGATTGAAGTTGTGTACGAAATCAAGATCCGTGATGTTATCAAAATTGGTAATGGCATTTTTCCAAACCACATCCATTTCACTTCCCGGCAAAAACCACCAGGTAAAAATCATGTCAATGTTCCATGCATTGAAGTTGTAATCGGCGCTGCCGTTGTAGGTAGTTGGAGTGAGTGTGCCATCATTCTTCAGCAAATAGTATCGATCGTATATGCCTTTGTTAGTATAGTAGCGAAGCTTTGCGCCGAGTGATACAGTTGCATTGAAGTAGTAATTGACATTGAGGATGTTGTCAACTTCTGTTACGTTTCTTCTTCCGAAAATAATATTCGACGCTGAGTCAATCGCCACAAAGCCGACATCATTAATATAGATATGTGTGTGGCTTGAAGGAACAATATAGATGTGATTCCCGATGCGAATGCGCGGTGAAATGAACCAGCGATATTTTATTCTTCCTCTCTCATTCCAAAAAGCCGGCCCACCTTCAATATCCAGCGCAAAATGTTTTCGATAATCAGTGCTCAGTCCGAGGCCGGGTTCATATATTGCAGGAACCTTGTAGTAGCGGCCTTCCACTCTGGGCTCATAGTAATCATGCTCACCGAAGGGAATGATGTTGTAATAGGTATAAAATCCCCAGTAGTGTTTATTCAGGATGTATGCATTGCCACTGAGAAAAGTGGAAACAAAATCACCATTGCTGTTGCGGTAATTGTAGTCAAGGGTATTGCTTGAATGAAACTCATTGAATTTTCCAAAGGGCTCGTAGATATTGTAATTCAAATTTACTTCTGCAGTACTCTGATTGTTTATTTCAAGAAAACCCAAATCGTTTTCATCAAACTTCTCACCAATGCTGCGATGCGAAATCTCAAATGTGAAATTGCCCGAGAGTTTTTGAATCCCGATTTTCGAAAGCGTTCCATTGGTAAAAGCAATGCTGTCATTCTCATACATATTCATCAGCGTGCTAACTGCGATGTAACCCAAAGCGCCATACGTGTATTTTTTATTGGCAATAAAGGCGAGAACATTTGCCACGTTCGCATCTCTCCCTCTTGAATCGCGAATAACGCTTGTGTTAGTGAGGGTGATGAAAGAATTATTTTTTAATGATTGATCAAGCACCAATACGTTGAAGTTTGTAAGCGGGTCAATCAAGACTTTTTTTGTTTCTCCCTCTTCAGTTCTTCCTTCAACGAAAGTATTTCCGGTAACAGCATTGAATACTCCGATGCCCAGCCCGCCTTTAGTTCTTCCTGAAAACTTAGTTGCATTTAGCAGCTTCGTGTTTGCAGGGATGTTTTGCAACAGCGTAACATTTGTATCAACATGTGATTCATAGTAATCAGAAACGAAACCAACACGCCTCGAGTAAAACAACTCTGCTTTGTTGAAGAGCTCTGTTCCCTCTGTGAAAAAAAGGCGTTTCTCATCATACTGCACTTCGAATGCAGTGAGGTTGTAAACGATGTTATCAGACTGCACCTGGCCGAAGTCGGGAATTAATGTTGCATCGAGTGTGAAGCTTTGACTGATGCCCCACTTTAAATCCATTCCTCCCTTGAATTGCAACTGATCCTGAATAAGATCAATTGATTTATCGCGGTACAAATTGTAGTACAGTGTGCCGTAAGGTGAAAGTGAAAGACGAAGCGGGGGAATAATATCACTTAACCCCTCGAGTGGCTGCCATTGCGAAACAACGCCGCTTACTTTCGGATCGTAATTGCAGGAATGGTACTCATAACGGCTGCTTCGAATCAGGCGGTAAGCATCCATCGTCCAGTTTTGCTGCGTGATCTTTGGAAAGCGAAGAGCAGAGTAAGGGATTTTCATTTCAACATACCATCCATCATCATTTATCGTGACTTCACTTTCCCATACCGCATCCCACGTATCATCTGAGTTGGAATTCTGGAAGAGCTTAAAATCACTCTGCACACTTTGCGGTGACACGCCGAAGCCAAATGCATTTTGTCCATCATGGTACGTATCGAAACCGATGTAAAATGCATCCGTGTATCCCATCAACTGATCGCGTTGCGTGAGTTGCATCCAAATGCTGTCACGCTTCATAAAGCATTTTGCGCCGATGTAAATCGCATCGTTATTATACACGATGGTCAATTCCGTGTTGTGAGAAAGGATTCCGACCTGGGGCACTCCCTCAAAAAATTCAGAGTATGCTATTCCCTGCTTCCAGCAATCATCATCAAGCTTGCCATCAATTTTGGGCGAAGAAGAAATTCGTGTGGCAGTAACAGGAAGTTTTTGTTGCGCTGTAGTTAACTCATAAGTACAAATACAAAAAACAATGAAGAGAAATTGCTTCAAGAGCTGCAAGTTATCGTGTAAAATTATTGGATTGAAGGAAAGCAAGAATAAGAAACATCAGGAATTGAAATTCGGAATCTGGATTTGCTTTCACTTTTCACCTCCGGTGCCGTTGTTGGTCTTTGCGTTGGCGACAAGTGAAGACAGACCAACAACTGGAGTTAAGCCGCCAATGTTTCAGGTTGTTCCGTCGTTCATGCAGCCTAAGTATTTCCATCAGGAAATTGAAATTCGAAACTTGCGTTCCCTTCACGTTTCACCTTTCACCTCTCACGTTAAAAAATCGGTTGTAATTTTAGCACAAATAAGAAAGTAGTATGAGAAGGACCATTTATCTATTCACGGTTATTTTCTGTATTCAATTTTTATGCGGTACCTATTTGAGTGCACAAGAAATCCATCGCTGCGCAACGGCGGAGTACCTGCAATTGCAGGAGGCAAAACATCCCGGAACCATTCAACGATTAAAGGATGCGCAATCAGAAGCGCAACTATGGGTGCAAAATCACCCGGGCGAGTCACGATCCCAAATGATTATTCCTGTTGTTGTTCACGTGGTATACAACACTCAGGCGCAAAATATTTCCGGTGATCAAATTCAATCGCAGATTGATGTGCTTAATGAAGATTTCAACCGCCTGAATGGTGACACATTCAAAACCCCTGATGCCTGGGTACCTGTAGCCGGCAGTTTACCTGTGCAATTTTGTCTTGCTGCTTATGATCCTAATGGTGATTCCACGAGCGGCATCACCCGAACCCATACGGATGTAGAAAGTTTTGATTTGGGGGACGACATAAAGCACAGCAACCAGGGGGGAGAGGATGGCTGGCCATCGACTCATTATTTGAATATCTGGGTTTGCAATTTGGGTAATAACACGTTGGGCTACACATCGTTTTCTCCCGGCTTTCCTGATGATGGTGTAGTGATATTGTATCATGCCTTTGGTCGCATCGGGAACGTTCAACAACCTTATGATAAGGGTAGGACATGCACGCATGAGGTTGGCCACTGGCTCAGTTTGTCGCATACCTGGGGAGATGATGGTGGTGATTGCACGGGGGATGATGGCTGCAACGATACTCCCCGCGAAGCCGATAGGATTTTTGGGTGCGAGGTATTTCCATTCATTGACGCTTGCAGCGGTGCACCCAATGGCGTGATGTTTATGAACTATATGGATTATACGGATGATGGCTGCATGAATATTTTTACGCAATGCCAGGCTGCAAAAATGCAGGGCGTTTTAAACACCTCGCGGCAATCTATTTTGAGTTCACCCGGTGGATGCCAGGGGCTTCAATTCAATCTTGATGCAGCTATCAGTACTATTGTAGCACCAACAGACACTTTATATACCCAGGGATTTCTGCCGCAAGTACAACTTACCAATCGCGGTATTGATGATATTACCTATGTACAAATAAGTTACCGGGTGGATGGACAGCCCGTAACCACGTATGATTACACAGGCGTTCTCTCGTCACAAATATCGACACTGGTGACGTTGCCCCCGTATTTCACGGGTGAGTTTGGGCATGTATCGTATGCCTGGACTTCCAATGTCAATCATAGTACTGATCAGTTTGTTTACAATGATTCAGCCAGTGCGGAGTTTTATGTGAAAAGCTCCGTAGCAAAAAATACAACCACTTTTTCTGTTGAGTTTGACGATCCCACTGATAAGCCCGTAATAACTGTTCAAAATCCTTCTGATGCCATCCTTCATGTACAGGTAGTGAATGTGCTGGGGCAAGTTGTGCAGGAAGGAAATTGGCCCGTCATTAACAATTCTACTTTCACGATTGATCTTTCTAATGCTCCCAACGGCGTTTATTTTCTATATGGAAAAATCGGGTTTGATTATGTGAAGAAGAAGCTGATGGTGGTTAGGAAATAGTTTCCCGAAAAAATTCCCGAAAAAAAATCGGGACAGGCGGGACAGCCGGAACAGGTTGGGTTTCGCGTTTACAGTTTACAGTCAATTCACTGTTCATTCCGTTCACCTCTCACAGTTAAAGCCGGTTGTAATTTTCGCACTAACAAAAAGCAGGATGAGAAGAATTACTTTTCTATTCACCGCGCTGTTCTCAATTCACTTTTTGTCCATGACTATTTTGAGGGCGCAAGAAATCCATCGTTGCGGAACGGCGGAGTACCTGCAATTGCAGGAAGCTAAGCATCCCGGCACCATTCAGCGATTGAAGGATGCCCGGGTAGCAGCGGAACAATGGATGCAAGATCATCCTGGTGAACCACGAACCCAAATGATTATTCCGGTAGTGGTACATGTGGTATATCATACAGCCGCGCAAAATATTTCCGATTTGCAAATTCAATCGCAGATTGATGTGCTGAATGAAGATTTCAACCGCCTGAATGCTGACACATTCAAGACTCCGGGCGTCTGGAAAACCACGGGTGCTGGTTTGCCGGTAAAGTTTTGTCTCGCCGTTTACGATCCCAACGGTGATTCCACCAGCGGCATTACCCGAACACAAACGGATGTTGACACTTTTGATTTAGATGACAGAATGAAGTACAACAACCAGGGTGGCGAGGATGGATGGCCTTCAGGCCATTATCTGAATATCTGGGTTTGCAATATCATTAACGGAATATTGGGTTACACATCTTATTCTCCCGGCGATTCTTCTGATGGTGTTGTTGTATTGTATCATGCTTTCGGTCGTGTTGGCAATATTCAACCACCGTACGATAAAGGCAGAACGTGCACACATGAAGTCGGGCACTGGCTCAGCTTGTTTCATACCTGGGGTGATGATGGCGGTGATTGCAGCAACGATGATAATTGCAACGATACTCCCCGGGAAGCCGATAGCATTATGGGTTGCAGGGTATTCCCATACCTTGATCAGTGCAGCGGTGCGCCCAATGGTGTGATGTTTATGAACTACATGGATTACACGGATGATGGCTGCATGAATATTTTCACGCAATGCCAGGTTTCAAGAATGCAGGGAGTTTTGAACACCTGGCGGGATTCTATTTTGAGTTCCCCCGCAGGGTGTCAGCCGCTTAAATACCATCTTGATGCAGGCATCAGCACCATTGCATTTCCGTATGAAACAATTCCGACAGAAGCATTTCTGCCACGGGTGCAACTCACCAATCATGGAATTGATAACATCATGCATGTGCAGATCCATTATCATGTTGACGGGCAGCCCGATTCAACCTATGATTATGAAGGCAACTTAGCATCAGAGCTTTCAACACTGGTTATTCTGCCTCCCTACTTTACGGGTGAAGGCGGGCATCTGTTCTACGCATGGACTTTAAATCCCAATTACGGCAACGATCAATTTCTTTACAACGATACTTCGAACGAGGAGTTCTTTGTGAGAAGCGACATACCAAAGAATACAACGACCATTTCAGTGGAGCAGGAATCGCCGACTGATGATCCAATGGTGACCATTCACAATCCTTCTGCCCCCATCATGCATTTACGTGTGGTGAATATCCTCGGACAAATTGTGCAGGAAGGAAATTGGTCGGTCATTGACAATCCTGCCTTCAGAGTTGATCTTTCCAATGTCCCGAATGGCGTTTATTTTCTCTATGGAAAAATCGGGTATGATTATGTGAAGAAGAAAGTGATGGTCCTGAGAAATTAGTTTCCTCAAAAATCGCTAAAGAAAAAAACGGGACAGGTTGAATAGGCGGGGTTTAAAGTTTCAAACTCTTTTTATTCTTCCGTCCATAAGTCTTCCGTCCACAAGTCTTCCGTCCACAAGTCTTCCGTCTTACAAAACGCACTTCGCAAGCTTCCGCTCAAACAATTTTTTTTCCTGCTGTGATTTTGTAAGCGAGATTGCTTCTTCAAAAAAATTTCTTGCTTTTGCAAAATCATGTTCTCTGAAATACAATTCGCCCAATGTCGCAGGTAGCAAATAATATGTTTTCAGTTTTTCTTTTTCAGGAATGGCATTGACAGCTTCAATTGCCCTCAATGGTCCATGCACGTGAGCAAGTGCGATCGCGCGGTTAAGGGCGGCTACCGGTGAAGGGTAGCGGTCACATAGCAAATCATACAACTGAAGAATAACATTCCAATCCGTTTTCTCAAAGGATGGCGCGCTCACATGCTGAAATGCAATTGCCGCTTGCAGGTGATAAATGGTCAGGGATGGTTGTCCGTTTAGCCCGCTAACTTGTCCGTCGGGTTCAACATGCATAGCTTTTTCAAAAAAGAAAATGCCGGCATTTATCAGCGAGCGATCCCAACGGCTGCGATCCTGTTCTTCGAGCAACAAAATATTTTCTTCTTTATCGAGCCGCGATTCAAGGCGCGCGGCATGAAACAACATGAGTGCTAAGAGCGCATTCACCGGAGGCAGGTTGGTAGCTTCATTCTCAGTTAGAAGATAACACAGCCGGACGGCTTCCTCCACCAAATCATTCCGGATGATTTTTGAATGACTCGTGGAATTGTATCCTTCGTTGAAAAGCAGGTACAAGCTCGTGAGTACATTCTCTAAGCGATGCTCAATCTGTTGTGAAGAAGGAATCTCAAACTGAATCTTACTCTCGCGGAATTCCTGCTTGGCGCGGTAGAGTCGCTTGCTGATGGTTTCATCATGAGTGATAAATGCTTTTGCTATCTCTTCGATGCTGAAACCGCACAGAGTTTTCAGGATGAGTGCTACCTGCGATTCCGGTGGTAATTCAGAATGGCAGCAGGCAAACATCATCCGCAGCACATCATCCTTGATTTCAGTTTCCGAAAACAATTCTTTGATGATGGGAACGAGTGTGTACTCTGATTTCAACAGCGGCGAAACATCTTCTGCAAACTTGTTGTGAATTTTTTCGTGGCGAATTACATCGAGCGCCTTATTCTTTGCTACCCGAAACAACCATGCCGATGGGTTTTCAGGAATGCCGGAGAACTTCCATTGCTCGAGCGCTTTCAGCAGTGTATCCTGCACTACATCTTCTGCCAGTTCAAGATTGTGTGTTCCAAAAATTCTCGTGAGCACGGAAACCAATTTTCCATACTCATGGCGAAAGAGGTGATCAACAGTTTGGGGAACGGAGGAAGCAGGCAAGCAAATTAACTTTCAATCAAACGTACTGAGAAATGGCTTAATGGCTAAATTGTTAAATGGCTAAATTGTTCGGGGACATCTCATCTCCCTCGCGAATAAACAATTTAGCCATTTAGCCATACAGCAATTATTTTAAGCTACATCTCCAACTGCTGAACCTCGCGCACTTCCACAATGCCATCATGTTCGAAGATGGGACAACCTTTGGCGATTTCTGTAGCTTCATTCATGTCTTTCGCCTTCACTGCGAGGTAACCGCCGATGATTTCCTTGCCTTCTATAAAGGGACCATCTGTCACCTTCTTGTTCTTGCCGGTTAACACAGTACCTTCTTTGTTCAGCGGTTGCCCGCCTGTCATTTTACCTTGCTTGGTGAGGGATTCCATCCATTCTTTCCATTTCATCATGTGTTGCTGCCATTGCTCCGGTGATTGTTGGGCATTTAATCTGCCGGCATCGCCGCCGCGGAACAGAAAAAGAAATTCTTTCATGTTGATTTAAGTTTTGAGTGAAAAAATGTTTTGACTATTGACGCTTGAAAATAATCAATCAGGACAAAGGCAAAAGAATTCATCCCGCACTTCTTTCATTTCCTCCCAAAACGTGCACTTTCCAGATGTGTAAGTGTCGAATGCTAAAAAAAATTTCTTCCCATTGAAAATTTTTGCGGAGTTGCTGAGAGCGGCAGGATTTCTGTGATATATAATTGACCACCCCTCTATTAAAGTCCACCAAGGTTTTTCCTAATCATTTCAAAATTCTTTCCTATGAAAAAAATTCTTCCCACAAGACGAATCTTCAATTCAGTCAGCTTATCATTCATCTCTCAATTCCTTGTGATCAATTTTTCATTCTTAATTGTCGCAGCACAAGTTCCCTCCACATGGAATTCAGTTGGCATCGGTGGTGGTGGTGCTCTCTTCAATCCAAGCATCAACCCCGGGAACACAAGTGAATTCTATGTTGCTTGTGACATGAGCGCCTATTACCATTCCACTGATTTCGGCCTGAGTTATTCCATCACAGATTTCCACGCTATACAAAGCGGCGCAAATGGCGTGATTCGTTTTACAAATAATTCTTCCATACTCTATGCGATTGATGATTCCGGTGACTATGCATTGCCGGTGAAGAGTACTGATGGCGGCGCTACGTGGAGTCTTCTCCCGGGAAATCCCGATCCGTCAGAATGGACATACTACCTGTACGCAAACTATGATAATTCAAGCCAGATGATCATGAGCTACTACAACCAGCTATACATCACGAACAATGGCGGCACTTCATTCACGCTCATTCACACAGCAAATAACAGCGGCAGCGGCATAGTAATCGGCGGAGTTTTTTTTGATGGAAGTAATATTTACATCGGTACCAATGATGGACTGTTCGTCTCTGCAAACAGCGGCACTTCATTCACACTCGATAATTCAACAGGACTTCCAACAGGAAAAGGGATCTACTCTTTTGCCGGTGCGAAAAGCGGAACAACAACAAGATTTTTTGTGCTGCTCGGTACGAGTGGAAGCATTTACGCAGGCATGCCCGGTTATGATTACTATCAACTGGTGAAGGGAGTTTACTCGATGGATTATGGCAGCGGCAACTGGGTCCAGAAACAAACCGGCATCAGTCTCAGTGTAGATTTTCTTATGGAAGTTGGAATGGCGGAGAACGACATCAACACATGTTATCTCGCAGGAAGCAATACCACTGGTTATCCGAATGTGATGAAGACGACAAATGCAGGAAGCAACTGGTCGCACGTATTTAATGCACAGGGAAACATGAGCATCAGCACAGGATGGCAAGGCACCGGCGGTGATCGCGATTGGGGTTATGGTGAAGTGTTCTTTGGTTTTGCTGTGGCAAGAAATGATGCAACAAAAATTCTCTGCACCGATTTTGGATTCGTCCACAAATCTTCTGATGGAGGAGCAACATGGCAGCAGGCTTATTTGAATGCAGCCGATCAGAATGCGCCGAACGTAAATATTGTGAAGGGAAGAAATTATCACGGCATCGGTTTGGAAAATACCACGTGCTGGCAAGTTTTCTGGGTTGATCAGAATAATTTGATCGCGGGATTCTCTGACATATATGGTGTTCGCAGCAATGATGCCGGCTCATCGTGGAATATGAATTACACAGGTCTCAACCAGAACTCAACGTACCGCATTGTAAAAAATCCTTCGAATGGGTATTTGTATGCAGCCCTCTCGACCATACACGACATGTACCAGAGCACCCGCTTGCAGGACGCTCAACTCGATGTTTCTTCTTCAGGAAAAATTGTGTACTCGACAGACAATGGATTGACGTGGTTGCTGCTCCATGATTTTTCTCATCCTGTTTTCTGGATTGCCCTTGATCCGAATAATTCAAACACGATTTATGCAAGCGTGATCAACCATGGTAGTAATCTCGGAGGGATTTACAAGTGCATCAATCTTCAAAACAACAGTACTTCCACGTGGACGCAACTTGCTGCTCCTCCGCGAACAGAAGGGCATCCCGCCACGGTGATTTGTTTGAATGATGGGAAAGTTCTGTGCACCTATTCAGGAAGAAGAGATGCGGCCGGAAATTTCACCGCAAGCAGTGGTGTGTTTCTCTATAACGGTTCAACATGGAGTGACTTAAGCGTGAACAACAACATGTACTACTGGTGCAAGGACATTGTAGTTGATCCCAATGATGCAACACAAAACACGTGGTATGTTGGTGTGTTCAAAGGATGGGGAAGCACTACGGTAAACAATGCCGGCGGCGGATTGTGGAAGACAACAGATCGTGGCATAAACTGGACGCGAATCACTTCACTGGATCGAGTAACATCGTGCACATTCGACCCCAACGATGCAAACAGGATTTACATGACTACTGAAACAAAGGGACTATGGACATGTGCCAATGTCAATGATGTAACGCCGGTATTTTCACAAGTCACTTCATTTCCATTCCGGCAGCCTGAAAGAGTTTACTTCAATCCTTACAATGCGAATGAAATTTGGGTGACTACTTTCGGAAATGGAATGAGAGTAGGAACTATCACGGGTTGCACTTTGCCCACAGTATCCATCTCAGCAGGAGGAGCAACTACGGTTTGCAAACCTGATGTGGTCACACTCAATTCTACAACTACCGGCAGCGTAACTTCCTATCAATGGAAAAAAGGAGGAACGAATCAAAGTGGTGCAACTAATTCATCTTACACTGCTACCAAAACAGGAACATATTCCGTAACTGTTACCAATGCTTGCGGCACTGCAACATCAAATTCAATTTCGGTCACTGTGAATGCAAAACCTGCAGCAACAATTTCACCAGGCGGAACCGTGAATATGTGTGCAGGGCAAACAACTACTCTCACTGCCAATTCAGGAAACAACCTGAGCTATCAATGGAAAAAAGGGTCAGCAAATATTTCCGGTGCCACCAATCTAACGTATGGAGCCACTGCAGCAGGCAAATACAAAGTGACGGAGACGAATACTGCTACAGGATGCACAAAAACTTCTGCGGCTACCACAGTAAACATCACCTGCAAAGAGGAGTTGGCAGTTGGTCCCGCAGTACAGCGGGATCAGTTTTCAATCTTTCCCAATCCGTCAATTGATGAATTCATAATTCGATTTGGGGATGACAGTGAATTTAATCTTCGCATTACTGATTTGCTCGGAAGAACGGTGAAAGAATTCCAGAACGTAAAAGGAGAGTTGATTTTTGGAAAAGAGTTTCATGAAGGAGTTTATTTCGTCGAAGTGAAAGCTGAAGGCCAAACATTTGTGAGGAAGATTGTTAAGGAATAATTTTCGCCCGGGATTTACCTTTTCCAAATTTCAAAACTTTGGAAAAGGTCTGTGGATCTTTTCATCTTCGTTTTATGAAACCATCACACTTTTCTCATGCAGTTCCGTTTCTTCCAGTAAAGGATTTGAAAGAAACCATTCAGTATTACAAGGAACAGCTTGGCTTCTATGAAGAGTGGTTTTGGGAAGATTCTGATGCCGGAATCCGTCGTGATGATTTGCGGTTGCTGTTCAACAGAAATCCTGAACATTTATCACAGATCAATTCGAGCTCACAGACACTTGAAATTTGCTGGTTTGTTACCAACGTGAATGAGATTTATGAAGAGTATAAAGGCAAAGAGATAAAGATCATTAAGGAATTGTGGGACGCGCCGTGGGGCATGCGAGAATTTTCTATTCTTGAAATCAATGGCTATGTGATAAGAAATTGGTGAAGGAATTGAAAAGAAAAAACAATAATTTCTTAAGCGTGGATGTACAGGAATACTATCACCGAAGAGCATCGCACTACGATTCACTCTACCATCGTGAAGAGCGGAAAGAAGCCCTCGATGAAGCGGCAAAAATTCTTCAGCAGATTTTCTCCGGCAAAGAAGTCTTGGAAATCGCCTGTGGTACCGGTTACTGGACGAAGGAAATTTCACTCACCTCGAAATCCATTCATGCAACGGATATCAATGATGCGATGCTTGCCATTGCATACAAGAGAAACTATCCGAAGAACAACGTCACCTTTGAGCGCGCAGATTTCAATTCACTGAATCCCGGCCATCGTTTCGAAGCACTGTTCGGCGGATTCATTTGGTCACACATTCCAGTTGAAGAATTGGATCCGTTCATTCAGCAGATGCACAACTATGTTCAGCATGACGGAACTGTAGTTTTTATTGACAATAATTTTGTAGAAGGCAGCAACACACCAATTTCTCATGAAGATAAATCCGGCAATACCTATCAGCTTCGAACTTTACCTGACGGAGAAACTTTTTCCATAGTTAAAAATTTTCCGGATGAAAAATTCATTCAGAGAAAATTAGAAGGCAAAGCGAAACCGGTTAACTTCATCAAACTGAAATACTATTGGATTCTTAACTACAAAACACTTTGATCACTATGGAAAAAGTAAACCTCAATGAAAAATTTTCGCTCTTCAAAGAACAATGGGATCCGCGCATTGCGGGTGAATTAAATGGTCAGATGGTGAAGCTTGTGAAGTTTAAAGGACCCTTCACGTGGCACAAGCATGACCAAGAAGATGAAATGTTTTTAGTGGTAAAAGGAAGCTTCAACATGGAGCTTCGGGACAAAACCATCACGCTGAATGAAGGCGAATTTCTCATAGTGCCGCGTGGAGTAGAGCATCGCCCGAATGCAGAACATGAAGCGCAGGTGCTCTTGTTTGAGCCTGCATCAACTTTGAATACCGGCGATCAGCGTAATGAATTTACTAAGGCAACGCTTAAAAACATTTGAGTGAATCGGATCTCTTCTTTATAAATCAGCTACGGGAAATATCTTCTTACATTTTCTTGAAGTTATTGAGGACGAAACTGTCTTCACACCTTATACCTTCTATTCACAAAAAAGAAGTTTAAATCTCCCCAACATCAAATTAATTGCAAGTTGATCAGACGCATCTATCTTTGAAACTTTCAGAAAATTTTAAGTTGAGCTTACAGAACATCACACAATCAATTTATACGTGGTTGAATGCCAATTTCAATTCAACGATCGCATTGCTCATTGAGTTTGTGATGGTGGGAATCTGCGTGATCGGTTTATTCGCAGTTCTCGGTTTGGTTTTGATCTTCATGGAGAGAAAAGTTTCAGCATACATGCAAGTGCGGTTAGGTCCTAATCGAGTGGGACCACAGGGAATATTTCAAACTCTTGCCGATACTCTGAAGCTCGTGGCAAAAGAGGGACTTACTCCCGACGGAGCTGATAAATTTCTTTTTAACCTCGCACCGTTTGTAGTGATGATCACGGCGATGCTGATTCTTGCGCCGATTGCATTCGCAAAAGGATTCCAGATGTGGGACCTGAACATCGGTGTGCTGTATGTTTCTGCAGTCTCTTCTATTTCCGTGATTGGAATTTTGATGGCCGGCTGGGCAAGCAACAATAAATACTCTTTGCTGGGCGCGATGCGAAGTGGCGCACAGATTGTGAGTTATGAACTGAGTGCAGGAATGGCTGTGCTCTCGATTGTGATTCTATCAGGAAGCCTGAGCATCGGTGACATCATTGCATCACAACAAAATGGCTGGTGGATCTTCAAAGGGCATATTCCGGCGATCATTTCATTCGTCATCTTTATCATTGCCGTGACTGCAGAAACCAATCGCGCGCCGTTTGATTTGGCAGAAGCGGAATCAGAACTCACAGCAGGATTTCATACGGAATATTCAGGGATGAAATTCGCATTGTTCTTTCTGGCAGAATACGTGAACATTTTTATTGTGTGTGCGATTGGCGCAACTTTGTTCTTCGGAGGATGGATGCCCTTTCACATCGGCACCTGGCAAGCATTCAATCATATCATGGATTACATTCCGTCTTCCTTATGGTTCTTCGGAAAAACATTTTTTCTGATTTTTCTGATCATGTGGTTTCGCTGGACGTTCCCCCGATTGCGCATTGATCAGTTGTTGAATTTGGAATGGAAATATTTGTTGCCGATCAGTATGTTTAATTTGTTGCTGATGACATTCGTGGCGATAATGGGGTGGTACTTTTAAAATGAGATCCGTAAATTTTGATCCGCCAATTTGGTGGATCAAATTTGAAACTAAAGCTTTGAATCTTTAAGGAGCCAAATTGGCACCTTAAACGGAAACAGTACTCTACATGAAAAAAAGTAAAATGAGCGTGGGTCTTCAAATCACCGATGAAAAAATATCGAGTAAAATTTATTTGCTGAGAGGAAAGCGTGTGATGATGGATTTTGATCTGGCAGAATTGTATGGAGTAGAGACCGGGCATTTGAAGAGGCAAGTGCGGAGAAACATGAGCCGCTTTCCCGAAGATTTCATGTTTGAAATTACGCGTGAAGAATACGATTCTTTAAGACGCCAATTTGGCATCTTAAAGAGAGGCGAGCATTCGAAGTATCTTCCTTTTGCATTCACCGAGCAAGGTGTAGCAATGCTTTCAACCGTTCTTAATAGCGAAGCAGCAATACAAGTGAGCATTCAAATCATTCGGGTGTTCACACGTATGCGGGAATTTCTTTCCGAAAACAAAGACGTTTTTCTTAAGCTCGCGAACTATGAAAAGAAATTTTTGAAACACGATAAAAAGTTGAGCAAGCACGAAAAAGAAATTCAGATCATCTTTGATGCATTGAAACGACTGTTAAATCCACCTATTCCGCCGAGAAAAAGAATTGGATATAGAATGACCAAGGACCCTGATTGAAAAATGTTCTTAACTAATTACATAAAAGAAGTTTTTACCTCGGTGAGATCACTGCTGAAAGGCATGCGCATGACCGGCTATTACTTCACACATCCGCGAAAAGAAATCATCACCCAACAATATCCTGAAGCCATACCTCAGTTGCCTGAGAGATTCAAAGGCGAAGTGGTATTGATTCACGATGAAAACAATGAACATGCATGTACAGGATGTACTGCGTGCGAGCTTGCTTGTCCGAACGCAACTATCAAGATCATCACAAAATTTGACGTGGGTGCAGATGGCAAAAAGAAAAAAGCGCTCGACACATTTGTGTATCACCTTGAACTGTGCACGATGTGCAACCTGTGCATCATCGCTTGCCCGACTGATGCCATCAAAATGGCACAAACATTCGAGCACAGTGTTTTTGATAGAAATCAATTGGTAAAGAAACTGAATAATCCCGGATCAAAAATCAGGGCAGGAATAGAATGATTTCCCGATCGAATCGGGACAGGTCGGATTTCGGATTTACGATTTCGGATTTACGAGAAGTCAAAAATTCAAAAATTAAGTCCGACATCCCAAACCCGTTCACAGAGTCTGTGGAACATCCGAAATAACTTAATGAACGCAAACACCATCATCTTTTATTTGCTATCTGCCTTCCTCCTCGTAACGGGGTTGTTCGCAGTCACGGCAAGAAAAATTTTCCGCTCGGCAATCTGGTTGCTCTTCTCTTTGATTGGTGTTGCAGGTTTGTATTTCTGGATGGATGTACAGTTCATTGCGGCTGTTCAAATCATCGTCTACGTTGGAGGCATTGTCGTGCTCATCATCTTCTCCATCTTCCTCACACAAAAAGCGGGAGATGAAATGCCACAACCGCTTCGGACCCGGACCATCTTTTCAATTCTCTCCGTAGTACTTGGTTTTGCATTGGCGTACTCACTCATTTACCGGTACAACTTTACAGCAAGATCAACAGATGCATTGCAGGTAAATGTTGCAGACATAGGCGCACAAATGCTGAGCACTACTGAGCATGGGTATGTACTGCCATTTGAAGTCGTAAGTATGTTGTTGCTCGCTGCGATGATTGGATGCATTGTAATCGCAATCAAAAATAAACCTACTGATAAATGAGCGACGTTCCATTGACACACATTTTGTTCGTGAGCACAGGGCTGTTCTTCATCGGCATGTATGGGTTCTTCACGCGAAGAAACATGATCACCATGCTGATGGCAATTGAATTAATTCTGAACAGCGTGAACATCAACTTCATTGCATTCAACAAATACCTGTACCCGGATAAACTTGACGGAATTTTCTTTACCATTTTCATCATCACTATTGCCGCCGCAGAAGCAGCAGTGGCAATTGCAATCATAATTAACTTGTACAGGAGTCATCACTCCATTGACGTGGAAGATGCGACGGAAATGAAATTCTAACGAGCTTGAAAAGCTTGAAGGGCTTGGGTTTAGCAAAAGTCCTGCAGGAACACAATGTTTATAGAAAGAACCAAATAAAAATCAGCATAGTCACGTCGTGACGAAATGATCATGATAAATCAATTCTCCTGGTTGATTCCTCTCCTGCCATTCGCAGGATTCCTCGTGCTTGGAATTTTCGGGCGGAGGTACTTCAAAAATTCCTCCGGCATTGTTGCTTGTCTGCTGTTGTTCATTTCAACCATTCTCGCGTTCGATGTGGCTTACAATTATTTTTTTGTGAATGGTCAGGTGAATGGTGTTTATCAAAAGATGATTGCAATCAATTACACCTGGCTGCAATTCTCGCCAAATGTTTCCATTGACATGGGCATCCTCCTGGATCCCATTTCGGTGATGATGCTTGTGGTGATCACGTTTGTTTCGCTGATGGTGCACATCTATTCACTCGGTTACATGAAGGGCGAAGAAAGATTTGCAACCTACTACGCATTCCTCTCGCTGTTTACTTTTTCCATGCTCGGATTAGTGCTGTCATCCAACATTTTTCAGATCTACATTTTCTGGGAACTGGTCGGCATTTCATCATACCTCCTCATCGGATTTTATTATGATCGTCCTTCTGCTGTGGCTGCCGCTAAAAAAGCATTCGTCGTTACACGCTTTGCTGACCTGGGTTTTCTTATCGGCATTTTGATTCTTGCCTTTTATTCTGAGACGCTCGATTTCAATACACTCATTACGCGACTCACTACGCCGTCATCGCAACTCACAAATATTACATCAGCATCCTTCATTGGAATCTCAGCACTCACCTGGGGATTGACTTTAGTATTCATCGGTGGTGCAGGAAAGAGTGCCATGTTTCCCTTGCACATCTGGTTGCCCGATGCGATGGAAGGACCTACTCCTGTGTCTGCGTTAATTCATGCCGCTACCATGGTAGTTGCCGGAGTTTATTTGGTGGCAAGATTATTTCCCGTGCTGGCTCTTTCTGATCCTGCAGTATTACACCTGATCGGATATGTGGGCGCATTCTCTGCGTTGCTCGCGGCGGTAATCGCTTGTACGCAAACAGACATCAAAAGAGTATTAGCATACTCCACCATGTCCCAAATTGGTTACATGATGCTTGCACTTGGTGTGTCAGGATTTGGAGTTTACTACACCCTTTATCCTCCTTTATCAGGTGTACCAATAAGTGTCGGACAAGTTTTGGAACATGGCTATGCAGCTTCGATGTTTCATCTGTTCACTCATGCATGGTTCAAGTCTCTGTTGTTCCTTTGTGCGGGCGCAGTGATTCACCTCGTACATAGCAATGATATGAAAGACATGGGCGGGCTTAGAAAATTTATGCCCATCACTCATATCACTTTTTTGATTGCCTGTCTTGCAATCTCGGGTGTCCCGCCATTCTCCGGATTTTTTAGCAAGGATGAAATTCTGCTTGCAGCTTTTCACTCGAGCAAACTCATTTATGGAATTGCACTTTTCACCTCGGGACTCACTGCATTCTACATGTTTCGATTGTACTTCTCGATTTTTTGGAAGAAGGAATTTCATTATCCTTCGACTCCGCTCAGCATGACACGCGCACACGGAGAGGGAACTGCAACCATGAAAATTCCGCTTGTAATATTGGCGGTAGGTACGCTCCTTGTGGGCTTTATTCCTTTTTCAAAATTTGTCTCCGCAAGCGGAGTTCCATTCGAGTCACCTCTTGATATTACTTTTTCTGTTGCACCTGTTCTGTTCGCTTTGTGTGGAATTTTTATCTCTTCAACTCTTTACAGAAAAGAAAATAGTCGTCCCGAAAAACTTGCAGCATCACTCAGTGGCTTGTATCGCACAGCATACAACAAGTTCTACATTGATGAACTGTACCTCTTCATCACGAAAAAAATTGTTTTCAATCTTGTTGGAAGACCCGCTGCTTGGTTCGACAGGAATATTGTGGATGGATTTATGAATCTTCTTGCAGCAATCACTCAGGAAATTTCAGCATTCATCAAAGGAATTCAATCGGGAAAAGTGCAGGGGTATGGACTGTACTTTTTCGCCGGCATTTTTGGGTTGGCAGTACTGTTCATTTATTTCTGGAAATAAAAATTGCGCATGAATCTTTTATTACTCATCCTTCTCCCTTTCATCAACTCCCTCGCTATTCTTCTCTCGAAAGGATTGAAGCAAGTTCGAGCCATTGCATTAGGGGGAGCGGTATTGCAATTCGTGATTGCCGGTGTTTTATTGTTTTTGTATTGGAATGAAAGGGCGGCAGGCAACACCTCACAATTTCTTTTTGAATCGATTTACACCTGGTTCGCTCCACTCAACATCAACTTCCACATCGGGGTAGATGGAATTTCCATTGCAATGATTTTGCTGACAGCATTCGTAGTACTCGCCGGTGTGCTGGTTTCGTGGAGTGAAGAACAAATGAGCAAAGAGTTTTTCTTCCTCCTCATCTTCCTTTCGCTTGGCGCTTATGGATTTTTTATTTCACTCGATCTCTTCACGTTGTTTTTCTTTCTCGAAGTCGCGGTGATTCCAAAATTCTTACTGATTGGAATCTGGGGAAGCGGAAAGAAAGAATACAGCGCGATGAAACTTGCTCTCATGTTGATGGGAGGAAGCGCACTCGTATTTGTTGGCTTGCTTGGATTGTATTACAACACTGATGCAGGAGGTGGAATGCACACATTTGATCTTGTACAGATTTCGAAAATGCATATTCCAATCAAAGCTCAACTACTTTTTTTTCCATTGGCATTCGTTGGCTTCGGAGTATTTGGTGCTCTGTTTCCCTTTCACACATGGGTTCCTGACGGACATTCATCCGCGCCTACTGCCGCTTCCATGTTTCTCGCAGGTATCTCCATGAAACTCGGCGGCTATGGTTGCCTCCGTGTTGCAACCTACCTGATGCCACAGGCCGCGCATGAATATTCATGGATCATCGTGCTGCTTGCAACCATCGCAATTATCTACGGCGCATTTGCAACCATGATGCAAAAAGACTTGAAGTACATCAATGCATACTCATCCGTGAGTCATTGCGGATTTGTTTTACTGGGAATCGGCATGCTCACACAAACCGCGATCACAGGAGCGGTGATGCAAATGGTGTCGCACGGATTGATGACGGCACTTTTCTTCGCTGCGATCGGAATGATTTACTCCCGCACTCATACACGAATGGTGGCTCAACTCGGCGGCATGATGAAAATTATGCCGTTCATTTCCACGGTGTTTGTGATTGCAGGATTGTGCTCCCTTGGCTTGCCGGGTTTTTCCGGATTTGTTGCGGAGATGACAGTGTTCATGGGTTCGTGGCAAAACCCTGACACATTTTATCGCATCGCAACCATTCTTGCATGCGCTTCGATTGTGGTGACAGCGGTTTACATTTTACGCGCTGTTGGCTCAGCAATCATGGGTGAAATTCCAAGTGCGACATTTTTGAATTTGACGGATGCAACATGGAATGAAAAATTTGCAGGAGCAATCCTGATCATCGGAATCGTCGCGATTGGGGTTGCGCCATTTTGGTTGTATGAGTTAATTACACCGGGAACGGAATCTATTATGAAAAATGTGGTTGCAGCGATTTTTTAAAAATGAAAATTAAAAGATGACGAAGGAATTTTTTGTGCTGATGAAATTTGAGCTGATCGTAACGGTCATCATCTTCATTCTTCTTTTTCTTAAAATCGGGAGAGATAATATGAAGAATGATGCGGTGCTGAACCTGGTCAACATTTTATTGCTCATGAATTTTGCCGCAGGATTTTTTTTGAATCAGCAAGGAACTCTCTTCAGCGACATGTTCAAAACAAACCCATTGATCGCTCTTGAAAAAAATATTCTCAACCTTGGCACGCTCATCATTTCACTGCAGGCTTCTTCATGGCTAAGAAATCATAAGCATGTGATGGAGTTTTACATGCTGCTGCTCACGACGCTACTGGGAATGTTTTTTATGATCTCCAGCAACAACCTGCTGATGTTTTTTCTTGGATTGGAAATGTCAACGATTCCGCTTGCAGCGATTGCAAATTTCGATTTGGAAAGAAGGCAATCATCGGAAGCAGCGATGAAATACATCATGTCCTCTGCATTTTCATCAGGGCTTTTGCTCTTCGGTATTTCGATGGTGTACGGCGCCACCGGAACCATTAGCCTGACTGACATCTCACAAAAATTAGATAGCAGCGCTTTGCAATTGTTCGCCTTTATTTTGCTGCTTGCAGGATTTGCTTTCAAAATTTCCGTAGTGCCGTTTCATCTGTGGACGGCTGATGTGTATGAAGGATCGCCCGTGGCAGTCACTTCTTATCTCTCCGTCATCTCCAAGGGCTCAATACTTTTTGTTTTTATTTCCGTGCTCTACACCGTTTTCAAACCAATGGCAGATGAGTGGTACAATATGTTATTCCTGCTTTCGGTGCTGACGATGGTCATCGGAAATCTTTTTGCGATCCGGCAAAATAATCTGAAACGATTTCTTGCATTCTCTTCCATTGCCCAGGTTGGTTTCATTCTCATTGGTATTTCAGGAAGTTCACAGGCGGGCACTGCCTCGGTAATTTACTTCGTGCTGATTTACATCTTCTCCAACCTTGGTGCATTCGGAGTTGTTGCTCTGGTGAGTGCGCTTACAGGAAAAGAAGGCATTGATGATTACAAAGGATTTTACAAAACGAACCCGCTGCTTGCCTGGGTTCTCACGCTCTCACTTTTTTCTTTAGCGGGAATTCCGCCGACAGCAGGTTTCTTCGGGAAATTTTTTCTGCTGATGGCAGGTGCCGGAAAAGGAAATTACTTGCTCATCACCATAGCGGCATTGAACATGATCGTCTCACTCTACTATTATTTGCGGGTGGTGAAAGCGATGTTCATGGAAGAGAATGAACGGCCAATCGAAAAACTACAAGTGAGCTTGCTTCCAAAGATTTCTCTGCTGATGTGCCTGGCAGGAATTGTTTTGATTGGATTTTGGAGTTGGATTTATGATTACATTTTTTCACTGAGTTAAAAGGTTGAAATTTGAAGTTGGCAATACGCAACCCTTTTTACACAGTGCTAACTTAAAACCGCAATGAAAAAATGTTACACTACTCTGATTTTACTTTTTTTTGTGAAATTAATTTCCGCGCAGATGGGAGAATGGACTTGGATGAACGGAGATAGCACAATAAATTCGTTTGGACATTTTGGAACACAAGGAGTATTTCATCAATTGAATTCTCCACCTGCTTTCTACGAAGCTTGTGAATGGACTGATAAGGAGGGAAACTTTTGGTTATTTGGAGGAGTAAGTCCTTTATATGAATACGGTGATTTATGGAAATTTAATCCGGATATTAATCAATGGGCTTGGATAAATGGAACTGGACTGCCTGCCCAACCACCTGTCTACGGAACCCAAGGAATACCATCTCCAACAAATTCACCAGGCTCAAGAGGTTGGGGAGTGCCTACTTGGGTTGATACAAGTGGGAATCTCTGGTTATTTGGTGGATATGCAGGAGATTGCTTTGCTGACCTTTGGAAATATGACATCGCAACTAATGAATGGGCATGGATGAAAGGCCCGGCAAATTTCAGCACGCTACATCATTACGGAACTATGGGAGTTGCTGATCCTGCCAATTTTCCCTGGAGAAAGACAGAGACAAATATTACTTGGACTGACAATAATAATAACTTATGGGTTTTTGGGGGAGGCATCGGTGGTTCGAGTTTCAATAATGATCTTTGGAAATATAATATAGGAACAAATGAATGGGCCTGGATGAAGGGAGATACTCTTTTTAATCAGCAAAGTGTTTATGGAATTAAAGGTGTTTCAGACTCTGCAAACAAACCATCAGCAAGATGTTGTTATGCTAAATGGAAAGATAGTGATGGTAATTTTTATTTTTTCGGAGGAAATGATGGAAATGGTAATCCCAGTTTAAATGCCTCGTTTAACGATTTATGGCGATACTCGCTAAACACAAATGAATGGACATGGATTAGCGGTGACAGCACCGTTAATGACTCTATCTCAAATAGCACGCAATGTATTTCTACAACTGATGATCCTCCTCCGGCAAGATTTGAAAATAGAGCTTGTTGGACTATCGGATGCGATCTTGAAAATTTTATTTTTTACGGAGGCATTCATAGAAGCTTTGGCAATGCTTGCTACGGAGATTTATGGGATTACAACTACGTTACAAATGAATGGACTTTAATGGATGGTTCATATATTCCGAATCAATTTCCTTCATACGGAATAAAAACTGTGTCAAGTCCACTAAACCATCCGGGTAGTAGATTGGGTGCAATTGGATGGAAAGACAAGAAATGTAATCTTTGGTTGTTTGGGGGCGGGGGTTCTTTAGGTAAGTTGAATGACTTATGGCGATTTGCTCCTGATACAGCTTGCCCGCATTTCTGTAATCTATGCAAACCAGCAGTAGGAATAATTGAAGTTCCAATTTCCCAAATTAACCTTTTAGTTTTTCCTAATCCTGCTAATTCATACTTGGATATTTCATGCGAATTATTTTCTAAGCAGAATATCGAACTATGTATTTATAATTTGTTAGGCGAGGAAATATTTTCTTCAAAAGAAGAACCCACCCAAGGAAAGTATGGGAGGAAAATCAATATACAGAGATTGAGTGATGGTGTATATTTCTTGTTGCTAAAGACAAACGGAGAAATTGTAGCTAAGAAATTTGTAAAACAATAAATGAAATTGACGAGAACATGGCAATCAACAAGAACCACGAATTCGAAGATCTCAACGGTGTGAAGTGCGCCATTGTGGAGAAGAATGCTTCGCAGGCACGCGTTGACTTTCTGAAATCACTTCTTGAATTCAATCACTACATCGTCATTGTAGTTCCGTCTCCTCCGCCAAAAGTTGCACCTGTAAAACCGCCGGCACCCGCCCCTGCAGAAGTTACTGCAGGCAAAGAAGCAGAAGCGCCGCCGCCTGCTCCTCCACCGCCTCCTCCACCACCTGAAACTTTTACAATTGGAGTGACAGATGTCATGTTCAATCCCACCAATGCGATATTCGGAAGATTGCTTCGAACACCTACCGGGCACTTTGTAACACTTGCGTACTGGGAACAAAAAGAATCCGAATCACACGATGAGATTCCTTACTACGAAAACAAATTCAGTTGAAATATAAGTTTTCGCTGCTCACAAACCGACCGCGGTCCCGGAGACCGCGTCGGTTTAGCGGACCCGATTGAACATTCTTCACCACATCATCGTTGTTTGAATTGCATCAACACAATTTTCTTCAATGGCTTTAGAGAAATGGTTTACATCGGAGGTAACCAGGATAGAAGATGAAACAGAAAATGCCAAAAGGTTCTTCATGAAGGTTCCGGAGCTGGAAGTGCTGAACTTTAAGGCAGGGCAGTTCGTCACGTTCGATCTTCCCATTCATGAAAAGAAAAATCGCAGATGGCGGAGCTACTCCATTGTGTCACCGCCTTCAGCCAGCAATGAATTTGAATTGCTGATCGGATTTGTTCCCAATGGGCCGGCTTCAAAATATTTTTGGAATGACGTTCAGGTAGGAACCACAATCCCTTTCAAAGGCCCTGCGGGAATTTTTGTTTTACCGGGTATAATTGAAACCGATTTATGTCTTATTGCTACGAGCACCGGCATTGCCCCCTTTCGCTCCATGTTACTTGATTTGGTGAGCCATCCCCGTTCTATAAAAAATTTGTACCTGGTTTTCGGAACACGCTACATAAAAGATATCTTTTACCGGGAGGAATTGGAACAGCTTCAAACCAAAATTCCCGGTTTCAAATTTCTTCTAACCTTATCGAGAGAAGATTCGCCTGAATACACCGGACGAAAAGGTTACGTGCACCCGGTTTATGAGGAATTGTTTGCTGATAAAAGATCTGCACAGTTTTATATCAGCGGCTGGAAAAATATGATTGATGATGCGAAGAAGAGAATTCTTGCTATGGGTTATGATCGCAAATTAATTCACGTAGAGATTTACGGATAGATTTTTCTCACATAAAAAAACCGACGCATCCCGCCTTGGGCGAATGCGTCGGTTTAGCTTTGCGAAATTCACTATTATCTGTAAACTGTCACCTTCACAAACGCACTTCCGCTATCACCGTTGAATCGAACGAAGTAAATTCCTGCAGGCAACGCGCTCACATTCATTTCCACTTCCTTCTCACCACCATTCCACTCGACATACGTTTGCTGAACTGCAATTCCCAACTCATTATACCATGAAACTATTCCTGCTTCCGGGGTGCTTGATGAGAATCGCAACATTACGGCATCGTGAGCCGGATTCGGTGCTGCATTCATTGCAACACCATCATAAATTGGCTGAGGGTTATGTTGAATTGGTGCCTGCACAAGCTTTTTCACATTAAAGGTGAATGAACATGTCTGGCAGTCAATTCCACCGCACACGGGCGCAATGGTGACTACAAATAATGCCACTGCATTGGGAGTAAATGTGATCGGCAGCCCTGTACCCGACGAGAAAAAGTTGCCTCCCTTGGTGATAGTCCATGCGTAGGTAGCAGTGCACGAATCACCTCCGGAGCATAAATAGCTTCCACTAATGGTGATCGGGAGGCCCTTTTTCGAAACGTAAGTTCCGCCGCAGGCTTGATTCGAGTAAGATGCATTGCTCGTTGTGATGTCAAATGGTTGCCAGCTTCCGCATGTACAACTATCTGCTGCGGTAACATACGTGAACGTACAGGAGTCACACAAATGTCCGCCGCAGTATCCATAAAGCGTGAGTACGTACGTGCCTGCACCACCGAGTGTGAAGGTTGGAAGTCCGCTGCCTGATGATGGTGAAGCACCACCCGTCACGATCCATGTCAAATCAGATGCACAAGTCGCAGCATCGCCATTGCAAATAAATCCTCCGCTATAGAAACTGATCATTGAGTTCTGAACTACATCCTGGTAAACAGTACCACATGCCTGATTCGGATATTGTGCATCGGAGTTCGGTGTTGATTCACTGAAGCTAAATAAATCCCAGTGCCCGCACTGGCAAGAATCAACGATAAAGTTAATCTTGCACGAATCGCACAAGTGCCCGCCGCAGTAACCATACATGGTGAGGGTAAATGTTCCTCCGCTGTTGAGCGTGAATGAAGGCAAGCCCGTTCCCGATGAAGGTGTTCCGCCCGGAATGTTCCAGGTGAGTACTGAGGTGCAGGAAGAATCGCCGGTACAATTGTAACCGCCGCCGGTAAACAAGACTGAAACTCCGGCAGTGAGAGAAGTAAAGTTAGTACCGCATTCAATCGTAGGATAGTGTGCTGCTCCGGTCGCCGGATCAGTAATGTTTGCACTAAACAAGCTCCAGCTTCCGCAGGCACAGGTGGAATCACATTCCGGCAATGTGAAGCACACTGTATCAACAGCATGGCAGCAGCAGCCGATGCTATCCAGCAACGTCATGTGGTAACAAATTACAGAGCCGGGAGAAAGCGAAGAGGTAAACGTAAATGTTTGCGTTGCACTGTCGCCCGGGGCGATTGCAGGATTGAAGAAGAAAACAAGACTCGGGAAGTTGACACCCGACTGCGGATTCATGTAATCAATCGCTGCAGTTGGAATTGGATTCGCGCTGTAGTTGAAAACAGTGAAGGTGTATTGATATGTTCCGTCGCCGAGGCACACAATGGAATCTTTAATTTCTCCGCAAGGATTTTGTAATGGGGGATCGCAATTGAACACGAGTGTGTCAGTACAAACCACGCTATCTGTACCATCCGAACCGGGAACAAACCAATTGAACACGACTATTTGCGGAACGGCGGCACCGATCTGCAAGTTCAAACACAGGGTGAACAAATCCGTTATTGTTCCGACAGGAATCGTGCTGTTGCCTGGAGGATAGAAGCTCATGATGGATGAATTTCCTGCTGAAGACCAGCCTCCTCCGCCGCCTCCCAAAGTCGTTGAAGCAATCGAAGCGCCTAAGGAAATCGGAACTACACTAACACCACTGAAGTAGTTTCCTAAGAAATTATTGGTGATAGAAATCTGCTTACAGCAATCAGTTGAATCACTGGTGGCGCTCACGCTGATGTTATCACACGGATCGCAGTTCGGTAATTCAATACACAACGAATCACAGCAACAGGTGTCGCCATAAATTACTATAGTGTGGAAGCAGAACGTAGAGGGAAGTGTTTGATCAAACGGAGGACTAAGTATTAAGGGCGTTGGAGGAAACCATCCCGAATTTCCATTCGCAGGAACATTCAGGAACTGATAGTAGTACGACATTCCGTTCACTTGATACGGCACCGTGAAATTATCGAGCATGATGGATGCTGTTGCTGTTGGATTGTTATTCTGCAGCATGAGCAGGAAGGAATACGTCCCGTCAACGTTGCACCATATAGTATCTGTCAGCGTGTAGCAATGTGATGAAGAAGTATCGCATTCGTGTGGTGTGTATTCAAACTTAGTGCTGTCAACACATCCGTTGCATGTAGTTCCAATGAGAGTGATTGTATAAGCAATACCGTACACCGGCATATTCGTAGGATTCAAACCGAGGTTCTGCAGCGTGGTTACAGTAACTCCATTGATTTGCCAATCATAATTGCACAAACCCGGAGGGCCATGAATAGTATCCGCAAACGGGTTTATACAACTTGAATCACAGCCAATAGGCAGCATGCTTAGATCAGGTAACGGAAAGATGATGACATTATCTGTTGCTGAAGCCATGCAACCATTCGCAGGGTCGGTAACGGTAACTGTGTACATTCCACCGCTGTAAACTGCGAGCACTGATGTGGTAGCTCCGCTGCTCCATAAATAATTTACCGTAACAGGGCTTCCTGTTGCTGTTAAGGTAACAGGATTCGGCGCACAAATACCGGAAGGATTTGAATTGGAAATAGTAACTGATGGTGCGGGATTCACTGTGAAGGTAATTGTAGCAGAGTCTGTGCAGGTTGTGGCATTATCTGTCGCATTCACATGATAGGCGTAAGTTCCTGCCGGCAAAATTCCCGGCGAATACGTGAATCCTGTTGCGATCTGATTGTAACCGGCATCCTTCCATATCACAGTATAATTTCCGGTCAATCCCGAATTCAATGTGATGGCTTGATTGGAACAAAGCGGCTGCGGGCTTGCTGTCACATTCAGTGCAGGCAATGGCAATACCGAAATATTTGCAGGCAAGCTCATGATCTTGCAGTTGTTTGCATCAATCACTTCACAGGTGTATGTCCCTGACTGAGTCGCGATGTAAGTTTGAATCGTTGCGCCGGGGATTATACTTCCATTCATATACCATTGGTACGATGCATAACCACCCCCGGCATCGAGCGTGTCATTCCCACAGGAGGGAGTATTGTAAGTGAGCGGGAACGGTGCAGGAGGAGGAACAACAGTAATGCTTCCTATTACAGTGTCCATGCATCCGTTGCCATCAGTTACAATCAGTGTCCAGTTGAAAGTAGTAGTGGTGTTGACTGAATAGATGTGTTGTGCTATTGCAGCATTCGATGAATAAGTATCACCAAAATCCCAACTGTATGCCGTAATGTTTGAAGTAGATGCGCTTGCATCAAATGTCACAGGCTGATTACATGCTGTGGCTGCAGAAACATTTGCCACAGCATTCGGACCGCTCACGGTAACTGACTTTGTAATCTTCGCCTTGCACCCTGAGTTTGTTGTTACTTCAAGTATCACGCTGTAAGTCCCGGGCAAAGAATAATAGTGACAAGGATTTTGCTGATTGGAGGTAGCACTTAAATCCCCGAAATCCCATGTGTATCCGGTGCCACTAAGCGGATCTGCGGGCAGTGCAACCGAGGCATCTGTAAAACAAACTGTATTGCATGTAATTACAGGAGTGAAGTTTGCAACAGCAGGAACCGTGATCGTAAGTGTCGTTGATGCAACTCCGCAACAACCCGGATCACTGGCAACATAATACACAGTATAAATTCCGGGTGATAAATATTGATGAGTGACCGAAGTACCGCTTCCGGAATATCCATCTCCGAAATACCATGTAAATATTGTGCAGCTGCCAGCACCTGTAGATGCGGTAAAAGTATAGTTGTCGCAATACACACCGTTTTGCGTGGCCGAGGGCGTCCCTACAACGCATGTACATGTCGGATCAGTGCAACCGGTACCGCCTGTACCACACACTACCACATAATAGGCAGTATCCGTGCAACCATGAACAGGTTCAGTTACAATAACCTGGTAAGAGCCGGCGGAAGAAATTGTAATCGGGTTGGAATTAGTAGGATCCACAAAAGCTCCTCCTACAGTTGACCATAGGAATGTGTAACCTGATCCTGCGAAGGTTTGAAGTGTAATGTTTGAACTCAGTGTGTTATTGTTGGTATTACACATTACCGGGCCCGATGCACTGATGCCTACGATCGGTTGCGGAAATGCATTCACCTGCACGTAGTCTTTCGCCTTGCATCCGTTCACATCAGTTTCTTCCACATAATAATTCCCCGGATTGTTAATCGGGATGGTGCTTCCGCTAGCTACAAATGAACCCAATGATGTGTACCAGTTGAAAGTGGAACCGCCACCTCCGGTTACGCTGATATTTGCTGATCCACCGTAGCAAACACTTGCTCCTGTGGCATTGGGAGTGGGTGAAGGATTAATCGTGATTACTGCCGTGCTGCTGTCTTTCAGATTGCCGCAAATAGCTTCCACCACTTTTAAGTAAACGGGAGATTGAATCGTGTTAGAAATATTTCCATGCCATTCGATTGTAACGGTTCCTGTTCCTTGTCCTGAAAGAACTGTGCCGGCGGCTGCAGGAATAACTGACCATACCACTGATGATGATCCGCCATAACTCAGCGTGGCAGTGTAAGTGATTTTTGCATCAGGGCAAACGGTGAACGTGTCACTCTGTATTGAAGGCGCAGGGGCTGTGTATGTATTTACACTAATGGTTTGCGATGGTCCGGGACAACCGACAGTACTCGTTGGAGTTACTGTAATGGTTCCTGAAGAATTTACTGTTGCCACAAATGGATTTGAATTGGAACTTCCGGGCGTTATTCCTCCCGTTGTTGTCCACGCATAAGTTACTCCGTTGCCCGAACCGGATGCAGTGTAAGTGTATTGATTGCCGGGACAAACAAGATTCGGCCCTGCAATAGAAGGTTGCGGCGGCGCAGCAATCACTACCAATGTTAAGGTTTTAAATGGTGAGCATGCTGTACCCGGAAGCGGGGTTGCAGTAATGGTATAGGTTCCTGGTGTGTTGAAAAGAAAAGCAGCATTGGGGCTGTTCAGCACGGTTCCAGCTGAGCAAGTCCAGTCAACATTGAATGGATTGTTGTTTTGTGTGGCACTGAAGTGAGCTGAGTCACCTACACAAATGGAATCATCTCCGCTGATATTGAAATCACCAAGCACATTGATCGTAAGGGTTGCATCTCCCTCGCATTCGAGCACATCGTTCGACATGTGACACGTAAGAACATACGTTCCGAGTTGATTGAAGGTGATGTTTTGAAGATAAGGAGGCGAGGTTGGAATTAAGAGGTTATTGGGTGTGAGCGTCCATGTGTATTGTGCACCGGGAATGTACGGCGCAGAGTAGGTATAAGTAGAGTTCAAACACGCAACGATGGGACCACCGATTGTAAATGGGCCGTTCGGCATAATGGGCACAGTGACCACCGTGGGCGTGGGGCAGGTGGCGGGAGTGCAATTCATTGTAGAAAGTGAAAGACTTCCTGCAGGGCCTGCGCCCCAGTTTACGGTTACACAACTTGCATTGGTTGCTCCGGGAATGGTTCCCCCATTTACACTCCAGCTATAGTTAGTGCAATTTGCATTCGTACAATATTGAACGCCGTTCGTGTTGCCGCAAACTGCTGTTATACAAAAAATA